>SDBU01000138.1_pt1 | contig 99010 bp, 77 predicted proteins | sample 2277071 | NCBI WGS metagenome assembly SDBU01 (sample SAMN10397929, study PRJNA504765) | marine sediment metagenome | isolation source: marine sediment core GS08_GC12, 126 cmbsf | place: Arctic Ocean: Gakkel Ridge, Loki's castle | collected 2008
CTTCGGAGAATAAGGTTGGTGGGGTGAGGTCGTAGGTATGTCCCCCGTAGTTTGCCGCAGGCGAACGAAGGAGGATTCGACTCCTACACTGCCCATTCTTATTAAAAACGAGGTGAAAAAATGGCAGAAGAGAAAAAAACAAAGAATGTTGATGAATTATTAAAGCAGATAGAAGAGTTCCAGGCTACTTTAGAGGGCTTAGCCACTAATGTTGGAAATTTAAAGAAGAAGTTGGCTGAAGGCAAGGAAAAACACGGGGTAGATATGAGTAAGTGGCCCGAGGACGCAACATAATAGTTAATGACTCGTAAATTTATCCTTGTTTTCATTGCGATCTTTAGTTTATCCTTCTTAGCTTATCAGCAGGATGAAGTACCTGCTCGACATGTCTATAAAACTGCCAAAGATTTCGCATTCACTAAATTTCCTGTTTTAGAATACCATCTGATCAGCCGGCCGGAGGCTCGCTGGAGCAGAACGCCTGAAAATTTCCGCCAAGATTTAGAGTGGCTTTATCAAAACAATTACTACCCCATGAATTTACAGGATATATTGACTGATTTTGATAGCCTGCCAGACGGCAAGATTCCGGTTATCCTAACATTTGATGATTCCTCTTCCAGCCAATTCCGCTATTTGCCTGATGGCAGTCTTGATCCAGATTGTGCAGTTGGCATTATCAAATCATTTCACGACGAATATCAAGATGATTGGCCCATGCGCGCTACTTTTTTTGTCCTTATCCAAACTAACGGGCCTGACCGCAATATTTTTGGCCAGCCGGAGCACCCAGAATATAAAAAGAAAAAATTGTGGCAGCTAACAGAGTGGGGCATGGAGGTTGGTTCTCATACCTATTCCCATGAGCGTTTAAACAAAATTTCTCCCCAATCTGCGAGATATGCTTTGGCCAGGGCTTATCAAAAGCTAAAAGAATTGAGCGGGCAGGAGATTGTCAGCCTGGCCACACCAATGGGCTTATACCCAACTGACGAATCAGTTTTTTCCGGGCAATATCAAAAGATTGAATACGATTATAAGCTGGTTTGCGAAGTTGCCGGCGGCTTCCAGGTTGTTCCAAGTTCACCTCAGTTTAACCCTTACCACATCAACCGCATTCAGACAATTGATTCGGAGTGGCGGAAATTCTTTGGAAGGGAATAGCCCTTGAAGGATAACTTACTGACTTATATGAATTTATTTAATAATTCCGCATACCAGACAACGTTCAGTTGTGATGGTAAATGTCCTATGCTTGTAAAATCAATGCTTCCAGAGTTAATACCAACGAGATAAAATTGTGTTTTTGATGTTATTTTCATTCCCCCTCCAGCCGTTTTTTGAACAGCAGAGGGCCTAGTTATTACTGCACTACCACTAGTTCCTGGATGCAATGCTGCATCAATTAAAAAGAATGGTGAATTTCTGAATGGGACTGGATAAGCTGAGGCAATTGTTGCATTCCTTATTAATGGCAGATTGTGTTCGAAATCATAATAGTTACAAGGATAACCTATTACGAGAAGGTCTTCGCCTATTTCAAGTGCGATTTTTTTGGGAAGAAAATTTTCTGGTCTCAAAATTCCAAAAGTATATTTATTCTTATCAAAATTGATTGGAATGGCTATAATATCAATATCTTCCTTTATTTCTTGCCACAAAGGATAGCCTTTTTCATCAAAAATTGGAATTATTATCTCATCATTTATACTAAAATTTTCAACTTTGTGCAATTTAGTCTTTATTAGAGTTGGAGGAATTTTGCCTTTTCTAGGAACAACGACATGTCGGTTAGTAATTATAAATATTTTCCCATTATTTCCAAAGAAAAAGCCAGTTGCACTACCTATGGGGGTATCATCATGATAAATATTTAGAGGACAAGAAATTCCATAAATAGGAGAAACGCCAATATTTGGTTTATTCTTGCTAGTCATTACTTTAATATTATGCAGTTTGGTAGCCCCACGGGGAGTTGAACCCCGGCCGTCGGCTTGAAAAGCCGATGTCCTAACCACTAGACGATGGGGCCGTGTCAGAGGATCAGGGTATCAGAATATCAGATTATCAGGGAATTTTCAAGCGTCGCTGTCGGGGCTATTCGTTTACTCTAAATCCTATTCTTTTAGCTGGTTTTTCTTCGTGAGTTATTAATTTTCTTATTGTTTCAAAAACCACTTGTATTTCGGTGTCATGCTTTTCGGTTTTTTGTTCAAGCTCTTTTAGCTTTTGAGCAAGGTTTTTGTGGGTAGAAAGGATTCTTCTAAGCCGTACAAATGCTCGCATGATGGCAATATTAACTAAAACAGCTCTTTTGCTGCGCAGTAGGCCAGAAAGCATAGCTATTCCCTGCTCTGTGAAAGCTCTGGGTAGCTTGCGAGTTCCTCCCCAACTTGATGTTCCAAAATGGAACTTCAAGTTTTTAAATTCTTCTTTATCTAATTGAAACATGAAATCATCAGGAAACCGTTCTAAATTTCTGCTGACTGCTTTGTTCAAGTCTCTTGTGCTAACTTTGTAGAGCTTTGCTAAATTCTTATCCAGCATTACTTTTTGGCCTCTTATTATGTATATTTTGTTTTCAACTGTTTCAACAGGTATTAAATTGCTCATGATGGTTTACCTCCTTTGGAGAAGAAGCAGCAATCTTATTGCCAGGGCTAATAACTTTTTATTCTCTTTTTATCAAAACTGAATAAATTCTTGTAAAAACAATAAAAATCAAACCTCGTAACTCGTCAACCCGCCAACCAGTAACTTCCCCCAACTGTCGAAATTACGACACTTTTCCATAGAGATTATTAAATCCCCCCTTGTTTGACTCTTCTTAAGTGCTATAATTTCCGCAAACAGCTATAGGAGTGTGTTTTTGATGAGAAAATCACTAGTAATATGCTGGCTATTTTGAGGGCGGTTGGGGGGTAAGAATGGTTACAAGACCAGGCTTTCCAAGCGGGGCTGGTGGAGTTGAAGAGGGGACTATGTTTTTTAATACAAGCGATAAGAAACTATATGTATACACAGGCGATCCTTCGTGGGAAGCAATCCTGTATTACTAACCCGGATTATTTCAAATATTCTTTCAGCTTCTTAGCCCGGGTTGGATGCTTGAGTTTACGCAAAGCCTTTGCCTCGATTTGACGAATACGTTCTCGAGTTACAGCAAAAACCTTACCAACTTCTTCCAATGTGCGTGGGTGTCCGTCTTCCAGGCCAAAACGAAGTTTTAGCACGGTTTTTTCACGGTCAGTTAATGAGCTCATCACATTTTCCAGATCATCATGCAGCATACTGTGCATCACGATCTCATCTGGAGCCTGAATAGTGCCGTCTTCAACAAAGTCCCCCAGGCGTGAGCTGTCTTCATCGCCGATCGGCATTTCAAGCGACAGCGGAACCTGCGATACCTTGATGATTTCGCGTACTTTGTCTACAGAAATATGGGATTTGCGCGCAATTTCTTTTTCAGTTGGTTTTCGCCCCAGGCGCTGCAAAAGCTGGCGAGAAGTCTTGCGCAAACGGTTGATGGTTTCAACCATGTGCACTGGAATACGAATAGTGCGTGCCTGGTCAGCAATGGCGCGGGTAATTGCCTGGCGGATCCACCAGGTGGCGTAAGTTGAGAATTTATATCCCTTGCGGTAATCAAATTTTTCAACCGCACGGATCAGCCCTAGGTTGCCTTCTTGAACTAAATCAAGAAAAAGCATGCCGCGGCCAGTATATTTTTTAGCAATTGAAACAACCAGGCGAAGGTTAGAATTAACCAGTTTGTGTTTGGCGCGCATATCGCCGGCTATAACACGTTTGGCCAACACAACCTCTTCTTCAGAAGTTAACAGAGGGAATTTGCCAATTTCCCGCAGATACATGCGGACAGTATCATCAACGCCAATTCCCTTGATGTTTTTCAAATCCTTGGGTATATCTTCATGATCAGATTGGCGCTTTTTGTTTTTCCTTTCAGATACTTCAATGCCAAAACCCAGCAGCTGTTCTATTTCATCCAGCTTTTTCTCTGGCTCAGGATAAATAGACAAAATCTCTTCAGGCGTAAGATAACCTTTACGCTTGGCAGACGATTTTAAAAATTCAAAATCTTTACTTTTTCCGGACATTCTTTCCTCCTAAATATTGAGTCGCCGTAACAGGCCATACTGACCCAATATTTTATCGCACCAAATTTCAAGAAATTTCACTCTTTAAGGCAGAAAGCAGCTCTGCGGCTTTTTGGGACTCGCCGGCGGCTTCCGCAGCCTTAATTTTTTGCTTTATATCTTCGATTTTTGCCATGACTCGTGCATTCTTCAAAACAGTGATACAATCGTCAAGTATTTCATCTTTTCTGTCTCTAGGCAAGTGATCACTTACCAAAAGGGCTGCCAGCTGCTTTTTAGCAGCTTCATCCGGCAGGTTGTCCAGCAAAAAATGGCCCAGTTTTGAGCTGTCTTCAAAGTCAACTGTTAGCATTAAGCCAGCAATGGCCTTGGCTTCTAAAGAGTTAAAGTCTTCCACGCTTAATTTTTCTTTGACCGTGGCCAGGGCCCCCGTATCCTGGCTGGCCAGGGTAATGATGCTTTTTTCCGCTTCCAGCACCTTGGAACTTGGTTTGGCTGTTATCCTGCGCAGGTTTTTTGACTTTGCGCCCTGGTAGTGGCCCAGGCGTTTTACTTCAGCCATAATGTTTTCGGGTGTTGTCTTGAGCTCTCTCGCAGCTAATTTGGCATATTCGTTTTGCACAAAAGAATCTTTTGCCTGGCTTAAAACCGCAGCTACTTCTCTAAAGGCCTTAGCCCGGGCTTCAATTTCATTTAAGTTGTACCTGGAAAAGATCCGTTTGATTTTGAATTCCAAAAACGGCAGGCTGGAATCAAGAATTTTATTAAAAGTTTGCGCTCCGTGTTTATTAATGATCTCATCAGGATCTTTTCCGCCGGTTAAGCTGGCTACTTTAACCTTTAAGCCCTGGCTGCGCATCAATTCAACTGAGCGTTCAGCCGCAATGCCGCCGGCAATATCAGCGTCAAAGGCCAGCACTATTGTATCGCAGTGCCTGGCTAATAACTTGCACTGAGAAACAGTCAAAGCCGTGCCCATGCTGGCAACGATGTTACTTACTCCGGCTTGAAAGGGGGTTATCAGATCAAAATTGCCTTCAACCAGCACTGCGGTCCTGCTTTTCTTTATTTCATTTTTTGTCAGGTTTAGGCCAAACAATGTTTCACCTTTGTGGTAAATGGGTGTGTCAGGCGAATTCAAATATTTAGGATTATCCTCGCCCAAGGTGCGGCCGCCAAAGGCAACTACCTGACCGCGATGGTTGGCTATGGGAAAAATCAGCCTGTTCCTAAAACGATCGTAATATCCGCTTGAATTTTCACGACGCAAAATTAGGCCTGCTTTAACAATGTTTTCCGGTGCCGCGCCTTTGGCCACCAGATATTTAAATAAGTTATCCCAACCAGGCAGGGCAAAGCCTAAGCCAAATTGTTTTATTGTTGTATCAGAAATATTTCTTTGTTTTAAATATTCTTGTACAGCTTTGGCAGCTGGGCTCTCAAGGTTATCTGCAAAGTGCTTGGCAGCTAAGGACATTATCTGAAAATATTTATCTTTATCGTTTTTTGACGGGCCGCGATTGATAGTTTTGGGCACAGCCACGTTGACTTTGCTGCCCAACTCCTCTACTGCTTCGATAAAACCAATATTTTCAATCTTCATCAAAAAGGCAAAGGCATTGCCGCCTTCACCGCAGCCAAAACAATGGAATATCTGCTTTTCCGGCGAAACTGTAAAAGATGGATCTTTTTCTGAGTGAAAAGGGCAGGACCCAAGGTAGTTTTTGCCGCGTTTCTTGAGAGCTACATACTCAGATACGACTTTGACAATATCAGCCTTATTTCTAATATCTTCTATTAATTGTGATGGAATCATAGGTTATTTAACAGCGCGCCACTCATCTGGCACAAAGAGTTGTTCAAATTTGGCAATAGCGTAGCGATCAGTCATGCCGGCGATGAAGTCAACTGTATGTTGGACCTGGTCGTCCTCATTTTTGTTCCCTTTTTGAAAGTCTGTGTCATAGTGGTAGTGTCGAAATAGGTGGCGCATTAAAGTTGGGACTTTCTTTTCCTCTTTTTTGGCTGCTGGATTTATGTAAACATTTTCATACATAAAATCGTAAAGCCCGTCCATGGCTTTTTGTACTGCCGGGCTCATTTTTATTTTTGGCTTGTTGCGAGAATATTTGACAATATCAGCTACAATTGTATCCAGACTGTTCTTGCCTAAAACCTTCATGTGTTTGCGCGGCAGCCGTTTTTCCTTCAACACCCCTGCCCGGATCGCATCTTCAATGTCGTGGCGCAAGTAAGCAATCCTGTCAGCCAACCTGACAATACAGCCTTCCAAAGTCTCTGGCCAGGGATCGTCCGGCGTATGATTTTTAATACCGTCAATAACTTCAAGGCTCAAATTTAAACCCTTGCCGTCTTTTTCCAGCACTTCAACCACACGCACGCTTTGGTCATTGTGGTAAAACCTGCGGCCGTAATTTTCTTTGAGAATATCGTCTAAGACGTGTTCGCCAGCATGACCAAAAGGGGTATGGCCTAAGTCATGGGCCAGGGCAATGGCTTCAGTTAAATCTTCATTGAGCCTTAAAGCCCGGGCAATGGTGCGGCCGATTTGGGCAACCTCAATTGTATGGGTCAGTCTGGTCCGATAATGGTCCTCAACTGGCGAAAGAAAGACCTGAGTTTTGTGCTTTAGGCGGCGGAAAGATTTACAGTGGATAATCTTATCCCTGTCCCTTTGAAAAGCGGTCCTTAAAGGACATTCCTTCTCTCTCTTTTTCCTTCCCTGGCTTTTGGCAGATAGGGCGGCATAGGGAGAGAGAGATTTTTTCTCTCTCTCCTCAATTTCTTTGCGGATTATCACCAAGTTATATCACCCAATTTATTTTTTAGATTTTAAAACTGCCTGAGCAGCTGCTAATCTGGCGATTGGCACGCGATAAGGAGAACAGCTGACGTAATTTAAGCCAACCCTGTGGCAGAATTCAACTGACGATGGTTCACCACCGTGCTCGCCGCAGATGCCGACTTTTAAATCTTTGCGTGTTTGGCGACCTTTTTTGGTTGCCATTTCCACTAATTGGCCAACTCCAGTTTGATCCAGGACCTGGAATGGATCAGCTTTTAAAATTCCCATTTCCACATAAGCAGGTAAGAATTTACCAGCGTCATCGCGAGATAATCCCATAGTCATCTGAGTCAAGTCATTGGTGCCGAAAGAGAAAAACTCGGCTACTTCAGCTATCTTGTCTGCTGTTAGGGCAGCACGTGGAATCTCGATCATAGTGCCAACCAGATATTTAACCTTTGTTTTGGCCTTTTTGATTGTTTCTTCAGCCACCCGGCGAATGATGTCAACCTGATTTTGCAGTTCTTTGACTTCGCTAATCAGCGGAACCATGATTTCTGGCCTAACATCAACGCCTTGTTTCTTTAGCTCACAAGCTGCTTCGATGATGGCGCGTGCCTGCATTTCTGTAATTTCTGGATAAATGATACCCAGACGACACCCACGATGTCCAAGCATAGGGTTAAATTCGTGAAGTGACTCAATTTTGTGTTTGATCTTCTCCAGGCTTACTCCCATTTCATCTGCCATTTCCTGCTGCTGGGCTTCTTCATGCGGCACAAATTCGTGGAGTGGGGGATCGAGTAACCGAATCGTTACTGGCAAACCTTTCATGGCTTTAAAGATGCCGATAAAATCACCCTTTTGCATGGGCAGCAGTTTTGCCAGGGCTTTTCTTCTACCCTCAAGATTATCAGCCAAAATCATTTCACGAACAGCTTTGATCCTGTCACCTTCAAAGAACATATGTTCAGTGCGGCACAGCCCAATTCCTTCTGCCCCAAAGTCGCGGGCAACCTGTGAATCCTTGGGAGTGTCAGCATTGGTGCGCACACCTAGGGTCCTATATTTATCCGCCCATTTCATGACCTTGCCAAAGTCTCCGGAAAGTTCTGCTTTAATAGTTGGCACCAGTCCTTTCATAACTTCACCGCTGCTGCCGTCAAGTGAAATCCAATCACCTTCTTTAATTACAGCACTGCCAACCTTAAACTGTTTGTCTTTGTAAGTGATGTTAATTGCCCCGCAACCAGCAACACAGCATTTGCCCATTCCGCGGGCTACAACTGCAGCGTGAGAAGTCATGCCGCCCTTAGCAGTTAAAATACCCTGGGCAGCGTGCATGCCGCCGATATCTTCTGGAGATGTTTCAATTCGCACCAGGATAACTTTTTTTCCTTCAGCAGCCATGGCTTCCGCGTCATCAGCGTGGAAAACTGCCTGGCCGGTGGCAGCGCCAGGAGAAGCAGGCAGGCCTTTGGCAATAACTTCTTTGTCAGCTTTTGGGTCAAACATTGGATGGAGCAGTTGATCCAGTTGCTCTGGAGCAATGCGTAAAATTGCTGTCTTTTCGTCAATTAATTTCTCATTGACCATGTCACAAGCAATTTTAATAGCTGCGGCGGCAGTTCTTTTGCCTGTCCTGGTCTGCAGCATCCAGAGCTTGCCTTTTTGAATGGTAAATTCAATGTCCTGCATGTCGGTATAATGTTTTTCCAGTTTCTTGTAAATTCCTTCTAAAGTCTTATAAGGTTTTGGCATGACCTCTTCTAAAGTTTTTTGATCTTTAGATGATTTAGTAGAAGCGTTGATTGGTTGAGGGGTGCGAATACCGGCTACAACGTCTTCACCCTGGGCATTGATTAAATATTCTCCATAAAACTTTCTTTCACCAGTAGCGGGGTTTCTGGTAAAAGCTACCCCAGTACCTGAATCATCGCCCATGTTACCGTATACCATTGCCTGAACATTGACAGCTGTTCCCCAATCATGAGGGATCTTGTTAATGTTGCGATATTTGATCGCCCGGTCAGCATTCCATGAACCAAAGACCGCTTCAATTGCTCCCCAGAGCTGTTTCCATGGGTCTTCCGGAAAGTCAATGCCTTTGCGATCTTTGATAGCAGCTTTGAAACGTTTAACCAATTCTTTTAAGTCGTCTACGTCTAATTCAACGTCAGACTTAACGCCGGCTTCTTTTTTTACTTCGTCCATAATTTCTTCAAATGGATCGATATCAGTTTTTGTTCTAGGTTTAAGGTCGAGTACTACATCGCCGTACATTTGTACAAAGCGGCGATAAGCGTCCCAGGCAAAACGGTCATTGCCAGATTGAGTGGCTAAACCAAGAACAGTTTTGTCATTTAAGCCGAGGTTTAAAACTGTGTCCATCATACCTGGCATGGAGATGCGGGCGCCGGATCTAACTGAAACTAGTAGGGGGTTGTCTTCATCCCCAAACTTGGCGCCCATGACTTTTTCAATATGGGTCATGCTGGTCTTTATTTGGGCGTTTAGTTCCTTGGGATATTTACGGTTCATCTTATAATAAACCGCGCACATTTCCGTAGTTATTGTGAACCCTGCAGGGACCGGGATACCTGTGTTGGTCATTTCTGCCAGGTTGGCGCCTTTACCTCCTAACAGATTTTTCATTTCTGACTTGCCGTCCGCTTTCTTACCTCCGAAATTATAAACGTACTTCATTGCCTTCCCCGCTGTCTTTTTCGCTGCCTTTTTCTTTGCTTTTACCATTTTCTTTTTCCCCCTTCGGGCCGAGTCCCTCAGGACGAGGCCTTTCTTTTTTTTAAATGATTACGGTGATGGGAAATGATTGCGGTGATTTCCCATCCCTCTTATCATTGTTACCATCATCAGAATCATCGTCAGAGTGGAGCTGATCGGGATCGAACCGACGACCTCTTGACTGCCAGTCAAGCACTCTCCCAACTGAGCTACAGCCCCACGCGATTTACTAATAGTGGTAAATCACACCTTCTTTGCCCCAAAGTTCTTCAAGATTATAATAATCTCGTTCTGCGCGACCCATGACATGGACAACCACTTCGCCCAGGTCAAGGACCAACCAGCCAGACCGCGCCACGCCTTCCCACCGGAAACCCCTAATTTTATTACTTCTTAGCTGTTTGTCAATCTCCTTTTCTATTGCGCGCAGTTGAGGATCAGACTCTGCACTGCAAATGATCATGTAATCAACAATATTGGATGTTTTTCTTACATCCAGTACTTTGGGATCATTTGCTTTCTTTTCCTCAACAGCTGCGACAATCAAATCAATTAATTTAGATGTCTTAGTTTTATTCATCAGGTGTTTTGCGGCAAACTGTTAATATATTGCTTAACAATTTTCTTTATTCGGCTTATATCTGGTTTCCAATAATAAATACCATCAATCATTAGGTCTCTGCCTGGCACCGTGGTCATCTTGATGCGGCCTAACTCCTGCGCATCGCGCAAACTAAGTGATAAACCTAGTGTTTTTCTGGAATTAAGATTGGTCTTAACATAGGAGAGCAGGGTTAAAAATAATTTGGGAGAACGTAATAAATTGTCACGCTTCATTAACTCATTAGCCAGGGCGTTGAGAAATTTTTGGTGTCGGGAAATTCTAGTAAAATCCCCTCCATCGCGCCGGTAGCGCAGATAGCCCATAAGCTGTTTGCCAGTTAATCTTTGGGTGCCGGGGTGGAGGTTAATATGCAGACCGCCGGCGTAATCCACGTAATACATCCTTTTTTCTACGTCAATGGTTAAGCCGCCCAATTCATCGATTATGTTGGTAATGCCAGAAAGGTTAATCACAATATAATAAGGAATTTTAATACTAAAAAGTTTTTCAACGCTGCGCCTGGCTAAGTCGACACCCCCGTACGCGTAGGCGTGGTTAATCTTATCTACTCCACGTCCTGGCAGCAGGGCCAGGGTGTCCCGCGGGATTGAAATAAGCGAGGCTGACCTGTTTTTCGGATCAGTGTGTAAAACCATAATTGTATCTGAGCGATGGCCAAAGGCATCGTCCAAGCCAAGCACCAGTATGTTTGTTTCCTGGGTAAAGGGACTGGTAGGGGTCATACTTACAAAGAGCTCGAATAAAGCAAGTTTTGAGGCAACAGCAACCAGAAAACCAAAAGCTGCTGATAAAATAACTAAGACTATGCAAGTAATAATTAAAAATTTTCTCATTGGTTCAATAAATAATAATTCCTCGTCTGAATTGTGCCAGCATTGATCGGCGCGCCTTTTTTGACCAGGAAACTCAAAGATTTGGAAGTTGATTCAACAATTGCTTTATCTAAGTTCCTCATGGCTAGTTTTCTTAGCTGTTTAAGGCCGGAAATATCCCGGCCTTCTTCAACATGATCAGCTAAATAAATTATTTTTTCCAATTTTGTCATGCGCGGCGAACCAACTGTATGTTTTCTTATGGCGTTAAGCACTTCTTTATCTTTAATACCAAAATCACGCTGGGCCAGGATAGCCCCTATATCCGCATGCAGCAGTTTTGGCTCAAACCTGCTGACCTCGTCTATCTTTACCTTTAACCTTTTAGCTTGTTTGAGCAAGCCATTGCGATCATATTTTCTGGCATAGTCATGGAGCAGGGCAGCCTGGCTGGCTTTTTTAACTGAAACCCCATATTTTTGGGCCAGCGCCACAGCTACTTTTTCTACCCGGAGGCTGTGCTCAAATCTTTCTGGATCAAGGGCTGATTGCAGTTTTTTAATAATTTCCGATCGTTTTAACACAAAAGCTTTTCCTCTTCTATAATTCGGCAAAAAAAAACCAAAGCCGCCAATTCCGCCTTGGTCAATAATTACTTAAAACACTTAGAAGAATACAAAAATTTGCAACTGAATTAACCCCTTGCTGCTTGATATTATACATTATTTACATTATTATTGTCAATCGAGATTATGAACAAATTAGCTGTAATTATTTTAGCTGCGGGAAAGGGCACGCGCATGAAATCAGACCTGCCCAAGGTTTTTCATGAGATTTTGGGCGAACCCATGCTGACTTATGTGCTGGAAACAGTAAAAAAACTGGTACCGGAGCAAACTTATCTGGTGGTTGGTCATAAACGGGATTTAATCATGGATTATTATAAGGACTGGCCGCTGAAATTTGTAATTCAGGACCAACAATTGGGCACTGGCCACGCGATTTCACAGGTAAAGCCCTTTCTTGAAGATTTTTCTGGCACAGTTTTGATCCTGGCAGGTGATGTTCCCTTGCTATCAGAAAAGACCTTAAAAAAGCTGATTGATTTTCATCATAAAAATAAGGCGGCTGCTACCGATTTAACTGCCATGCTTGATGATGCAGGCAATTACGGCCGGATTGTGCGGGGTAATAAAGGGGAAATTTTAAAGATAGTTGAAAAAAAAGATGCCAGTCCCGAAGACTTGAAAATCAAAGAAATTAATACCGGCACTTTTTGTTTTGATAAAGATGCTCTTTATGTTGCCCTGGCAGAAGTAAAGCCAAATAATGTTCAAAAAGAATACTATCTGACCGATACTTTAGAAATCTTAAAAAAGAAAAACCTGCCAGTTTTTGCCTGCACAGCCGATGACCCTGCCGAAACCATCGGCATTAATACCAGGGAAGAACTTGTTTCCGTCGAAAAAACCATGATTTCCCGCCAGGGATAAGGCAGGTTAGAAAACAGATTCATTGACGCTTGTCTCATAACGATTTATAATTGATTCTGTGGAATTATTTGTTGCTATTAATTCTTTCTTCTTGCTTTTAGCCTTAGCTATCAATAGTGGCTTGGCTTTATTTATCTATTTTAATAATCCCAGGGAAGAAGCTAACCGTTTTTTTTCATATATATTGGCGGCCGCATCTTTTTGGATCTTTGCCTTGTTTCTATATATCAATTTGGATTCAGCTGAGTGGCTTTTGTTTTTGCGCCGCTTAACCCCGGTTAGTGGAGCGTTCATAGGTTCTTGTTTGTTATATTTTAGTTTGATTTTTCCTAAAGGCGGGACCAAGCCTTCCTTTTGGTTAAAATCGTTGATTCTGGGCCCTGGTTTGTTTTTCCCATTTTTGTCAGCCTTGACGCCATGGGTAATCAAGGGTTTTGTGATTGTTGATACAAAATACATTTTTTTAGGACGTCCGCTTTTGGGGCCAGGATATTTTATTTATTTGTTTTATTTTTTGGCTTGTTTTGTCTTAGCACTCGGTATTTTATTGCGCAAATATTTTATTGTTAAGGGCAGGTCCAAGGGCCAAATTTTTTACCTGCTTTTGGGCCTGGGGATTTCAGGATCGTTTGGTCTTATTAGCGGTGCGTTTCTTCCGCTTATAGGTTATCCCTTAAATTTTTCAATGGGACCGCCTTTTACGTTGATTGCGGCTTTTTTTGCCAGTTACGCGATTGTCCAGTATAAATTTTTGAATATTGAGGATTTTTTACTCTCAGGGATTTTATTTTTGTTCGGCGCTGCTGCTGTAGTTGGGACTTTTGGCTTGATCTTTTTAAAGAATTTAAGTTTTCTTTTTTCCTTTTATGTGATTTTGGCCAATCTTTTGTTAGGTGTCTTTGTTTTAATTAAAAATGTTAAGGGTAAAATTAACGTATCATTTTTTGGAGTGACTTTATCTATTGTTTTATGGACTATTGGCGCATGCATTTTTTGGAATTCAAATGACATTAATACGGCGGCCTGGGGCGGCAAGCTGGCCTTCCTGGGGGCCGCGGCTATCCCGGCTTTTCTTTTGCTTTTTGGCCTGGCTTTTCCCAAAGAGTTAAAACCAATTTCAGCTTTAAGATGGGTTTTAATTTTTTCCCCTCTAGCTTTATTTCCAATATTAATTTTTTCTAACCAGGTTTTAAAAGAAGTTGTTTTCCTGGGGGGCGGCATTTCCAGGATTTATGGCCCGGCGTATCCTTTGTTTAGTATTTATTATATTTTCTATTTAGGGCTTTTTTTCTATTATTTATTTATCAAACAAAGGGTACTAGGCGGGATCAACCGGATTCAAATCAGGTACGTCTTCTTGGGTTGGGCATTTTCCGCGGCTATTGCGCTAACCAGCAATTTAATTCTGCCCTTGTTAGGTATTGGCGCTTTTAGTTTTATCGGGCCGCATGCCACACTGATTGCTATTGCATTTATTGCTTATGCTATCCTTAAACACCGCTTAATGAGCATTGAAGTGGTGGTTCAACGCAGCGTAGTTTATGCTGTGGCAACAATTTTAATAATGGCCATATACGCTCTGGCTGTTATTATCTCAGAAACTTTTTTAAGAAGAATTATAGGGTATAGCTCCCTTTTAATCACAGCGGGCGCCGCCCTTTTGATAGCCATTGTTTATCAGCCTTTAGTCCAAAGTTTTCAGGGTATAACAGACCGGCTTTTTTTCCGCGGGCGCTATGATTATCAAAAGACACTGCGTGAAATAAGCCAGCAGATCGCTTCGGTTATTAAACTTGAAGAATTAACGCATTTAATTGTTAATTCTTTTATCGATACAATGAAGGTGTCAGAGATCTCAGTTTTATTGCTTGATAAACAGGGCGTATATTTTAAATCAGTGCCTATTTCCATGGCGCGTTATAAAAGGATTGAAATAGATTGTACTAGTCCCATAGTTTCCTGGCTTAATTCAACTAAAGATATATTGGTGCGTGAAGAAGTAGAAGATGAGATAGACAGGCAGACTACCTTTGATGAGGGGACTCAGATCAGGAAGCAAAGCCTTGAAGATGTTCGGGATGAAATGGACCGCTTGGGTATTTCAATCTGGGTGCCGATTGTTTCAAAAGATGAGTTGATAGGCATTATTGCTTTGGGACACAAGCTTTCCGGCGACCTTTTTACGTCAGAAGACATAAGGCTTTTGGGCACGCTGTCAAGCCAGACAGCTGTGGCCCTTGATAATGCCCGCTTGTATGACGAAGTTGTTAACATGAAGGATTATAGCGAAGAGATTCTTCAATCCATGATTAACGGTGTGATGACAGTGGATGTTAGGGGACGGATAGTAACTTATAATGTTATGGCGGAAAGGATAACCGGCCGAAGGGTAGCCGAAGTTTTGGGTAAACCCTGCCAAGATCTATGGGGGCCAAAAGGAGAGATAACAAAAGTAATTGAGAACACTTTAAAAGACAGATGTTACGTGAATTTTGAATCAAGTATTGCCTCACCGGAAAGGGGCTTGGTGCCGGTGTCTTTTTCTTCAACAATTCTGCGCGATCATCAAGGCAAGAGAATGGGCGTCTTGTTAACTATCCAGGACCTGACAGAGGTTAAAGAATTAGAAGGCAAGGTCAGGCAGGCTGATAAATTGACAGCCCTGGCCACGATGGCGGCTGGCATGGCCCACGAGATAAAAAATCCGCTTTCGTCAATGAAGGTCTTGTCCCAGCTTGTGCCAATAAAATTTGAAGATGCTGAGTTTCGCAGTAAGCTGCAGGAGATTATGCCCAGGGAAATAAATCGGATCGATCGGATTGTTGAATCCCTGTTGGGTTTTGCCAGGGCCACAGCGCCAAATTTTCAAGAAACAGACACTAATGAAATTTTGAAAGACAATCTCCAGTATTTTGAGCATCAAGCTAATGAGTCTGATGTAAAGATAATTACTGCCTACGCTGATTTGCCTAAAATTGAGCTCGATCGTGGACAGATTTCACAGGTTTTTTCAAATTTAATTTTAAACGCAATTCAGGCCATGCCGCATGGCGGACAGTTGAAGATTGAAACAAGCCCAGGCAAAGTGATTGACGATACGCTCCAAAATGTGAAAATTAAAATTTCTGACAGCGGGCATGGTATTTCTGAGGAAAAACTAAAAAAATTATTTGATCCATTCTTTACCACTAAATATGGGGGAACCGGTCTGGGCCTGACAATTTCGCACAGCATTGTTGACGGGCATAAGGGGTATTTTGACGTGGAAAGCAAGGTGGGACAGGGCACAACCTTTACTGTAACTTTACCTGTGACGCAGGGGTTGATATAATTCAAGACATCAGAATATCAGAGTATCGGAATATCAGGAAATGAGACTATGAAAAAAAAGACGATATTGTTGATTGAAGATAATCCAAAGGTTGAGCACTCTATCAAAGAAGGCTTGGGCATTGATTATGATATAGTAGTGGCTGACAGTTTGAAAAAAGCCGCCTCATTTTTGGCGAATACTTTGCCGGCTTTGGTGGTGATTGATTTTGATCTAAAAGGCCAGGATGGGCTTCAGATATACAAAGAATTACAGCCCCAGGTGAACGTGATAATGCTGTCTGCTTCCGGCAGTATCCCTTTGGCGGTGTCTGCGACCAAATTAGGTGTTGCAGATTTTTTGCGCAAACCCCTTGATATAGGCCAGTTAAAAGAGGTTGTTGAAAAGAATATTCATACTAAGCCGCTCCTGTTTTCCTGGATTGCTCAAACAGCCTGGTTGGGTGGTGAAAGTAAGACCGTTAGTAAATTTTTAACACAGGTGCAGGAGGTCATTAAGAATGGCAAGGATCTATTATTAGTTGCTGAAAAGGGAATTGACAAGGCCTCCATTGTTGATTTTATCCAGGTTAATTCTGCTAAGCGGGAAAGAAAAGTTGTAAAGATTGATCTGGAATCATTTCGCGGCGATTCAGTTGAGCCTTACTTTTGGAGCACAGTTCAAGAGTTGATAGCGCTGCCCAGTGGCAATTCAATTAAAAATGAAACTGATCGCTGCGGTATTATTTATCTGGAAAATATTGAAAGGGTAGGCCAACATTTTCAGCTGGCAATTTTTGATTATTTTGCAAAACGCAAGGCCAGCAGCGATAAAAGTGTTCGCATAGTTTTTGGCCTTGGCAACGGATCTTTTAATGCCCCGGAAAATCTTTTTAGATTAGTTGTGCCCCCTCTGCGCACGAGGAAGGAAGACTTGCCTTATTTATTAAATCTTTATTTGCATAAGTATTCTGCGAAGTTAAATAAACAAATAAATGCGGTTGCTTCGGATGCTTTGGAGGTTTTGGCTGCTTATGATTATCCAGGGAATTATTTGGAGTTTGCCGGGATTATCCACTCAGCTGTTTTGCAGTCTAGAACCAGCATAATTGAACTCGGTTCTTTGCCGGTAAATTACGATTTTATTTTAAAAATTATCCTCAAGAAAGCCAAAATGCAAAACCTTACGCTGGAAAAAGCCAAAAGAATATTTGAAAAAGATTTTTACAGCTTATTGATCAAAAAACAGGGTGTTGATATTGCCCTTTTGGCAAGGTTTTTGGATTTACCAAAAAATACTTTAGCCAGCCGCCTCGAGGACCTTATTGACTAAGGCTTTGGCGCTTTCTTGTGTTTTTGCCTCTGCAATTACGCGGATAACCGGCTCTGTATTGGAAGCGCGCACATGAACCCAACCCTCCGGCAGCATCACTTTGACCCCGTCAGTCAAGATCAAATCCTTGCGTTTAAATTTATCTTTTATCCGTTCGAGAAATAATTCTGTTTCATCCTGAGAAGGGCAATCAAACTTGGTTTTTACCATGACATAGGTAGGAATCTCAGCTACAAGTTCTGAGATTGTTTTGCCGGAGGTTTTCATCAGCTGAAGGATAATTGCTACGCCAAGCAAGCTGTCGCGATTGTAGCCAATTTGCGGAAAAATAACCCCGCCGTTGCCTTCTCCCCCAATTAGACCGTGCATTTTTACTAACTCTTCAGCTACGTGGACTTCACCGATTTTTGTTCGGATAACTGTTCCCTGCTGGCTGCGGACAATGTCGTCAATTGCCTTAGTGGTTGAAAGATTAGTGATTACTATTTTTTTCTTAGGGCTCATTGTATGGTTTTTGTCTAAGATGTGCTTGGCGCATAACGCAAGGGTAAGCTCTTCACCAATTGGCAGGCCTTTTTCTGAAACTATGGCCAGTCGGTCGGCGTCAGCGTCAAAAGCAAAACCAACGTCGGCCTTTTCTTCTGCCACTATTTGGCAGAGTTGTTTTAAATTTTCCGGGATCGGCTCGGGTGGATGGGGAAAGGGAAGGGATAAATCACAGTTTGCAGCGATAATGTTGCAGCCGTATTTTTCCAGGAGACGGAGTGCAGCTTCTGATCCCGCTCCGTTACAAGCATCAACAACAACTTTAAATTTTTTACGGCGTATGCCGTTTGGTTTAAATATGTCCAAGATTTTTTTAATGTGAATGTCAATTGCGTTAGTGTTTGACGTTAATTTACCAGAAGAACTTTTGACAAACGTTTTGTTTGAATAGATATCAATTAGTTTAAGGGCTTGTTTTTCGTTGAGAAAAATCCCGTCTTCACGCACAAACTTTAGCCCATTATAGGGCAGGGGATTGTGAGAGGCGGTAATAATAATGCCGCCGTCAGCTTTCAACTGTCGCACCATAATGCCGACAGTTGGCGTAGGACAGATACCAATATCAATAATCTGGCAGCCAGTTGACAGAATGCCTGAGATAATAATGCCTTTAATAAATTCTGACGTTGCGCGCGGGTCAGTGCCGATGATAATGGTGGGGGAAGCATTTAGAACCTTATATTTTGGGCTTTCAACTAAATATGTGCCAAAAGCTTTGGCAAAATCCAAACAAACTTCTGGTGTTAAGGAATCTGGAACTGTCCCGCGTACTCCGGAAATACTGATTTTTAGCGTCATAATAAGTTTTCCATGTAGCCTTTGCTGTCAGGTTGACTATTATAACACAAACTGTTAAACTTTAAAATTAATTGAGTCCCTCGGTGATGCTCGGGACAAGGAGTGAAAAGTTAATGGGTAAAGTAGTTTATGGAGCAATTATGCCGCATCCGCCTATCTTGATTCCCGAGATCGGCAAAAAGAGAATTAAGGATGCGAATAACAGCAAAAAGGGGCTTGAAGAGATTAGCCGCAGGCTGAAGGCCAAGGACTTTGAAACGGTAATAGTAATTACGCCGCACGGCCAAGTGGGCCAGGTTTCTGTGCCTGTTTACACCAGCCATATTTTTGAAGGCAGCTTTAGCGCTTTTGGTTTAAATAAACCAATTTTTAGCTTTAAGGGCGACCCGCCGCTTGGGTTGGCAATTGCCAAAGATTGTGATACAGCTACCATTTGTCCTGAAACATTGCTTGATCATGGGGTACTTGTGCCAATGTATTATCCTCAGGCAGCGGGACTAAAAAAGAAACTTTTGCCAATAGCCATTGCTTTTTTACCCTTAAGAAAGCTTTTTGAATTTGGCCAGTCATTAGCCAGGACAGTGGCGCGTTTGGATAAAAATGTGGCTATTATTGCTTCAGCGGACATGTCGCACAGGCTGACAACCGATGCGCCTTCTGGCTACAGTCCTAAAGGCAAGGAATTTGATGATAAGCTGGTTGAACTGGTTAAAAATTATGATGTAAATGGAATCCTTGATTTTGATCTGGCATTGGCAGAAGAAGCTGGCCAGGATGCTTTGTGGTCAATTGCAATTTTGTTAGGGGTCTTAGATGGGTTAAAAGTAAAGCATGAAGTTCTGTCTTATGAAGGACCTTTTGGAGTCGGCTATATGACCGCCTCTTTTGAACCGCAATGAGCGAACATCCTCTAGTCAAGCTGGCAAGAAAGACAATTGAAACCTATGTTAAGGAAGGTAAAACAATTGAGGTGCCAGCAGATCTTTCCGGCGAGATGAAACAAAAAGCTGGCGTGTTTGTTTCGATTCATAGAAAAGGACAATTAAGGGGTTGTATTGGTACGTTTAGGCCAACAACTCAGAGTGTAGCAGAAGAGATAATTCGTAATGCGATCGAAGCTGGGACCAGGGACCCAAGGTTTAACTCTATCCAGGCTGACGAGCTTAATGATCTTGAAATAAAGGTTGATGTTTTAGCTGATCCAGTGCCTGTGAAATCAATTAAAGAATTGGACGCAAAAAAGTACGGGGTAATTGTTGTTGCCGGAGCAAAGCGCGGTTTGCTGCTGCCGGATTTGCCGGGAGTTAATACTCCTGACGAGCAAATTGAGATTTGCCGCAAGAAAGCCTGGATCAATGACGATGAACCAATTAAATTGTTTCGATTTGAAGTGAGGAGGTACAGTTGAGAAATGCCGAATGCTTCGCACCGAGGTGCGTCAGCACGAGGTGACGAATGACCCAATGACGAATGAAGGAGAAATTATATGATCAAAATAGGAATAATAGGAGCTGGGGGATATGCAGGGGTTAACCTACTGGCGCTATTGCTGCGCCATCCCAAGGCAAAAGTTGAATGGTTAATGTCTGAGGAAGCGCATAAGGGCAAGAAGATTTCTGAGCTGTTTCCTCATTTAAATAATATTTGTGAGCTTGAAATTTATACATTAGATGATGTTGAAAAATTGGCCAAAAAAGTTGACGTTGTATTTCTGGCTTTGCCGCATGGCATTGCTTTAAATTATGTGCCGCAGATATTAAAGGCAGGCGCAAAAGTTGTTGATCTTGGGGCTGATTATCGTTTTTCTGATGAAGCAGTATTTAAAAAATGGTATAACATTGAGCATAAGGATAAGGCAGCTTTAAAAGAAGCGGTTTTTGGCCTGCCGGAACTTTATAAGAATGAAATTAAAAAAGCACGACTAATTGGCAACCCAGGTTGTTATCCAACTGCCTCAATTTTGGGCATTGTGCCATTAGTTAAGAATCAATTAGTTGATCACACTTCAATTATGGTTGATGCTAAGTCCGGAGTGTCTGGCGCCGGGCGCGGGGTTAAACTGGCTACTTTGTATTGTGAATGTAATGAAGGAGTTAAAGCTTATGCAGTGACCAACCATCGCCACATGGGGGAGATAGGGTTCCAGGTTATCCGGTTATCCGGATACCCGGATACCCGGGTGACATTCGTGCCGCATTTGATTCCGCAAACGCGCGGGATCTTAGCCACGATTTATGCCAAGCTGAAAAAGCCGGCTAAGACGGATGAAATGATGAAGCTTTATAAAGGTTTTTATAAGGGACAACCTTTTGTGCGTGTGTATCCAACGCCATGCACTAAAAATGTTAGTTTTACTAATTATTGCGATATCGGAGTTGAGGTTAATGAAGCTACCGGAACAGTTATTGTCACGTCAGCCATTGATAACTTAATCAAGGGCGCAGCTGGTCAGGCAGTGCAGAACATGAATTTAATTTGCGGCCTGGACGAGACAGTTGGGCTTGACCAAATAGGAGTTTTCCCTTAAATGAAAAAAGTAAAAGGCGGCGTCTGCGCGCCAAAAGGCTTTAAAGCTGCAGGCATTACTTGCGGAATAAAAAAATCTGGTAAACCTGACCTGTCGTTGATTGTCTCAGAAGTTCCTGCTGTGGCTGCTGGAGTGTTTACCACTAACCAGGTTAAAGGCAATCCCATTACAGTTTCAGTTAAGCATTTAAAGAATGGCAAGGCCCAGGCAATTATTTCTAATGCTGGTAATGCTAACACCTGGACGGGTAAGAAAGGTGAGAAGGATGCGTTTGAAATGGCTCGCTTAACAGCTAAAACTTTAGGCTTAAAAGAAGACGATGTTTTAGTCACTTCAACCGGGGTCATTGCTAAGCCCATGCCAATGAATAAAATTAAATCCGGTATCAGGAAAATAGCAAAAAGTTTGTCAAAATCCGGCGGCTCAGCTGCTGCGCTGGCCATAATGACTACTGATAAAGTTAAAAAAGAAATCGCGGTTAAAATTGGTAATATTACTATTGGTGGTATGGCCAAAGGATCAGGCATGATTGAACCGAATATGTGCACCATGCATGCTTTTATTACCACTGATGCCAAGATCGACCAGCGTGTGCTTAAAACAATATTGAAAAATGCGGTTGCTAAGTCTTTTAATCAGGTTTCAGTTGATAATTGTATGTCTACTAGTGATTGTGTGTTGGTAATGGCAAACGGGTTGTCGGGTTGCCGGGTTACGAGTTCCGGGTTAAAGGCTTTTATTAAAGCGTTTGAGTTTGTGTGTGAGTATTTAGCGAAAGAGATGGCAAAGGATGGGGAAGGGGCGAGTAAGTTGATGACGGTTAATGTTAAAGGGGCAAAGAGTCCCGCTGATGCTAAGCAAGTAGTTAAAGCTTTAACCAGTTCATTTTTACTTAAAGCGGCAGTTTACGGCCGCGACAAAAACGTTGGCCGTATCCTTCAGGCAGTTGGCACAACAACAGCCAAGATTAACTGGCCAAAGTTTAAATTTGATTGGAAAATTGGCAGCAAAGAAGATATTATTAGCGTGAATTTGGCTGCAGGAAAATTTTCTGCCACTGGCTGGGGTTGTGATTTAACTGAGGGTTATGTCAAAATAAACGCCAAGTATCGCACATGAAAAAATTAGAGCACTTAAACAAACGAGCAAAAACCGTAAGTGAAGCCCTGCCGTATATCATGGAGTTCCATGATAAGATTATTGTTATCAAGTACGGCGGCTCGGCCATGCATGATCCAGAGCTTAAAAAAAGCCTGCTGCGTGATGTTGTCCTCTTAAAATATGTTGGTATGCACCCGGTGATTGTCCACGGCGGCGGGCCGGATATCAATAAACGGCTCAAACAAAAGAAAATCGAATCAATTTTTCTCCACGGTTTGCGTGTTACTACCAAAGAAGTAATGCAGGTGGTTGAAAACGTGTTGGGCAAGAAGGTTAACCAGGAAATCGTCTCGCTTATAAAAAAGCAAGGCGGCAAAGCCAAGGGATTTTACGGGAAGAAAGGCAGGGTTATCAAAGCAACCAAGCACTGGGTTAAAAATAGTCATGGTAATTATATTGATTTAGGTTTCACTGGCAGCGTCCATGGTATTCGTTTTCGCTTTTTACACAAATGGATTAAGAAGGGCTATATCCCGGTTCTTTCGCCAATTGGGGTTGGCCGGGGCGGCCAGACATTTAATATCAATGCTGACAGCGCTGCTGCGGCAGTGGCCGAATTCCTTAAAGCAGATAAATTAATCCTTCTAACCGATGTTCCTGGAGTTTTGGGAAAGAGGGGCAGGCTGATTTCAGAGATCAATGCTGATCGGATTGAAAAAATGATCAAACAAAAGGTTATTTCCGGCGGCATGATCCCAAAAGTTGAATGTTGTTTGCATGCCTTGAAAAAGGGAGTTAAGCAGGTTCATATCTTGGACGGCCGTGTTCCCCATGTTTTACTTCTTGAGTTGTTTACTGATGCTGGTATTGGTACAATGGTTGTCAGATAAAAAATGTTTAGGGGGGTATTGAAATGAAAAAATGGTTATTAGGTTTCTTTGTGATCGGATTGATTGGAACGGTTTTAATTATGAGTGGGTGTCAGGATAGTTTGCAGTTTCCTACAACAACCTTGTCGCCTCCGATAACGGTTGCGACAACAAGCTCGACTACGCTTGGTACAAGCACAACAACGACCACCACGACAACAACGACGACGACCACCACCACTACAACAACAAGTACACTGCCCACACTTGCCGCGCCAAGCTTTATTTTGCCAGCAGGGACATATGAAACTGATTCTATTTTAACTGTAACTATTGAATCAACCACTGGCGCAACTGTGTTTTATACAACTGATGGTTCTGACCCAGACACATCAGCCAATGTTTATAGCGCGCCTTTTACTATTGCTGCCTCAAAACTTATTAAGGCAATGGCAACTAAAGAAGGTTCTCTGGACAGCAGCATTGCCTCTGCAAATTATGAAATATGGTGGTGGCAGGCCATAGGGGCTGGTTTAGATGGTACGGTTAGGGCGATTGAAACAGGTAGTTTATACGCTGCTGGATATTTCACCGATGGCATAGCGCAATGGGATGGTTCTAGCTGGTCTGTATTTGCTGGGGGAATTGACTATTGCGGTCGTGGTTTGGCAATTGATGGGTCTAATATTTATTTAGTTGGTGAATTTGGTGAAGCAGGTGGGGTCTCAGTAGGTTCAATAGCAGGCTGGGATGGTAGTACTTGGGAGGGCTTAGCTGGTGGGCTTGGTGGGGCTAACGATGGCTTTGTCTTGCTACTTGATCCATCGGGAAAGCTCTATGTTGGAGGAGAATTTAGCACAGCTGGAGGCGTAACGGCTAATGGTATTGCCTGCTGGGATGGCAGTACTTGGGAAAGTTTAGACAATGGTGTAGCTGGTGGATCTGAAATAGTCTATGCCCTTGCTTATGATGCAGACAATGGATATCTTTATGCTGGTGGTGATTTTACTATAGCATCTGGCGTAACAGTTAACAATATTGCCAGATGGGATGTGACAAACTTAACCTGGGAAGCCCTAGGAGCAGGGGCTGATGTTGGGACAAGTGGTCAGGTCAGTGGTTTGGCACTCGATAGCTCAGGGAATTTATACGTTGGAGGGTCATTTGATAGCGTGGCTGGCAGTTCTGTTGCCGCCGATCAAGTTGCGAAATGGGACGGTACTTCTTGGTCAGCTTTAGACAGTGGGGTGGCTGGTGGTGATGTATGGGCTTTGGCTTTTGATCCTGGCCAGAACAAGCTATATGTTGGTGGTGATTTTACTTCAGCTGGTGGTGTTGCTTCTACCAATAAATTAGGGCGTTGGGATATTACTAATTCCACGTGGGAAGCAGTGGGAGGAGCTGTGACTGCCGGTAATTTTGTACAAACATTGAAGGTCGATGGTTCCAATGTTTATGTGGGTGGTAACTTTACTGAAGTCTCAAGTATTTCAGCAAGGAATATTGCTAAGTTTGGTAAAGTAGAATAAATTAGTTAGCCTCATTTAGTTTATTTAAGGCGGTTCGATTATTTCGGGCCGCCTTTTTTTGTGAAGTGTCGAGATTTGGACAGTTAGCATCTAGAATAAAGTAATGAGTAATTACTAACAAGTAATAGTTTTTGCTGATAGGACAGTAAATTCTAATTACTAATGACTTATTACTAATTACTCTTTTCCCCTGGCAATAAGATTGCTGTTGTTTATTACAGGGAGGGGTGTTTATGAATATCAGAGAAGCAGAGTATCAGAAAGAGAGGAGCAGAGTATCAGAAGAAACAGAGAATCAGAGAGAGAAACAGAGGAGGGAAAAAGAAGAGGGGCAAAGAGGGGAGCAAAACGTGGAGCAGAAAAGGGTGATTCCAAGGCATGAAAAGCTTTGGGTTTGGCAAAAGTCGCACAGCTTGATGATAGAAATATTTAAGTTGTGCAAGAGAATCCCCAGGGATGAAAAATATCGCTTGATTGATCAAATCCAGCGTTCATCAAAATCTGTGGTTGATAACATTGCTGAGGGATGTTCTAGTTACTATTTTAATAACAAAATTAAGAGTTATTTTGTCTCGAGAAAAGAAGCAGGAGAAACACAAAGCCATATTCGTGAGATGGAGAGTAAAAATTATCTCCGAGCAGAAAATTCTCAGGAATTAATAGAAAGATATGAAGAGGTGATTCGAGGGTTAAATGGACTTATTAATAAGACTTGTGAGTTGAGGGATTTGTATGGTAGTAAAGGGGTTAAAAGAATTTGAAGAATATCAGAAAGAGAGGCGCAGAAATCAGGGTATCAGAGTATCAGAAAGAGAAGAACAGGTATCAGAGAATCAGAAATCAGAGCATACAATTAATATATTATTTGCACACCTTCCTCTGATTCTCTCTCTGTTTCTCTGAGTCTCTGCTTTTCTGTTTGTCTCTTTCTGATATTCTGATGTCTGATATTCTCATGCAACTTTCCTCCTCAACAAACTAAACCGACTGACATTAGCTGTTCCTTCAACTACCGCTCTAACACGATAATCATTATGCGCTTTTCTAATATTTTCGCCTTCTGCCGTTTTCATTTTTATGATTTTAATCTTGCTAATTTGCGCAACTTCGGGATCAATAATTTCTAATTCATCGTTAACTGCAAAATAATTCCTGGCATCAATGTTTAATTCATTACTCTGGGAATTATAGTTGTTAACGGTTCCGACAAAAGTATAATCACGCACATTGCCGCCGGATTTGACAGATTCAGTTATTTCTTGGCCCAAATAAAACCCAGTCGTATAGCGGCGATGAGAGACTTTTTGTAGTTCTTCTTTCCATTGAGGATTATATTCATAGTTTTTTGGGTCTTTTAAATATGAATCAATTGTCTGGCGGTAAATTTTGGAAACCAAAGCTGCGTAATAGACTGATTTCATCCGGCCTTCGACTTTAAATGAATCGATCCCAGCTTCAATTAACTTTGGGATATGCTCAATCAAACAAAGATCTTTGGAATTCATAATGTAAGTCCCCTGACTATCTTCTTCAATACCAAATTCTTCGTCAGGTCGAGAAGTTTCTTTGAGACGATACTCCCAGCGGCAGGGTTGGGTGCATTCGCCGCGGTTGGCGCTGCGGCCAGTCATGTGTTTTGACAGCAAACAGCGGCCGGAATAGGAAATACACATGGCGCCGTGGATAAAAAGTTCCAATTCAACTTCTGGCACTGCCTTTTTTATCTTTTGCGCTTGTTTAAGACTGACTTCTCTGCCCAAAACAATTCTTTTAACACCTTGAGAGTGCCAAAATTTAACTGCTTCTGAATTTAGCGTATTGGCCTGAGTGCTTAAATGGATTTTTAGCTTGGGATATTTTCTTCTCACAACCGATAATAAACCAGGGTCGGAGATTATGATAGCGTCAATGCCAGTTGCAACGGCTTTTTTAAGGTATTCCATCATTTGGGGGAAATCCTGGTCATAAGCGTAGATATTCATAGCCAAATAAACTTTTACATCATGTTTATGGGCAAAAGAGATACCTTGTTTCAGGTCTTCAATTGAAAATGAGGTTTGACCAGCGCGCAAAGAAAACTGGCCAGCGCCAACGTAAACCGCGTCCGCGCCAAAACGCACGGCCGTCTCAAGTTTTTCTATATCACCAGCTGGAATTAAGAGTTCTGGGGCTTTTCTTGTCATATAATCATTATATCATATGGCGGAGAAACAAAATAAAAGGGCCACAATTAAGTGGCCCTTTCTGATAATGTGAAAGCTTAAATCTTACGGTACTGGAGCATACCAGACATCTGATAAAAAATTACTTGAGCCGTCAAGGCCGCCAATTATCCACATTTTATTGTTATGTACGGCTGCGGCTGAAAGAAATCTGCCGCCGTACTCAGCTGAAGGAGTGGCTTGTGTCCAATTTACTCCATTGGAAGAGTACCACACAACTTCACTGGTTGCGCCTGACTTCTGTCCAGTAACTAAGTAGATACTATTGTTATAAGCAAGTGCCTGACCTGAAAAGAAAGGTTCAAATTCAGCTGAGGCAGTTGCCTGAGTCCAATTTATTCCATCAGCAGACCACCAGACATCATTAAGAAGGTTGCTGGCATTAACTCCACCAATCACCCAGATTTTGTTGTCAAAAACAACACTGGCATGGCTTTGCCTCGAGCCAAATTCAGCAGAAGCCGTGGCCTGGGTCCAGATTTTGCCGTCCTCAGAGGACCAGACATCTGCATAAATAGGCGATCCTCCACTGTCCACCCCGCCAATGACCCACATTTTATTATCAAACACAACACTAGTATGGTATAGTCTTTCGGCAAAGCCAGCTTCAGGAGTGATTAAATGCCAGCTACTGCCATTGGCTGATCCCCAAACTTCATTGGTCACGTCTGCATTTGTGTATGCTCCAGCAATAACATAGATATTTGTACCATAAAAAACAGCTGTATGACCTATCCGTTTGCCAAATGCTGCGTTGGTAGTAACTTGTGTCCAGGTGGTGCCGTCATCTGAGCTCCAAACATCTGATTCAAATGTGCTGTCGCTGGATGCGCCAGCGATTAACCACATTTTCTCAGGGCTTAAAGACGCAACAACAGCATGGGCCGCCCTTGGGCCAAAATCAGCATTTGGAGTTGCCTCTGCCCAGGTGATACCAGGTACCAAAGTGGTGGTGGTCGTAGTTGTTGTAGTGGTAGTTGTTGTGGTCGTAGTTGTTGTGGTAGTTGTTGTGGCAATAGTTATTGGGGGAGTGGTTGACGTAGTAATAAATTGCAGTGAATCCTCACACCCACTAATAACAAAACCAACAATAGCAAAAGAGACAATTAACAATCCAAATAACCATTTTTTCATTTTAGTCCTCCTTGTGATGATTCTTATTTAGAACAACTATATATTATAGTAATATTTGGTTTTGTCAATATATAATTTATAAATGTATTCTTTTATGTAAATTCTTTCTATGATATAATCTTAAATTATGGCGACTATTGTACATAAATATGGTGGAACCTCCGTTGGAACACCGGAAAAAATCCTAAATGTTGCGAAAAAAGTAAAAAAAGTTAGGGATCAGGGCAACAATGTAGTAGTTATTGTCTCAGCCATGGGGCATACCACTGATGAATTGATTGATCTAATGAATAAGATCACGGACAGTCCTGATCCTCGTGAACATGATATGTTGGTTTCTACTGGAGAGCAAGTTTCTGCCGCTTTATTAGCCATGGCCCTGCAAAAAGTTGGTTGCCCAGCTATTTCATTGACTGGTGGTCAAGCTGGCGTAGTGACTGAAGATATTTACCGCAAGGCCAGGATTAAGCACATTCATCTTGACCGGCTTAAAAAAGAATTAGCAGCTGGTAAAGTAGTTGTAATTACCGGCTTTCAAGGTATTGACAGCAAAGGTGATATTATTACTATTGGCCGGGGCGGCTCAGACACTTCTGCAGTAGCAGTTGCCGCAGCCCTAAAAGCTGATGTTTGTGATATTTACACAGATGTTGATGGCGTATACACCACTGATCCAAGAATGGTTGCTGACGCCAGCAAATTATCACATATTTCTTATGAAGAAATGTTAGAACTGGCCAGTTTGGGAGCCCAGGTGCTCCATCCGCGTTCAGTTGAATGCGCTGGCTATTACGACATTGTGATTCACCTGCGTTCCAGCACCAAAGACGTGCCTGGAACTTTGATTATGTCGCCAAAAGCGATTGAGAAAATTAAGGAGGGAGCCAAGATGGAAAAGAAAGAGGCGGTCCGGGGTATTGCCCTGGATGATAATATTGCCAGAATCGGAGTATTAAAAGTGCCTGATAAGCCGGGCATTGCGGCTAAAATATTTGGGGCCTTAGCTAAAGAAAGCATTAACGTTGATATGATTGTCCAAAGCATGCATTCTGCCGGCAGCCTGGCAGATATGGCTTTTACTGTTGACAGGCCGGATATGAAAAAAGCTGTGGAAGTTGTTAAGGGAGTTACAAAAGAATTAAAAGCCGAAGATGTTATCTCAGATTCAGATATTTGTAAGGTTTCGCTGGTTGGGGTAGGCATGGTCAGCCAGCCGGGAACTGCAGCTAAGATGTTTGATACCCTCTCAAAAGAGAAAATTAATATTCAGATGATTTCCACGTCAGAAATTAAAGTGTCCTGTATTATTAAAAAAGAGCAGGGAAAAAAGGCTGTCCAGCTCCTCCATAAAGCCTTTGGACTTGAAAAGGTTTCTTGAACCTCAATATGATTGAGATCGGCGTAATATTATTAAGCTACCTGATTGGCTCAATTCCTTTTAGCCATATTTTGCCTAAAATCAAAGGCCAGGATACCAGCAAAAAAGGCACAAAAAATATTGGCGCAACCAATGCCCTGGTAGTAGCAGGTCCTTTTGTTGGAGCCTTAGCCCTGATGGGTGATATTGCTAAGGGCCTTTTACCTGTGTTGCTGGTCAGTTATTATTTAAATAACCCCTGGATCAGCGCCCTGGCTGGTTTGGCAGCTGTGCTTGGTCATGATTTTTCAATCTTTTTAAAGTTTAAAGGCGGCAAAGGCATTGCTACTACAGGTGGAGTTTTATTAGCTTTTGATCCTGTTTTTACCATTATTGTTTTACTTTTCTGGATATTTGTGATTATTGTTAGCCGTTATTTTGTGCCAGCAACTATTTTTGTCCTGGCCGGTGTCCCTGTAATGATGCTGGTTTTAGGCAAGGGTGTGGAAGAGGTCTTTTTTGGCGTGGCAGCTTTTGCCCTGGCTTTGTACACCCATCGCGAAGATATTAGACGATTTATTTCCGGGAAAGAACTAAAGACATCTGAGTCAGTCAATCATTATATGGGTAACTAACGTGGTGTAGCTTAGTATTGAGCGAGCGAAGTGAGTCGAAATACGGGGTGTAGCTTAGTTTGGTAAAGCGCACGCTTCGGGAGCGTGAGATCGCTGGTTCGAATCCAGTCGCCCCGAAATTAATTATAAGCTTAGGTAGAGTGCCCCGATCGGATCGGGGAGGTCGCTGGTTCAAATCCAGCTTGTCCCGAGCGAAGCCGAGGGGTCGCCCCGATATTTTAAGGAAAAAAGGAGGAATAAAATGAGAAAAGTGTTAGGTGTGTTTATGGTTTTAATGTTAATGGGGTTGGTTGTGGGTTGTGCGCCTAAGGTAGCCAATGATTATTCAGCTGAATCAGTTACCAGGTTTGCCGGCAAGACCCAGAAAGCCAAGCTTTATAGCTCTGGCGGCAATTGGAGGATAGAAACCGAGAGTTTTGGCAAAAAAGGTATAATGATTGTGCGCGCCGATAAAAAGGTTTCCTGGATGTTGATGCCTGAACAGAAGATGTATATTGAACAGAAATTGAAAGCGGACGCCCTGATGGGTAAAACAGCCAAAATGCCGGGTGAAATTGAGCGAAAAAAAATGGGCCAGGAGAAAGTAAACGGTGTTATGTGTGATAAATACAAAGTTACTTTTAAAGTCAATGAAAAAAGTGAGCCAACCTCTGTTTTTCAATGGGTTTCCAAAGACGGTATCCCGATGAAATCATCATCTCTTGACGGCAGTTGGTCATCAGAATTGAAAAATGTAAAGAAGGGCAGGCAGGCCTCCAAGTTGTTTGATTTGCCTGCTGGCTACAAGAAATTAGCCTTGCCTGGCAACATTTTTTAGCGGATTTCAGGCTTGACTTTAAGTTAAATTAACTGATATACTCGCAATAAGATGGAGAACAAATCTAAAAAGAAACAAAGATTTTATACCTTCGTTATTGTTCCCCATGATGCCAGTAGAAGGCCCTTAACTATTAAAGTCCCGGTTTTAGCTATTTATGCCGCTCTTTGTTTGGTTGTTTTTTCCACTATATTTGTGGCATCTTCATTTGTTTATTCTTCGTACTTAACCCGTCGTTTGGTCAATTACCATCAGGCCTTGAATAAAAACCGGCAGCAGCGGGAAGTGATTAATTCTTTTACCCAGAAAACAAAGAATGTTGAATTGGCTATCCAAGAACTGGTTAGCGAGGATAATAAGTTGAGAAAGCTGCTGGGCTTAAAAAGTTGGAAAAGCAAGACTAAATTACTATCACGTGTTGCCGGGTTTGATGATAAAGCTGACCAGGTTTCAAAAGAGCTTGAGCAAGCTGATCTTCAGTTAGCTGACAGGTCAAAAAGTCTAACTGAATTAAAAACATGGGTTAATAAAGTAAGAGAGCGCTATGCTGATACACCTTCACGCTGGCCGATCCACGGCCGCATTGTTTCACGCTTTGGCTATCGAGTCTATCCCTGGCGGGGTTTTCACACAGGCATAGATATTTCCGGCCGCTACGGCGCACCAATCCGCAGTACAGCTGCCGGGGTCGTGACTTTTGTTGGCTGGCGCCGCGGCTACGGCAAGACTGTAATAGTCAATCATGGTTATGGCAAGTCAACTTTATATGCCCACTGTTCTCGTTATGGGGTAAAAAATGCCCAAAAAATTAAAAAGGGCCAAATTGTTTCTTATGTTGGTAATACCGGCTACACCACCGGGCCGCATCTTCATTATGAGGTGCGCACTGCCAATCGGCCGGTTAACCCGTCAACTTTTCTTAATTTGAATGTTTTAACAGCCAGCAAGATTTGGAGGGAATAGAATGGGATTGTTTAATTTGGAAAAAAATATCGTTGCTTCTGGAGCAGTTGATTCAATTATTGGTGCAAAGGCAAAGCTTAAAGGTGAATTGGTTTCGCGTGGATCGATTAGTGTTAACGGCGAATTTGAAGGTAAACTAGCAGCCGATGGAGAAGTTATGATTGCTTCCGGCAGCAGGGTAGTTGGTGATATTTACGGCGGCAGTGTTGTTGTGTCCGGCAAAGTTGACGGCAATATTGCTGCTTCCCAAACTTTAGAAATCACTAAGAAGGGCCGCGTTAATGGCGACCTTATTGGCGGAAGAATCATTATTGAAGAAGGTTCTTCCTACTGTGGTCGGGTAAAGGTTGAAGGTAAGGGTGGCATGGACAATGAAGTAATTGAAGAAGCAGTTGAAATTGTTGAAGCCCAGGCCAAGCAGACTGCCAAGCTTTAAATGTGGCTACCCTTTTTGTTGTTGCAACTCCGATAGGCAACCTGGAAGATATCACTTTCCGTGCTATCCGCATCCTGGCTGAAGTTGATTTAATTGCGGCTGAAGATACACGTAAAACTAAAATTTTGCTTAACAAGTATAATATCAACACTCCTATGACTTCTTACCATAAATTCAATATTAAGTCTAAAACATCCCGACTTGTTGAATTATTACAACAAGGACAAAACATTGCCTTAGTCTCTGACGCCGGCATGCCGGGCATCTCTGATCCAGGGTATGAGTTGATTAGTAGTGCAGTAGTACAGGAGGGGGTGAGGGTTGAGCCAATCCCTGGGGCATCGGCGGCAATTTCAGCTTTGGCTGTTTCAGGTTTGCCAACAGATCGGTTTGTCTTCGAAGGTTTTTTGCCTAAAAAGCCGGGCAAGAAAAGAAAATTACTTGAAAGCTTGAAAACTGAGGCAAGAACCATTATTATTTATGAATCACCATATCGGGTTTTAAAAACCCTTGTGGATATAAAGAATATCTTGGGTGATCGACAAGTTGTTATCGCCCGAGAGTTGACCAAAAAGTTTGAAGAAATTATCAGGGGAAAGGCAGGTGATGTGATAGAACAAATAAAGGATCGCAGGATAAAGGGGGAAGTGGTGCTGGTGGTTGGGGGCCAAGATACCCAGCGGGAGGGTGTTAGTGAATAAGTAGGTTCTAATCCTACCTTGGCGAGGAATTAATGACTAATGACGGATAAAAAAATCAGAATGACGAAGCCAGAATGACAAATGAATTTCCAAGCACCAATTTCCAAGTTGGGACATTGAAAATTGTGATTTAATTCGTCATTGAATAATTCGGCATTAGGCATTAAAAAAAAATAGAGTTTCCCGAGACTCTATACTTCAACAAAATAACGGAGGTATAGAGATGTTGTTAAAGTTAAAAGTTAAAGTTAAAAGTTTAAAACCACAGTTCAAAGTTAAAAAGTTTTTAAAAATAATTTTATTCATTAGTTTTACATTTTGCATTTTTAGTTTTGCGTTCGCCCAGGATGTTCCGCGTTTTTATGGTGATGAGGTTGTTGTTACAGCCCTTCGTATTCCTCGTTTAAAATCAAAGGTTCCCTGGAACACAAAACTTATAACCAGGCAGGAAATTGAAGAATCTTCTGCGGTTAAGCTGGGGGATATTTTAAGATCTGTTTCTGGTGTGTCAATTAAAGCCAATGGAGGTCTTAATTCTCAAATTTCCGCCCGCTTCAGGGGCTCAAATGCCCAGCAGGTTCTAGTTTTGCTCAATGGCAATCGGATTAATTCCCCAAGTTTAGGCACATTTGATTTGGGCGATATCTTGTTAACAGATGTAGAGAGGATTGAAGTTGTAAAAGCCCCGCTGTCAGCCCTTTATGGCGCAGATGCAGTAGGCGGAGTTATCAATATTATTACTCAACAACCAACAGATGATCCCAGCGCCAGCGTAAAAATTAGCTATGGTGAATATTCCACCCAAAATTTTGCTGTTAACGCCGCTGCTCCAAACTTTTCTTTTTCAGCCGGGTCTTTGAGATCAGCTGGCTTTCGCGATAATAGTGATTACAAAGCGGATAATGTGGCGCTGCGGCTCAAACACGCCAATGTTGAGCTTGGGCTTAAGAAATATGTGGCGCAAAAGGGTTCTCCTGGTTCGCTTGATTTTCTCACTCCACAGGCACGGCAGGAAGATGATAATTTATTTTATGATTTTTCTTATAGTCTTGATAAGCTTGGGTTTAAAGCTACGGCCTCACGCTCAATCCTTGACCAAACATATGAAAATCCCGCCTGGCTGCTGCTGTCAACCCACAAGACAACCACAACAAATGTTAATCTTGAACAAGCTATTGATTGGTTTCCTGGCCAAACCTTTTTACTTGGCCTGGATTTGAGAAATGATTTAAGTGAAAGCACTAATTCAGGCAATAGAAGCGTAGATAATAAGGCTGTTTATATTCAGGATGAGATTGATATTTTGGACCAGGCAAAACTTGTGCTTGGCGGGCGTCAAGATATCAGTTCTGGCTACGGCAATCATTTTAATCCACGCATTGGCTGCGTTTTTAATCCCTGGGAAGAGACTTTTCTCAAGGTTTCCTGGGGCAGTTCATTTAAGGCCCCAACCATTGATGATCTTTTCTGGGCCAGGACAACTGAGCCAGGTTATCCTAGTGGCGTGGTTACAACTGAGGGCAACCCAAACCTAAGACCAGAAACAGCCAATAGTTTTGAAATTAGTTTGGAGAAAAAGTTAAGTTCCCAGTCAACTGCCCAACTAACTTTTTATCAGACAAGTATTAGTGACATGATTCGCTGGGTTAATACTTCTAGTTCAACTATTGATTCTTATTGGTCGCCGCAAAATATCAATCGCGCGCAAATTCAGGGGGTGGAATTTGAGTATTCCAGAAAAATTGTCGAGCGCTTATCAGGCTTTGTAAATCTTACCCATCAAATTGCCAAAGATACTAAGACTGATAAGTTTCTTGACTACGCGCCGCAAAACCAGTTTAATGCCGGCTTAAAATATAAGGATAGAAATGGTTGGCGGTCAAATGTTTTGCTTAAATATGTTGGAGAACGATATACAAACTTGTTCAACTCCAATAAATTAGCATCATATACCGTGGTTGACCTTTCTCTGGCCAAAGAAATTGAGAATTTAACATTTAAATTTAATATTGATAATCTTTTTGGCCAGGAGTACGCGGAAAGTTATGGGTTTAGTGATGTTTACCCAATGCCGGGAAGAAGGTATAATATAGGAGTAAGTTATAAAATTTAAAAGTTAAAGCTTAAAATTTAAAGCCAAAGTTTAAAAGTTAAAATTAATGGAGGGGAAATAAATGAACACAAAGTCTGTATCTTTTCTGATGGTTGGATTAATATTAGTGGCAGGGGTCAGTGTGAGTTACTTGATTTCAAGACCAGCAATTTTTGGACAGCAGGTTAAAGCTCCAGTTTTTATGGGGGAGGAAGTGATTGTGCAGAAGGCGGCTGTGGCTGTGAAAGCCTTTGAGGGGAACAAGGCTGTTAGGGTGGAAAGGGCCATATCGAAAATTGAACCAAAGCCAGTGGTGCAAACTCCTTTGCCGATAGTTCCGCCAAGGGTTATGTCGAGGGTTTTGCCAACTTATCCGCAGGCTGCGCTTGAGCAGGGCTTAGCTGGCACAGCGCTGCTGTCTGTTTATGTTGGCCTGACCGGTAATGCGGAAAAAGTTCAGCTTAAATCATCTTCTGGTGTTTCAGCCCTTGATCAATCAGCTATTGCCGCAGTATCACAATGGACTTTTGCAGCAGCGCGTCATGGGGGGGCAGCAATGGCCAGCTGGTTTGAAATTCCTGTACGCTTTGAGGTGAAGTAATATGGCGGTAGAATCACTCGGTAGAATGGTCTTGTACATTGGAGTGGTTTTAGTTTTGATTGGTGGGTTTTTTATTATGGTGGCCAAGGTGCCGTGGTTTGGTAGGCTGCCTGGTGACATTGTGTTTCGCGGACGCGGGATGACTATTTTTATCCCGATTACCACCATGATCCTGGTTAGCCTCGTGCTGACCTTGTTAATGAACATCGTCTGGCGGAGATGAGGAGAATCGGAGCGGCGGGATTTGAACCCACGATCTCTACCACCCCAAGGTAGCGCCTTAGACCAAGCTGGGCCACGCTCCGTTTATATGTTTATTATACCAATATTATAGATGTATGAAAACTTCGGATTTTGATTATAAATTTCCTCAAGAATTGATTGCCCATGAGCCAGCGAAAAAGCGGGACCAGTCGCGTTTGATGGTCCTCGACCGCAAAACTCAATCTATTTCACATAAATATTTCTACGATATAGTTGATTATCTTAAACCCGGGGATCTTTTAGTACTTAATGACACAAAGGTTATACCGGCGAGGTTGTTTGGGAGGAAAGTTAATGGTGGGGCGAGGATTGAAGTGTTACTTATTGGGAATCGGGAGCTGGGAAATGGGAACTGGGGTTGGAAGTGTTTGGTTAAACCGGGGAAGCGGTTGAAGGTTGGAGCAAAGGTTGATTTTGGCAAGGGTAAGTTAGTTGGAACGGTTGTTGAGAAGTTGGAAACCGGGGAACAAATCATAAGGTTTAAGTGCAAGGGGGATTTTTGGAAAGTTCTTAGTAAATTGGGAGAAATACCCTTACCACCATACATAAAAAAAACAATCCTCGATCCCCGATCCCCGATTCCCAGTTCCCATCTCCCAAAACGATACCAAACAGTCTACGCTGATAAAAGGGGTGCTTCTGCGGCGCCGACGGCGGGGCTTCATTTTACTTCTGGATTATTAAAAAAGCTGCAGAAAAAGGGAATCAAGATTGTTTACATTACGCTGCATACTGGGCTGGGGACTTTTCTGCCAGTTAGAACTGAAAATATTAAAGACCATAAGATGCATTCGGAATATTTTGAAATCCCAAAGGAGACAATTTCTGCGATCAAAAGAGCAAAACGGGTGATTGCAGTGGGGACGACTGTGGTTAGAACACTTGAAACTGTTTTTGCCTCAAAGGCTCAAAGACTCCAAGGGGAATCTGACTTATTTATTTATCCTGGTTATAAATTTAAGATTATCGATGCCATGATAACTAACTTCCACTGGCCAAAATCCACGCTAATCATGCTTGTTTCAGCCTTTGCCGGCCAGGCACCGTATGGTGTGCTGGCAGGTAAAGATTTTACTATGAAGGCATATCAAGAGGCAATCAAAAAGAGGTATAGGCTATTTTCTTTTGGAGACGCCATGTTGATTTCTTAGAGTCTTGGAGCCTTAGAGGCTAAAAAGTCTGTTATAATAATAAAAATGACCTTCAAATTTGAAATCCTCAAGGAATCGAAGAAATCAAAAGCTCGTGTTGGGAAGATTCACACGCCTCATGGAATAGTAAATACCCCTGTTTTTCTGCCGGTTGGCACATTAGCCACGGTTAAAACAATGTCCCCAAGGGACCTTCAAGAAATTGGCGCTGAGATGATTTTGTCCAACACTTATCATCTGCTGCTTCGCCCAGGACCTGATTTAATTAAAGAAGCTGGTGGATTACATGGGTTTATGAATTGGCCAGGCCCGATTTTAACCGATTCTGGCGGCTTTCAGGTCTTTTCCTTAGCCCATATGCGTAAGATTAAGGAAGATGGGGTTGAATTTACTTCCCATATTGATGGAACAAAACATTTTCTTACCCCTTCCAGAGTCTTAGATATCCAAAATGCTTTTAATTCTGACATCATGATGCCCTTGGATGAGTGTGTGCCATATCCATGTGATAAGAAACAAGTGAAGAAGGCGGTGGAGAGGACGAGTAAGTGGGCGAGGGAGAGTAAAGGAGAAGTGACGAAGTGGCGAAGTGACGGGGGGAGAGTTCTCTTTGGTATTGTACAAGGTGGAATGTATAAGGATTTGCGCAAGCGATCGGCTGAGGAGATTGCGGAGATTGGGTTTCCTGGGTATGCAATTGGGGGAGTGTCTGTTGGAGAGCCGCAGGAAGAGATGTTTAAGATGCTGGATGTGGTAACTGATATTTTACCGGATGAACAACCGCGGCATTTAATGGGTGTTGGTTTTCCATCTGATATTGCGGGAGCAGTTAAATTAGGTGCGGATATTTTTGATTGTGTTATTCCAACTCGCTTAGCCAGGCACGGCACTTACTTAAGCTATGAAGGCAAAGTTAGTATTCGCTTAGCTAAGTTTGAACGTGATTTAACACCAATTGATCCCACCTGTGACTGTTATTGCTGCAAAAACTTTACTAAAGCATATATTCGTCATCTTTTCTGGGGCCGCGAAATTTTGGCGCTTCATTTATTAACTATCCATAACCTTCGTTTTTATATGCGCATGATGTCAGATATCCGCAGGGAGATAATGGCTGAATGAAATTCATCGCAGACCTGCACATCCATAGTAAATACAGCCGCGCGACATCCAAGGACATGGAGCTTGAGGGCCTTGCCAAATGGGCTAAATTAAAAGGCATTGATTTAATTGCCACTGGAGATTTTACCCATCCTGTCTGGTTTGCTGAATTAAAAAAGAAATTAAAACCAGCTGAAGATGGTTTATATGAGTATGATGGCGTCAAGTTTATCTTAAATGTTGAGATAAGTAGTATTTATTCTAAAAATGGCAAGGTTCGCAAGATTCATAACCTGGTTTTTGCGCCATCGATTGAGGTTGTTGAGAAAATTAATAGGGAGTTAGACAAAATCGGCAATATTTCTTCAGATGGTCGTCCCATTCTTGGGCTAGACGCTGAAAAACTGGCTGAAATAGTTTTTAACATTTCAAAATATTGTGTAATCATTCCTGCCCATGCCTGGACACCCTGGTTTTCTATCTTTGGCTCCAATTCCGGTTTTGATACGATTGAGGAATGCTTTGGCAAATACACAAAGAATATTTTTGCCATTGAAACTGGTTTATCATCTGACCCTGCCATGAACTGGCGATTGTCCATGCTGGATAATATCAGTCTAATTTCTTGCTCAGATGCTCACTCGCCAGCAAAACTTGGCCGCGAGGTTTGTGTTTTTGATACTGAGTTAAGTTATAAATCACTTTTTAGCGCGATCCGCCATAAGGATAAGTCAAAATTCTTATATACAGTGGAATTTTTCCCTGAAGAAGGCAAGTATCATTATGATGGCCATCGCAATTGCAAAGTCCGCTGGTCGCCTACTGAAACCAAGAAGCATAATGGGCTTTGTTCCGTATGTTTAAAGCCAGTGACAGTTGGAGTAATGAATCGAGTTGATAAATTGGCTGATCGTAAAGACGGCTTTGTGCCAGATAACGCGATTCCTTTTAAAAGCCTGATACCGCTTGTTGAGATTATTGCTGAAGCCAAGGGCAGGGGAGTAAATACTAAGGGCGTTGTTTCAGAATACATGGCTGCGGTTGAAAAATTTGGTTCAGAATTTAATATTCTACTTAATGTTGGCGAAGATGAGCTTCGATCTGGTCTTGATCCCAAAATAGCAGAAGGCATCATTGCCATGCGGCAGGGCAAGGTTAATATTGCTCCTGGGTTTGATGGGGAGTTTGGGAAGATTAAGATTTTTGGTAAAAATGAAGTGGTTCTTCCTTCTCAAGAACAAGTTGGTTTGTTTTGCCCCCTTAGAGTCTTCGAGTCTTAGAGGCTATTTTCTTGCCTCAAAGGCTCAAAGACTCAAAGGATTACATGAGGAATCTTTCTAAGATATTGAATATATACAATAAATTATTATCTCACTTTGGCCCACAACACTGGTGGCCCGGGGATACACCTTTTGAGATCATGATTGGGGCGATTCTCACCCAGAGCACGAATTGGCGGAATGTGGAATTTGCTATTCAAAATCTTAAAAGGGCAAAGGTTTTAACTGCGAAATCATTGTTGGGAATTGGGAATCGGGAACTGGGAAGTTTGATTAAGCCTAGCGGATATTATCGGCAGAAGGCGAAGAAGTTAAAAGCATTTGTTAAGTTTTTTATGGATGAGTATGGGGGCAGGATCAGCGGGATGAAGCGATATGGGATATCTGATATGCGAGATGCGCTTTTAAAGGTGCATGGGATTGGGCCGGAGACCGCGGATTCGATTCTACTTTACGCTTTAGATAAACCGACCTTTGTTGTTGATGCCTATACGAAAAGGGTTGGCAATAGGGTGGGGCTTTTTAAGTTGGACGATTATCATGAGATAAAAGAATTTTTTGAGCAAAATTTGCCGAAAGATTTGGAATTGTATAAAGAATATCACGCGTTACTTGTTGAGCTGGGGAAAAATTATTGTAAACCAAAACCTGTTTGCAAAGATTGTCCAATTAATCGACTCTGTAAACAGAAAACCCTTAATGGGTGAAGAACAACGTGCCTGTTAAACGCTGTCTCCACCCATTAAGGGCTCTAAATTATGCTGCCTGCCCTGAGCGAGATGCTGAGCCTGTCGAAGGATTAAATGCCACCCCATTAATTCCTTTATTTCGCCTGAGGTATATCAACTTTTACAATTCCGTCATCTTCTCCAGCTTCTTCTGTCGTTCCACCCAGCCCTTTGAGCAAGAGCCAGGCAGTTCCATTACCGATAAATTGTTCGTTCATTCCGGGAAGAAAATGAACATCCCCGCCAAATGAAACAGGGGGTTTAAGGCTTTGGGTAATAAGATATTTGCCTCTCAAGTATTTGGCAAAGTCTTTTGCTTCAGAAGCTGCAAGATCTGCCAGGAGAAAACTATGATTATATTTCTGCTCCAATTCATCAGAGGTTGCCAATGTCTGTTTTCTGATTTCCCCCATCCTTTCTTCTATTTTTACCGATCGATTCTGGGAAATCGCCTTTGCAAACTCGCCTGCAAACTCCTTATAATCATCAGATTGAGGATCCGGCAGCAGAGGGGTACAAATCTTTACAAAACTTTGATAAATCCCTTCGATTTCAGGATCATCGGGGTTTTGGAGGAGATACTCTCTTATTTTTTCCGGGTCCTTGACTACCATGAGGTATTTTGTGAAATAATTAACAAAAGCATCGCCTGTCAGATAAAACTCAGGATTGGGACCATTTGGTTCAACTTTTTGTACATACTCTAAATAAGCTTTCAGTTCATCCGGATCGCTGGCGAGAGGGGAGCTGTTTTCCTTCTTAAAATTATAAATTGCGTTCTCGTAAGCTTGTCCATACATCAATTTCCCGATTTCGTCACCGTCTTCCAACTCGGCCAGGGCTTTCTGGTATTTTTCCTCTATCTTGGCCAGGGCTTCCCTATTTCGCTCTTTAGATATTCTTAAGAGTTCTGTGGCTATTTTTTTCATTCGGCCCCGTAATTCGGTATGTTTTAGCCACTCCTGATGAGCCAAAAAGGCTGCATATTCTTTTTTAAGATTCTCGCGAACTTCAGGGGACAAATCTTCGTCCAGGAGGCCTCTTTGTGTCCTAAGCTCCTTTACGTAATCCCTTAAAGTAAGCATTAATGCGTCCCCAAAGCGCTGTGCAAAGTGGTCGCGGGCTTCGAGTGCCTTGTAGAATTTTACGTAGGCCTTTTCTATAGCTTTTTGGTTGCTAAAATCTACTCCCTGTAGTGAAGATTCTAATTTAGCTATGAGGGCATGGTACTTGCCCCTTAAAGAGGGGTCGGCAAAATACTTAATTTTCCGGATGAACTCATCGCGCATAGGGCTCTTATAAAGAGATAAAGCTGCCTGCCAGATCAACGGAGATTTTAAGATAGTTGGATTATTAAAAATTCCTTCATTTAAATACAGATCAACAGGAGAGCTATCTCTTGATCCCTCGCGGCCAGCCTCAACATAGTTTAGCAATGCTCCAGAAGCCAGGTCGCCCAGACTTCCTCGGGCTTCAGCCGGGTACTTTTCGCGGGCGGGATGACAGCCTTCCATTTCCATCACAATGGTTAATGCTAGCGCGGGATTCAGACGCGCTAATTTTGTTCCAAGGCTGGCCATTCTGGCCCAACCAAATTTGTTTCCTAATCCGGTCAGAAGCCTTCCGGTGATATATACGTTTGAGGGGGCGCTTATCGCCGCACCCACGTCTCCCAGAAAGTGGAAAGCGGGGTGATCCAGAATTTTTCTTAGAGTGGGGGAGTGCTCCATGCCTAACTCGAGGAGCGTAGATACTATGCTTGCTCCTGCAACTCCAGCCACAAGGGGCAGTCTTTTTCCAATCCACTTAAACCGATTCGGCAGATTCTTTCCATGGAGGAGCTTTCCAACACCTTTGGCAGGCAGCATGAATCCTGCAAGGTTAAGCGCTCCGACTGAGAATATTGTACCTCGCTCACTAGAACGTGCCGAACGCAGACTCCAGAGCGTGGGTAAACCAATGGCAAGCCCCATCGCTCCAAATTCGCCCATTCCCATAAAGGCTTTGGCGGTTGTTGTCATAAATTCAAACGTAGCCCAACCCCAGGCGCCATGAGCCATGTCTGATAAAAGCTGATCCCACTTCCATTCACCCTTAAGAAGCTTTTGTTTTAGTATACTAAAGGGGGCTTCGAGTATGGCTCCCATCAATGCTCCTCTTCCTGTATTTACTCCCATAGTAGCCAGTTTCATTCTTCCGCTTGCGGTAGGCGCTCCGTGGCCAAACCACTCCATCCAGGCCCCAAAACCCCGTCCTTTGGGGTTAAACATAGCCTTAAGATTTTGGGCCGTGGCTTTTATATCTTCGTTCAGCTTTTCTTCTGATAACCCGCGTATATCCATCCGGGATTTCTTGACGGCCTCTTTTAAAATTTTCTCTATTTCTTTCCCAGAGAGCTCGTCCAGCTCGATGCCTTTATTATCCATCTCTCCTACCTTCTTTAGCAGAAGCTCATATCCTCTCTGGTTGATGCGCAGCATGACCTTGTGCGCTTCACTGACTGCTTTCTTTAACGCTTCCTCAAACTTTTCAGGCGGAAGCTCGGTATCTATTTTGGAGATCGCTTCTTTTAAGGCCTTCTCAGCCTCTTGCATTCCAAGATTTCTGAATATAACCTGCGCCCTCTGAGCAATGAGATCTGTTTTAAGTTTGGAAATAAAGTCTTCCACCGCTTTCTCCGCGTCTATTTTTGGATCAGCTTTTCGAAATGCTTCCTTTATTCTGGAAAGGGCTTCCTGGTACGCTTGTTCCTGGTCTCCTCGTCCGGCGAGCTTTCTACCCTGCGCTTCAAGGCTTTCCGGGGCTTCCGGGATCATTTCAGTCTGGAGTTTTTTGATTACGGTTTCGGCATCCTTTTTGTCAATCATCAAATGCGTGGATTCGCCATGGCTGTTTTCAAACGGAACCGGGACGTGGGTAAGGACCATTTTGATTTCGGCCTTGGTACCTTTTAGTCTCCTGATTGGCAGCTTAAAGTTTGCCCATCTCTTTTCGAGGCGGGCGTAAAGCTCGGTGAGCTGTTGATAAGCATAGATTTCAACCGCTTCCGGTTTTATTTCAGGGTTAAGTTTTTTGGCGCGGGCCGTAATCCTGCCTATGGCTTTATTTCGTTTGATTAATTTCAAGAGATCACTGCGGGAAACCTTAAATTCTATATCTTCACCAATCTTTATCCTTACAACCCCATTACCCAACGCTTCTACTACCGCGGTCCTGCCGCTTCCAAGTTCAATCTTTAGAGTGGCCCCGGCTTTCTTCTGTCTGGCAAGTCTCAAAACCTTTTTTGACTCTAAGACGTCAACTATTTCTCCAAGCTTTTCTGACTGCTCCTGGGTAAGATCGCCCTCAGCCTCAGCTGGTAAGACGGCCGCATCCTTAACAATCCTTTCAAAGACGTCCTGACCAAGCCTCCAGGTTTTGAGTTCTTTGGCATGCGCCCTGAGGTGGATTTTTTCTGTGCCTTCATAAACCACTTCGGCATTGTCAGGAATATTTTCCAGGGCTTCAAGCAGCGCTTCTTCGGTTTTATAATCAGAGGCTTTAAACACTTTTGGAGCCTCGGCTTTTTTGGGTGGTTGAGGAGGAAGTACTTCTCCAATTTCGGCACTCCTGTCAATTCTTATAGGGGGCACAAGAATAAAATTTAACCTGTTAGGGCTTATATCAACCCTAAGCGAGCGAGAGATGGTTGCTGAATGAATTTCAAGTTTTACTCCCAATACACTGGTTCCTCTTAAACCTTCTCTTAAGAATGCTGACATGGATTCTTTTGGAATCGGTAGGGTTTCCCCATTCCTTGAAAAGACATAGTCGCCATTCTGTTTTTGGCAGGTAAGTCCATTTGGTAAGCGCACTGCGAATAATTTTTTTTGCCCACGGTTGAGTTTTCCTTCTTTATCATAGAAATAAAGGATATTCCCCTTTATCAACACTCCCTCTTTCTTCAGGGTTTCCCATTGATCCGGATTGAACGTTATTTTAGGTTCAGGTTTCGGATCTGCTGTTGCAGGCTTTGGTTGCGCTGCTGGTTTACCTTCGGCTTTTGCCTCGGGGGCGGCTTGCTCCACAGATCTTGCTGCCCGCTGTGATTCGGCTCCTTCCGCGGCTTGGCTTGGCTGTTGCTCCGCTGGTCTAACTGGAATGTGTCTTTTCAGATCCATTCCGTCTAAGGCTTCAGAAAATTCAGTATATCTTTGCTCTACCAGGGGCTCCTGTCTGGTAAGTATCTCTTGAGAACTCATAGCAGGGTTTTCTTTTTTAGCTGCGTCTTCTTTATAACCCAACTCATCTACAGTTGCCTGGAAGGTTTCTTTTAAACCTTCGTATACTAATTTTCTAAATTGTTCTAATTTTGCGTAATCAACTCCAGTTTCTGCATCAACTACCAAACGATAGAGGGCATCGTATACTCTTCTTTTTACTGAATTATCAGTCTGGCAGGCGGTGAAGAGATATTCATAGAGCATGATTTTGGCTCGCTTTACTGATTCCGGTGAACCGTTTTGGACCAGCTCAAAAATCTCAGCTAATCTGCCGTCAGGGTGAAATTCAGCGATCAGCTCATAAAGTGAATCAACAAAGCCATTGCTCAAATATTTATATTGTGATCTGCTCTCGGGAAGCGGGGTGCGGAAAGCGCCTTCGTGGCCCTTTTCGTGGCTTACGGTTCCATCTTCCAACATCCTGGTAATTTCAGCTTTGACCCCTTCTTCAGCTGCTTTTTTCCTATCGGTTACTTCTGGAAAGAGCTCGAAGAGTAAACGAGCATAAGCATGCTCAGCAGGTTTGGCGTCTACTCCGCCGCCTCCGAATCTTACCTCTACCATGGCATCGTAGACTTCCGCGATCCTTTCCCTTCTGATAATAATCTCGTGCTTGGGCTTCTCTCCGTGAGCGTCACCGGAGTCGATTCCAATGAATCCCAAACTCTTCTTGGAAGAGCTTACATCTTCGGAGGTAAAGGTTAAGATGCGATAGGTTTTTTCTTCAGTTACTGGCTCTGTATCTCCGTAAAGGATAAAGAGTTCTCCTTCTTTGAATCCATCAACATGCAGACGCTTTTTTGAGCCCATTTCTGCCAGTTTAGCATTTAAGGCTTTGATTCCTTGAGCATCGAACTTGTATTCAACGCCCTCGATTTCAATTAAGACAAAAGCGGAGGCAGGCCTTGCGTGTATTCCTGCTAGTCTAGACTTTAATAAACCTTCAAAATACTTCACATCCGAGGGGTCAACTTCTGGAGCCGTGACTTTTACGCTGTTAACCAGATAATAGGCCCCCTTGCCCAATTTTCTGGGCGTGTGCCACCTGAGCATCGCAACTACTTTTCCATTAACTAGTTGTTGCTCCAGTTTGGGCCACACTCTCTCGGGTCCGCTTGCGATATATTCATTGATCATGGCTTCCATGACCTGTGGCAGCTGGGCGTAAAAGATGTCGCGTCTGGAGCCGTGCTCCGAAATGTGGTATTCGCTGGGGTTGTTCAGCTCATTTTGAATTCTTACCAGCCAGGTTCTCAATTTCACGATCTTGGCCAGCATTTTCTCGGCAATAACACTCTTTTGGGAATCGTGCTCCGGGCTATCCTTAAAGGCTTTGAACTCAGCTTCTATGGCGGCGTTGATTGCTTCGCGGAGCTGAAAAGCAGTGGTAAATTCACCTTGAATTTTGATATTCAACCCGTATCTGGCTTTCATTTCTGTCCTGAAGGCTTTTAATTCTTCCTCTCCCCACTTTCGATTATCATGAATGCCGCGGGCTGACATGGCTCTTTCCACGGCTTTTTTCATCTGGGGCTCCAGGATTTTTGCAAAGGAGCTCTTGCGATCTTCAGCGATCTGATGTATGGTTCTGACCAGATCGGTTATCATGTCTTCTGCTTGGTTGGACTGGGATCTTTCCCAGAGGCTTCGGTTTAGATCATCATCACTCTGCAAGCGATAATTATCAATTAAATCAACAGCTTGTTGATGCTCTTCAGGAATAGTTCCATCTGCAATATAGGCATCTCTTTCGGCTTCTGTGAAGATTCCTTTCTCGGACATGAAATCAGCAAAAGCCTGGAGATAAGCTGCTTTTCTTGCAGGGGCAACACCCTCAGGAATAAATCCATCGAGCACCAGGATCCCTTCCCGTTCACCAATTAAGCCTCTTCTTAGAAATTCCCGAACTGCCTCATTGCGCAGGTTTGGATCATCTATTTGATAAATAGCGATCATGTCTCCTTCGGGACGGCGGCCTTTTGCGGGGTCCGGGCGGCAGATTCGGTTGACTTCTTGAATATAATGTCGGACAGAAGTTTTCCACTCGGTTACAATTGAAACCAGCGATGACGCCCCTTCCTCAAAGCGCATTAATTCCTTAAGTCGAGCTTCTGTTCTCCCTTTCTTGGGATCAACCGCGCGGTTAGCTGTATCAGATAATGTAAGTACGCCATAGTCTGCCATCCTTCCGACGATTCTGCTCTCTGTGGAGTAATTGCGCACATCGGTTAAAGATTGGATTAAGACTCGGTTCTGTTTTTGCCAGCGGTTTCTGCGTTCGTTGTCGCGGCTGTTCATCTCTGCAATATTATTTTCTACTTTAGCTAATCGTTGCTGTAAAGCTTTTCCTTTTTTGCCGGTCCTAATTGCTTCTAACTCTGCTTCTAAAGCTGCTCTGAGCTCTTCGATGTTTAAAACATTGAGCTCTTTGGGTTTTCCGGTTTTAGGATCGATCTCACCCGGTTTCGCGGTGTGGATTAGTACCGGGTGTCCCTCTAAGATCCTGCGGATTGCCCAGTCCACCACCATTTTCATCTGGGCTTTCTTTGAGGGGGCCATTACTCCAGGGTGATCCACCCTGGTTCTATCAAAGTAAGATTGAACAGGGAGAGAGAAGTAGCCGTCCTGGCCAAAGTATTTTGCCATGGGGTAGTTGGAGCCGGAGAGCAGAACCACTCTGCCGAAGTGTCGCAAGAATACATGGGGCATGATCGAAATAGAGCTTAATCCCGGGTCAGTGACTGTTTTGCCTTCTTTGGCCTGAATAGCTTTGTGGATCTTTGCGTCAAACTGCATTCCAGGATAAAGCCTTCCGTTAAAAGGATCGCGGAATATATAATTTCTGAACCAGTTAATATAATGTGTGTTTCTTAAATAGAATTTGTGTACCAGTAAAGCGGTGCGCAGACGTTCATGGAGCTCATTTGTGACCTTTTTACCGTCAAAGTGCTCTTCGCTTATTTTCTTGAAGCCATCCTCGTTGATTCCGATTCTTCTCTCGTCCTCTGGGTTGGTGATGTATTTCTTTCCTTCTTTAGTTAACACACCCTGATCATTTACCCATTTCATGGCTTTGATAATTGCGTCGGCTTGTTCCACCAGTTTTGCGTCTTCAGCTTTTTTGCCGGCGCCGCCGGAAACAACAGCAGGATCAGGCCGCTTGTCACCAATGGTGAAGTCGGATTCATCTAAGAAGATGATGACATTAGAGCGGTCAACCGGAAGAATATTGCGGCCGGTTACTTCATTCAGTGCATCGAATAGCTCCTGGAATCTTCCCTGATCAAAAGCAGTGTAAACAACCACTCTGCCGTCAGCTCTCATTTTAGCTGCCTTGAGCAGTTCTCCTTCTCCCTGGGAGGCTACATATTCGGTCCTTATCCCAAGCAGCTTTAAAATGTCTTTAACACTGCGATATCCGTCTTTGGCATAAGTGTCTGTGGTTGAGGTGGTGATAATTAATTTATCTCCCCGAAGCGCGGCGATGTATTGAGGCAGCGCCAGGGTAACGGTTTTTCCTTCGCCGGTTCCAAAGTCAATGGCAGTTCTTACTTTCTCGGTTCCTTCAATATTCAGGGAAGCCAGGTAGCCAGCCTGCACCTGCCTAAAGTTAAGGGGCTCTTTCCACCCCTTAATTCTTCTAACCGCTTCTCGGGCGTAGCGGGCGGCCCGTGCAAGCTGCCGATAGGTCATTTCCCCTTTTATTTCTGAATAAAATCTTTTTACCTCGGCTTTAAATTGTCTTTTTTTAAGATTTTTCAATCTCTTCATTTCTGTTTCTGAGCCTTCGATTACATCGGTTGCGAATCTTTCGGTTTCCAGGTAAACGTTTACTTTCTGTTCCAGGGAGCGAGTTACCACATAATCGGCTTCACCTAAATTCCTTTTTACTATTTCAATTAATTTCTTCCTTCCTGCATCTGTTAATCTCACTTTTCTTCTTAGAGTTCCATCTTCTATTCTGTTAATTGTGTAATCTTTTCCCTCTACCATTTCCCCGGCGGCCTCATAAATCATTCTGGCGCCTTTTTCAGCTTCAATAATGTTTGGCCGCTCAATCAGATTTCTGGCCAGGAAGGCCTTGATGTCGATCCAGGTGTTAGCATCTATTTTTGTGATGACCGCATCTCGGCAAAAGTCAATTAATTTATCCAGGCCTTCCTGTTTTAGAGTAAGATCCAGCACTTTTGCCATTCCAGAATCAGCTTCAACGGTTATGTCTGCTTTTTTGAGGGTCTTTTTGACCTCCTTGAATTCAAGCAATCCCCGGTCTCTGGCCATTTGCGGATTATCAATACCTATAAATTTGGCCCGGTCGACCAATTCTTTACTTTCGTTATAAATTGTCTCTCGATCAATATCCCAGATACCATGGAGAGCATCGCTGCGAACATGCAGTTCTACTTCGCAAATCTCAAGCGGGGTGGCCATACTGGGCCGGACAATAGAGTAGGAGACAGGATGCATGGCGGTAAGCGCTTCCGGGCTATCTATATAAACTCGAGTTACCTTAAGCGATTTGTTTATCCCTTTAATCTCAAGAGCCGGGATATAATCTAAAACCCTTTCAACAATACGTCGGTTATTGTCGTTGTAATCTCCCACAACCGGGACAAGTTTTCCATCTTTAACTTCGACTATGAGTTCCATGTTATTGGATAATTGAGCAAAGAGGTTGCCCAGCACATCCTGGCTCTGTCCTCTCTGTCTTAAAATAGCTTCCTGTTGCGCTCTGCGAACATTTTCTGACTCGCTTGGATCAGTGGCTTTATAAGCGCTTCTTCTTCTGCGTCTTTCACCGATTCCAACCGCAGCCCTGCCTTCCCAGTAGGTGAAGCGGGTCTTCTGGAATGAGTATTCAGAAATCTTGTTTAAGACGTTTTGAAAACCATTTGCAACCCTGCTTTCATTGGCAGCCTCAGCGCTTGCGCGGAGAAGAGTTCCGAGTGGGTCAAGCGCGAATCGAAGAGTTCCGGTAGAGAATAATTTATGCACGCCAAGCTTTTTCATGGCAGCAAAAGCTCTATTTCTTTCTGCGAGCAAGTCGAACTTCTCCTCTTTCCAGCCTCCGAGTTTTATGAGCCAGCGGAAGGCATTGGTTTTTCCCATTTCGCTCAGGACTGCGCCAATCACACCTTTGTTCGGAAGGTCTCCAGAAACTTGCATAATAGCTTGTTTTAAGCGCGGATGGTTTTCGAAAAATTTGGCGAAAGGCTCCAACTTTTGGTCGACTACCGTGCCTTTGGCGCGCCTTTCCAAAAAGTCTCTAATTCCGTAGAGCATTTTCCATGCATAACGGTCAAAGGTAACGGTGCGGCCAATGCCGCTGTCTACAAAACCGCGTTTCCCCGGGAAAAGGAGGAAAAAGTTTGCCATCTGGGCCTTGGCCATTGCCTGCCAGTAGTAACCATTTAAGAAATCATCCCAAACTCCAAGCATGTTGTAAAAAACTGGAGCAAAATTTCTGAATAAAAGGATAGTTGTAATTAAATTAAGGCCGGGTTCGGCAATGTCTAGTAATCCTATCTTTCTGGTCTTTATATAGCCGTATTTATCAACCCGGGGCATTCCACTTGGATCAAGATCAATGACCTCATCTCCGCCGATGCACCTGCCGATCATTACTCCCAGGTTACCCGGAAGCGCCGCGCCAAAATAGAGTCCCATAAACGGCCCAAAGGTGGCAAAGGATGCCGCCGCTTCCTTAAAGTGAGTCAAGACATAGTAATTAATCCATTCCCAAACCCCTTCCGGGCCTTGAAACTTATCAGTATCCTTTCTTGCGTTCTCCTGCCAGAATTCCTCTGTCATAAACGGCAAGCCAACCGTATTCCATGCACTTCCTGTGATCCTGCCAATAACAGTGCTTCTATCTGCTACTCCCTGGGTAACGGTTAAACCTTCTTTTTCTCTAGTCTTCTGCAGCATCCTGTTGATGAGGAAGACAGCGAAGACTAAAAGCTTAACATTTGGATTTTCCAAATCATCGCTATCCGCTACTATAATATCATCGTCTTTCATTGTCTCTGCCATGTTCTCCAATGCCTTAATGGTAGGAGCGTAATCTCCTTGTTTGCCCGAGGAAATACAGACTTCTTTAAAAACCCTGGCAAAAGCAGCGGCGAATTGTTTGTCAATCTGATCCGGGGTGAGCTCAAAACTATGGAGGAGCAGTTCGTTTCGCTCCTGAGCTTTCTGGGTAAGCATAATGGTTAAGTTCTGGGCATCTGCTCCGATGTGATAGGGAGGGGTAAATGTTGTAAACATGGCCCATAGTGTCATGCCGAGGTTCTGAATGACTGGATTGGTGTTTTCCACGCTTCCCTCTTCCAGGGGAAGGTAAGTTATGAGGAGCGCCATGGCTTGCTTGGCGTCACCAAACTTCTCGTCTTCACCAAGAGGGCTTAAGCTGTTCCAGCCGGTGCTTTGCAGTGTTGGGTCATTTTCTGCTTTTAAGACAAATTCCTTTAGATCTCCCAAGGCAATTTGTTTGCCGGTAAAGGCGCTGCGAAAACCTTTTGCCTCAAAAAATCTCTGGTTAAAGGTATCCAGGACGAAATTAAGGGCTTTTTCTCCAGCCCCGATCTGAGCAAATTTGTGGCAGAACCATTGATAGAAATCATAGTCAACGCGATTCAGGTTGGTAATTAAGAAATTAAGTCTGGACTCAATGACCTCTTTTTTTCTTAAAAGTTCGAAGGCTCTGACTCTTCTCTTAGTCATGGTCCAGTTTTTATATTTACCCTCTGCACTTCTGATCTTCCGGCGTTTATCAATATTTTCTTTAAGCTCATCGAATAAGCTCTTCCACTCCTTATCCAGCCCTGTTTCTCTGTAATACATTTTCTTAAGCGCGATTAGTCTCCATGCTTCGACTCCGCCAATACCCAGAGATCCCTTGGTAGGATCGATTTGTCCGTTGATTAAAAGACGGGCAGATTCGAAAATTCGGCTTCCCAGTTCATACAAGAAAAAATCTTCACCTTCGTGCACTTTTACTCCAGCGCCAAACATGGCTCCGATCTTGGAGCTTCGGGCTAATCTTTCTATAACTGCTCTTCCGTAGAGGTAGCGATTGTCATTTGTATTCCGAACCGCATAATAGTCTGTCTGCGGATCCAGATATTTAACGTTGTTTTCCTTCATCCACTCGATTAAAGCGTCAATTGTGTCAGCATCTTCCGGTCTTCCAGAGGCATCGGAATAGTAAGACATTCGGACTAAGAGGATTAACTTTGCCAGCTCTGGATCAGATTCTTTAATCTCTTTATAGAATTCATCTAAGGCTTCTTTTTGATCAGACTTTAATTCGATGCGGTATGTCAGGTTCCAGGGTTTGGAAGGATCAAGCTCGGATTGCTCGGTCAGTTTCTGTAAGATTTCTTTGACTGCCTGGTTCTGGATGTTGTCAATTCTTTCTTTGAGGAGCTTTCTTTCGGGCTGACTGAATATAATATGTATATATGGGTCTGCGGCTCCTGGCTTTTTAAAAGGATTGACGTACTCCCTGATTAATCGCAATTTTGCAATGGTTAATCTAGCTGGTACTGAGTCTACTTCTCCATCGTGACCCCCTTCAGGGATGTTGAGCGCCTGTCTGGCTCTGAGCACCAGACCGGCAAAGGGGTGGGCCTTAACTAGAGCGGCTGCTTCAGAAGATTCATAAATCCGGCCGGTTGTCTCTGCGTCAGCTACGCCGGCGGGCTCTCCATCATAGCTCTTGCTGTACGCCTCGTTTAAAACCTTTAAGAACCTGTCATTGATACAAACAAAATTAAGCTGCTCTTCAATTTCTGCTCTTTGTTTTTTATTCGGAATTAATCTTTCTGCGGCCTTTCTTTCAAAAATGTTTCTGCCGGAACCGACTGACTCTCTAAGTTTTTCCACCGCAAAAACCATCTCTTTGGCGGAGTTTCTTAAGGCTTGATCAGTGTCGGGCTTTCTGCCGGTGATGGCTTCGGCGTTTTGCATGTAAAACATGAAGATGGCTTTGGCCAGCTCACCCAGGTTTTCCTTTTTTACCGCTTCTTTCGGCTTCATGAGCAGATAGGCCATTCCAGCTTTTCGGGCGATATGGAGCTTAAGGGCGATATCCAGTAAAGGTTTTCTATCGAAACTCTCAAGTAATTCTTTGCCTGAAACTCCGTTAAAGGTATGACCCAAAACCTTTGGATCAATTTCTCCAGTAACCAGGTCAGATATTAATTGGACTCCCACCACCATCCTGGTGGACATGAGCTCGGCGTGTTTTTTCTCCAGGGCAGCTAGATTTTTTTCTGTGAACTTGGCGTCAATAACCTGTTTTCCAGTCTTATTAAAGGCAGTGGCATTGAACTGACCCATGGCCTGCAGGGTTGGATAGCAGTATTTGCCTTCCACATAACGGGTAACCGCAACCATGTAGAATTCAAAGCCATCATAGTTTAGGCTGGAAAGCCCGGCCATATCGCTTTGGGGGGTGAGGTGACCGAGGTCGATGAGCATCTGCTGGGCTTTTCTTTCTCTTTCATTAAGCACTTTGTACATGTTCTCTTTTTCCCAGTCACTGCCATCCGGAATCTCTTCCACTACAATATCAACCACGCCCAGTCCGGGAACCGTAACTTTTTGTCCCTTCACCTGGATTCCTAATTCAGGATCAACTTTAGCGGCTTCTTTGAAGAGTTCTATTAATCTTCTTCTTGCCTCGTCTGCTTTTCCCTTGGGCTCGTTGATAAAGACTTTAAAGCGTTTGAAATTAGAAATTGCGAAATCATACTCGGGAACACCTTCTTCAGGAAGGAGCCTGCTCTTGGCCGTTTTTACCATCTTAATCAGGCGGACCAAAGTATCTTGCGGGGCTAGCATTTTCTTTAGATCGCTAACTCCGAACTTGGTAGTCTTTATTTTTCCTTCTTCTTTTAGGTCTGCAAGATATTTTTCAGCGGCCTTTTCGCCTTTTAATCCCTTCTTTTCCTCTTTTATGCGCTTATATTCCTTTTCATTCTCCTCAGATTTTATTACTCCATCTTTTGCTAACTTAGCGATGTGTTTTTCCGCTGCCTCTGCTCCGTCTCCTTCCTTTATGAGCATTAATTTCTTGGGGATGGTTAAAACCAGATAATCTTCTTTCCCTAACATGTATTCCGCGTCTAACCAGGGTTTCTCCTCATTGTCTTGATTTTCTTCTAAGTAATGTAAGGCAGCTTCGAGGCCCTTAACAGCGGCTTGTCTTCTTTTTTCTACGGGTTCCATGTCATCGGAGAGGCTCTGACGATGCTCTTTAGCGCGCTTGGTTTCAATAATATTTAAGAGGGACTCGTACAATACCAGTAATGCTTGTTTTTGGTCCTCCAGCGTTAACTCTTCATTTCCTGCAACTAATTCAATTAGATCCTCTACTGCTTCTTGATCATCCTTTTTGAACATTTGCACGCGGGCCTGGATAAAACTCTGGATGACCAGTTTTCTCTGCTCTGGTTTTAATTCCTTGTCTTCGTAAATTTCCTTTATTACTTTCCCGATTTTTTCTGGGGTTAAGTGGTTTTCCTCTTTTAGTAACCTTATCTTTGCCTGCCACTCTAAGACCTTGTGGTTGATGTTGAGCTTTTTGACAGATTCGGGGTCTTGCTTAATGCGAAGAAGTAGGCCTTGGGGATCATCCTGCACTTGTTTTTCCAGAGATTTAAGTGCATATCTTTTCTCAAGCAGGGTTTTTAAAACCTGGCCGTCAACTACGGCTGCTAATTTAATTCCTTTTAGCTCTGAAGGGACGTTTTCAAGCATTGCTTTTAATTCATTGCGAATTTCCCTCATTTTTGGGAGTAAAGCTCCCACTCTTGCCTTCGATAAAAACATTGCTGCCCTAAGAGCGTCAATCCGCTCTTTTCTTGTTTTTCCTTTACCCAGTGCAAGCAGGAGAAGATTAGATAAATCTCCTTGTAAATTTATTTTATCTAGGAGGCTAGAGTCTTCCAGGTCTTTTTTGCCAAACATGGGAGAAGCTAACTTTTTTATAAGTGGCCATAATCGGTGACCTCTTTTGTGTCTACTGCCCCTCAGTTTTTGTCCATTTGCAATTGCTTTCCAGCTGAGTTTTCCAGCAGCGATTGCCCCTAATATCTGTGCTGCTCCCTGTACTTGTTTAAAAGTGAATTCTTTTCCTCTGCTCTCAATTGCCAGTGAGGTAACATAGTGAATCAAAAGCTTGAGGTCGCTCCCGGTAATTCCTGCCAGGACCTTGGCAACTGCCTGTTTTTCCAGAGGAACTTCGGTTGCCTGAGTGCCTTTTATTACCAGGACTTTTAATTTTTTGGCTCTTTTATCGTAGAGGAGAATAACTTTTTCTCTGCCTTGCAGAACCGAAGTAAACTGTAATGAAGCATTATCTATTCCCGCGGCATGTTCATCAATTAATTCCTGGGCTAATTCGTAAAGCTTATCACCATATAATTTAATCAGGCGAAGAATTGCCTTGGGGGAAAGGGTGGGGGAGGCTGGATCTTCAAGGTTCTGATCCTTTTTAAACTTTGCGACTGCTTCTCTAACAGAAGCAAGCACTTCTTTATCTTCCGCATCAATTTTAATGGAATAATCTAATGCCTGAAGAAGTCTGGCATAGAATAGAAGCAGATAATATTCATCAACATTATTGAATTCCTGAGGGATCTGATAGCCGGTTCCGCCAGCTTTTGCTTGCGCTCTTATTTTTTCTAAAAGCCCTTTTTCCAGCTCAAATTCTGCCAGCGCCCTGGTGACCAGCTCTTCAATTTCTTGATTAAAAGTCAGTTCCTCGGTAACTACCTGGGTTTGGGCTGAGGTTATGGTTTCCGCATCGCCGTAGCTGGTAAGCTGATAGTCTCTGGCCAGAAGGAGCAGGAGAGTGCCTGTTAACGACTCTCCCGCATCTTCTAGCTGGATTCCTTCGGCTTTTTTCCTTGCGGCATAGGCTTTGGCAGCGGAATGCAAGCTTTCAGAAAGCTCTTTATCGTTACCGTCAGTTTTAACCTCGTAGCCTAAAGCCTTAAAGAGATGAGCGTAGGCTAAATAAGTATAATATTCATCCAGGTTTGAAAAAGAATCTTTTGTCTCAAGCTTGAAAGTTGATTCTACATGTGAAAGCAGGGTCGAGATAAGAGCAGTTTTTTCCTCCTGCTCAAGATCCAGCCCATTGACGATTTCCTCTGCTGTCTTTTTAAATTCTTCGGGTTTTAAAACAATGGTCCTGGGCGAAGCCGTAGCAGAGGTTTCCCCACCGCTTTGGGGTGGAATTACCTGGATTCTTATTTGAGTATCTAGTACTTCTCTTGTTCCGGTCATTTTTTCCTCTTAGCTTAATTTAATAAATCTTCCTAGAGATTCTTTTGTTTTTACATAAGCTTTTAGTTTGGTGATTATTTGAGCTTTGGTGGGTTTGCCAGCTAATATTCCATTAATTTTCCTAACACATTTCTTGCCCAGGACTAGCTTCTTTCCGTAATTTTTTTCTGCTGCGATCTTTTTAGCATACTCGTTAATGATTCCTTTTCCTTGATTTACCAGTCCATTAGCAGAGGCTGGTCTTCTTGCTCCACCTGTTTGTCTTGGGCGGCTTGGCCTTCTGCTTCCATCTCCTCTGCTTGCCCTTCTCCTACTTTGTCTATTCCCAGGTTTCTTTTCCACTGCTATGCCCAGGCTGGTGGCTGCTCCTTCTTTTGCTTTCTGGAGGCTTTCTTTTGTTACTACCGCTTTTTTATCATTTGCAAGGGTCACCGTGATCCTTTCTTTGTCAATATCTTTAAATACGACCATTGCCAGATCAAGCAGGGCGATGGCTTTCTTTAGATTGCTGTTGCTGGCAGGTTTATCTCCCTCGGGTCCTTTCTCGGGTTCCTTAAGCTTGATTGCGGTTATATATAATTGAGAGATAAGGGTTTCCTTGAGCTTTGGAGGAATATGCGGAAGGGTGGCGTTCAGCTCATTAACCGCGGCGGTGACATCCGCTTCAGTTGCATCCTCAGATTCAATTTGACCAATGAGAATTCCCATTAATAGTTTGGAGACCCCTTCTCTCTGGTTACCAATCGCTACTATTGCAGAAGCATCATTTCCTGCTTCGGCTTCCTTCTTTCCATATAATACTAATAACTTTTTGCAAGTTTTGATTAGTTTGGCGGCAACCCGTTTCTTTTGGGATACCAGCATAGCTTTAATCTTGTCCGAAGGTTTCGTTTCAATAGCTTTCACGATGTCCTGGTACTGGCTGCCCAAGAGAACAAACAAGATATTAGATAGTTCTAAATTATTGCTATTTTCGTTCACCTTGGTTTCCAAGCCACCGAGAAGCTTGGCTTGAACATTACTCTTATCATCCAGATCAATCTTTGGAACGAAAAGCGCGTAGAGAGCTGTTAACATTTGTCCGGCTTGCTCACGTTCGGCGCTGCTTGTTGCTTTAGCCATGAAGCTGAGATATTCAGCAAAGAGTGCATTTAATTTGCTTAAGGCTTCTTGCTTTTTATCTAGGGCTTTAAAAGTGAAAATCGTATTCTTACCGCTTTTGGAAACCGTGAAATATTTGTCTCTAAACTTAAAGAATTTCTCGATTATTTTAGCAAGTCCTACTGGAGAGCTATCCCTATCCTCAGCCACATCCTGTTCTGATTCTGGATCAACCTTGCCGGTTTCAAACCATTTAAGCAAGTTTTCTTTAGTAACATTATTAGGGGTGAATTCATCAACTGTGTTAAGGGCTGCGATTTCGTCGGCTGTTATGCCAAAATTATCATACATCTCGGTCATTGAACCCATTGCCAGGCGGATCAGGTAAGAAGCAACATCTTCTGAAGATTTAAACTTACTAACATTTTTAATGATAAGGTCAAGAAAAACCTTGGCAACTTTACCATCTAACCCCTGCTGTAATTTAGCAGTCAGCTTTTCAGAATCAGCCTTCCAGTCAACTTCGCTTAACCAGCCTTTAACTGTTTCCTTAGTTCTCTTTAATACTTTAAAATCAACATCACGGAAAGAGCTGGATTGAGCATAAGCTAGGCCGGCAGCTTTTTTGCTCAGGCCGCAGATATCTGCGTATTCAGCAACAACCGCGGCTGCGTCTTCCATTTCTCCCGCAGTGATTTCGCCGGCAGAATCAGCATCTTCGCCTGCGCCAGCCTTCATGTTGCGGTCAATTAAGTCAAAGTATTTTTCAGATAGGCCATCAGCCATTTTTATTTCAACTGGCTGGCCGTTGCTATTATTAACAAATAGCTTCACGCTGGTTCTTTCGTTTTTGTCAATTTTGCCGTCTTTGTCACCGTCTTTCCAGGTAAAGGTGTAGCCGTTGGCTGTTTTTCGTTGTGTGTAGCCTTCGGGAACTTTAATTTCTGAGGGGGGTGTGTGTGGGGGGGCGTCGGCAGGCTTTTCGGCTGGTCTCTCAAAATTTGTTGCCTTTTTGCCTATTTTGTTCAACAAAGCGACTATTAGAGCGTCACCTGTGAGGTCTTTTAATTCAGTAAGCATTTGAAGTGTGATCTTTCCGTCTTTAAGAGCTTTGATAACGTCGTCAATCTTATACTTGCTACCTGCTTTGTTATCAAGTGCTTTTTTAAGGGCAGCGTTATCCCAAACAGAATTGGTAATTGCTGTGCCTTGGCTGCCGTTTACTGATTGTGTTCTGCTTGTTGGTCCAGTCATTTTTCCTCCTAGATACTAAAAAAGCCCGTTCTCCTGCGTTCCTCGACAAACTCGGAACTACGGAGAACAAGCCTGTTAATTACTGTCAACAACTAGACTCTACTAACAGGCAAATAAAGTTTAGCTTAGGGTCTCATTCACTAATATTATCGTAATAACATGCGAAAAACTTGCATGGAAACCAGAAATATTTTTGGCGCGTGTTTTTGTGATTGGTCCCATATATATTATCGGACAAAGAAGGCAAAAACTTGCATGGGGGGAGGAGGGAACTGGGAAATGGGGTGTCGGGATTACGACAGTTTTTATAAGGGAATTGGGAACTGGGAAATGGGAATTGGGAACTGGGGATTGGTGGGAAGAGTCAGAATTCACCGTCTTTATAATAAAACTTGCCTGTTTTAGGTTCCCAGTCTCCAGTTTCCAGTCTCATGGCAATAAAATTGCTTGTATGGGGGGGATGGGAAGAGGGAACTGGGAAGAGGGAACTGGGAAAAGGGAACTGGGAAGAGGGAATTGGGAAGAGCTGATCCCCAGTCCCCAGTTTCTAGTCTCCAGTTCCCAGTCCCCAGTTTCCAGTCTCCAGTCCCCAAGGATGTAATAATGGGTAAATATGGACCAATAGATAATTTTACAGATATTGAAGCGCATAAGATAGGTCGAAAATTGAAAGTTATTATTTATAAAATTGCTAGAAGATTGCCCCATGAAGAAAAATATAATTTAGCTTCACAACTGAGCAGAGCGGTTATTTCGGTTACTGCCAATATTGCAGAAGGGTTTGGAAGGTATCATTATCAGGAAAATATTCAATATTGTCGTCAGAGTAGGGGGTCGCTATGTGAAATTCAGGATCATTTAATTTCGTGTCTTGATCTTGACTATATCAAAGAAATTGAGTTTAGAGAAGTTTATAATCTTAGTGAACAAGCTATTAGATCATTAAATGGCTATATTAGATTACTCAAAAAGCTCAAAGCGGGGTAGGGGAAGGGGAACTGGGAAAGGGGAACGGGGAGCTGGGGAGAGGGAACCGGGAACTGGGGGAATGGGAAGGGGTTCCCCAGTCCCCAGTCTCCAGTTTCTGATTCCCCAGTCCCCAGTTTCCAATCTCCAGTCTCCAGTCCCCAATCCCCCATTTCCAAAAACACTGAAATTTTTCCCCATACCCATAGATAATCAATTAGAAGGCCACAGAGCCTATGGTCATTAAAAATCACATAATTTTTTGCTTGCAGGTAATTATCCAAAAGGAGTATAATTCATGAAGGTTGGTGTGCCCACAAAAGGCAATAGACTGGCTACCGTCATTTCGTTGAGCGCCAGGAGGAGAATGAACGATCCTCGCATACCGAAATGCGACGTGACAGCCCAGGGTTCATCAGGATTTGTATTAACTATGGATTTTTTAAAGAAAAGTGAATATCTGCAGGAAGTGGTCGCAAGACATGTTGGGGAAGCAAAAGATTTTGCTGACCTGGCAAACCTTACTTTTGGCTGGCTGGTAGAACTTTTTGCTTTTAAACCAGAGCACAATTATTATGCTGCCCTGGCGCTTAAAAGTCCTGCTGGTAGATTAGAAATTAAGGCGTCCCAGGGACAATTTGATACCAATGTCCTGGGTCTTGATTTCCCCCAAAGCCTGGTTTCGTACGCAGTGCGTGAAAATAGAACCGTTTATCTACCGCAGGTAACTGCATCAGATGGAGAGGGGGAACGAGAGTTTAGGTATCTTGAGCAAACTGACGAAGAAGCTACCTCAATTGGCCAGCCCAGCTCCGAAACAGGGGTTGATATTGAGCCACTAATCAAGGCAGGACATGATAAACCATGCTTTTTAGTGGCCCCGCTTGAGTCAAAGGGTGAGGTTTTAGGCGCCCTGGTTTTGGCGGTTGGAGTAGGCAGGTACTTTGGCAGCAGTCCAGAAGACATGATTATTGCCTCAAATTTTGCCTCTCAAATTGCCTTTGGCCTCAACCTTCTACAAGCAAAAGGCGCCTCAACTTAAGTTAGCTTTCCACTTTTTACACAAGTTTACACTATATTAATACGATAAATACTATAGAGACCTCTCGCATAATTGAATATTTTCAGAGTGACTTAGATTGCCTGTTATTTGAGAGAAGCTATATAAACAGGCTTCTCTTTAGTTTTATTAGGGGGAGTTATGGCACAAGTCCCAGCAATACTGCCGAGATATTATAAAGTCGGAACTCAGTTGAGGGAAGTGGGTTCTGGGTTCAAAGCTTTTGGAATAAAGATGGGAAAAAAGCTTGGGTCTTTGCTTGATTTTACGGCCCTGTTTAGAAGTGAAATCGCTGACCTGCAGCTTAGCGGCAAGAAATTCTCTGTTCAGGTTTTTAACCCCCGTTCCTTTGGCGCGGTTAACGACAGCTATAACCACCATGTTGGCGATATGGTGCTTGATAAGATGCTTCAAACCGTCGAATCTTTCTACCAGAAAAAGGGCATAAAAATCAGGACTTTTCGCTGTCAGGGCGTTAACCGGGTCATTGTGCTGGAAGGGGTGGGCACGTCCCAAAGCGTAGCGCTTGCCCAGGAACTAAAAAACCTGCTCCAGACACAACAATATACCTTTGAGATCTCTGCGGCTGAAATTGAAAACCCCAAGGCACGCCAGCGTTTTATCGAACATATGGCCAAGAAGCTGGGCATGCCTGAGTCCCAAGTAGGTAAAAATGTAAAATTTACACTTGATATTAAAACTGCACCCAAGGCCAAGGTCAACGGCACCAAGGTTGATGGCTTTAGTGTCAATGTGGGCGCAACGAGTTATGACCCTAAGGCAACTCCCCAGGATGCCATATTCAATGCTGCTGACGTGGAAAAAGCCGTTCTCAGGCTTGTCAATAAGATCAACCAGGATAACCCAAATAAGATCGAGCAAAAAGCCTTAGATGTAATTTTAAAGGGTGTTAGTCAGGTTGGCTTTAATAGTCATAATTTAACTGGCAAGGCCTTCGAAGCAGTTAAAAAACTTGCCGCCAGTAAAAAACTGCAAAGTCTTGTCTTGGGCCTGCCGGATGCGCTTGATGGATTTTTAATGGATATGGTTAAGAAAATGGTGCCCAAGGGACTTCAAGCACAAGTTGCAGGGGTGGAAATCGGAAGGGCAAGCGGGTCAGCAAAATCTCCTTACCTCGAAACTGTTTCGGGCAAGCAGCATATTGTTGTGCCTTTGGTTGATGAATCAGGCAACGTGGTGGCCGAAGTCAGGCTAAAAGGTAAAGGCCCTAATAGCTTTACTTTTATTGCTGAAAAATTATCAGAGATTTTTAGCCTCAAGAATCGCACGATCGGAGGCTTGGCCTACAAATGGAATACAGCTATCTACCGTGACCCAAAAACCGGTCTTTTTAACCGTAAGGCATATTATGAAGCACTGGCAAACCTTCATAGCAGCGGCAAAAAGTATGTTTTAGTCCGCGCTGACCTTAATTATTTTGGCAGCTGGAATATTTTTAACAATGATTTCTCAACCCTGGGGACAGAGCTAGGTGATGCTGTTTTTCAAGATTTTGCTGAGAAAATAAGACTGTTTTTCAAGCAAAAAGGCATGGATGTTAAGCTAGCCAGATTGGGTGGAGATGAACTTGGCTTAATCTTTACGGGAAAAAAATTAGACCCAAAAGATATTGCCTCGGCTCTTCAGGAACTTGGTAAAGAGATGAAGGCGGCTGAGTTAAGGCGTCCTATTAAGATGGAAGGTTTGTCTAAAAAAGCCCAGGAATGTTTAAAAAAACACATAAAAAAACATGGTAAAAAACCCAACCCCAATGGGACCTATACAGTTGATTTGTATAAGCTGCATCGCTGGACAGAAAAATACGCCAGATTTGTTAAAGGCATGGGGATTTCATTTGGTATCCACTGCCTGGTTGATCCAACGACCATGGATATTGACTACAAGAAGATTGATAAGGATGCCGATGGTATTGCCAACCGGGCTAAAAACGGCGGTAAAAATGGTAATTTTAAAATTGCAATTGATGGTAGAACTGAAGGCGGCAAATTTAGGCGCCATGTTTTTGATGAGATGGATGCTTTGGTTAATGGCGCTAAGCAAGCATCTGCTGAGTTGGAGGCACAGATTAGTGAAGCAGCTATCGAATCTGCCAGGGCTGAATTTTTGGGGAAAGTTAAGGCTTTTGTCCAGCAGAAAACCGGGATTGAACTTAAAGGCGCTAATACCAAGGCTGAAATTGAATGGATTCTAAAGAATAGCGCAGAAGCGGTTGCTGAAAAATACGGCATAGATGTGGGTAAGGCAGAAAGCCTGCGAGCGGCAATTGGTGTGGCAACGCATGACCTAATTATTGAAGGCGGCAAAGTCACTATTAATCCTAAAACTGGTGAGATAGCCATAAAAACAGGGGAAGCTGAACAGGTTTTTACTAGTGAAACAGAAGCCAAGGAACACCTGATGCAGCAGATAAAAGAGGGTAAGATCAAGGCTAGGATCATCAAATTTCTTGATGCCAAACCAGGGAGTACAAAAGGTATGGTTTTAAATATTGGGGGCATGGGGGCAATGGGGGCCGTGGCAGAAGGCTTAGTTGCCCTGATATTTGAAACAGCCGGCACAATTGGCGGCAAAGAATTTGACGCTGCCAATGTAGGGGCAGCCACCCTGCATGGCGGTAAAAGTTGGACAATTATGGGCGCCAAGATGGAGCTGGCCCGGGCCCTGGGCATAGGTACATTCGGCACGCTGTCATTTGCAGTCTTGCTCCCGATGCTTCAGGAGGCAAATAGTCCGTTTGCTACTGTTGATCAAAAGTTTGCTACAGGAATTGCTGCTGGAGCCGGGCTGTCCGGCTTTGTGCTTGGCGAGAAAGCGTTTAGCAGGCTTTTTGTTGGAAAAGGCATACAAGCAACCTGGCCAAAGCGGGCTGGCGGTGCTTTTACTGGTGCGTTGGTTGCCTCATTAGCTACGATGGGCACAGGTTATTTGTTGGGAACAGAATGGGCCCAGCAAAATATTTCATTTGAAACCAGGAAATTCATTGTTGATAACATCCTGGGCAATATCAATAAGTCAATAAATAGCTATGTGGTGGGGGAAATAACCGGGGCCCTGGCAAACCTTGGCACCAAGGCTCTTTTGGGCCTTGAAACCGGTGGTGTGGGTTATGTTTTTATGGCTACTGGGGTTGTTTTTGACGGCATAACAGATCTGGTAATGGGAGACAACGAATACGAAAAACTTGGCGCTAAGATGGTGCAGCAATTTATCAATGACCATAACAATAACAGCACCTGGTATAACTGGCTTTATCAGACAGCGGTTAGAGATACAACCCAGGCGTTTTATGGCCAAAATCTTATGTCAGTAATTGATACATACGGCGGTGGTTTTAGCGACGGCTGTAAGATTGACGGTTCAAACCAAACCTGTCTTGATTATGTAACAAAAAGAGAAGGGCTAAAATATTGGACAGCAATTGTCCAGTATTATGGCGCCTTGTTTTTAAAGCATTCTAAGGTTGTAGTTAAGGGCGGCAAGGTTGAGTTTAAGTTTGATACTAGGGCAATCAATGCCGCGGTTAATGGCAATGGCAAGGTACGCTGGGCCTTAGGCTTTCTTAAGCACTTCTGGAGAGCATCTTTTGATTCTGTACAGCCGCAAGCCAATGGTACATTTATACTGACACCAAAATCTGCTCAAAGATTTTTTAAACACTTGCTAAAGGTTAAACCAGGTACGCCTCAATATGTAGCTTTTCAAGTTCAGCAAGCAGATGGTAGTTTTAAAAAAGTAAGTTTAGCTGATATTGTGGCGGAGCAGAAGGCAAGTGCTGAACAAGGGCTTGCACAACAAAAATCAGTAATTGCCCAGACCCAACAATATATTGAACTGCAGGGAGAAATAAGTCGGGGAGGCTATTCGCTTGGCGGCTGGCAGCACGAAATGGATATGCAGGCTGGCCTGGTTGATGAAAACGGCAATTTAGTTGCACCTAGTAAACAAGTTGCGGAAATGGTGGAAAAGATCAATGTTGAAACCAGCCTCAAATACGCTGAAATGATGCTTTATAATCTTGATGGCGCGCCAGCCAACAGCGTGGGTGATTTTTATTCCGGGCTTCAAATTATCCATCAGCTAATTTCCCAGGGTAAAATAGATGGCAATAAGTGGTTTAAAACCCTGCCGAAGGGCCTGCGTAAAAAAGTAAAAGCCTGCCTGAAACATGCGAAAAAAGTTAGCTCATTAAGGGCGAAGCTGGAAAAAATTAGGGCTAATATTGGTGAACTTGAGCCTGTTGTTGTGGGTGAATTACAAGGCGGCATAACTGCTTCAGAAAATCAGGTCAAATATATGAAACTGCTTGCTACAACAGTTAAGGAATTAGCCAAGCTAGAAGAATATTATAAAGCTGCTGGCTACAGCCAGGAAGCAATTGACAGCATTGCCAGCTTTAGGCAAGAGATACAAGATATGCTGAACGCATAAGTTAATATTTTTTTGTCATAAAATTTTCAAATCCCCTGAAATTTATCCCAAAAGACTACGATAATAAAATAGATGAAACTACTTTTAGTGCTTTTGGGAGAATAAAGTGATTAGCGGAATACTGAATTTAACAGTCAATATGGTTTGCCTTGCTCCAGCATCTCCTCCTCAGGATGAAAGTCCCACCACAGCGAAAATTTTAGAAAAGTTAGCCAAAAATGATCCCATTCTCCTCTTCGGGTATACCCATAGAGAAAAACCAGAGCACCCATCAGCTATTGCCACCTTTGCTAAAGAGATCCTTCCGGCTATGAAGAAAAAGGGATATCTTGATCTGGTTGTGGAGTTCTTTCCAGTTGGTGAATATAACGACCCTATCGAAGTAGAACTTAGGGAATTTAATAGAACAGGTAAGATGGGAACCGAGATGAAGAGATTCATCGATACGATGGATAGAAGGAATTTCGAACAATTGCTGAATACGGCACATAAGCTTGGTATCAAAATCCATAGCGGAGGAGTTGACTGGGCTACCCGGCATGAGACCATTTTGCATTCTGATTTTATTTTAGGTAATCCGGAGGCAGTCAGAAAAGCAAATGAACAGATCGTCGAAAACTCTAAAAATAGAATTATTAGTTTAAAAGGACAAAGGAAATTGGTCTTTGCTCTCAACGGATGTCTTCATAATGATCTTGACCCCTTGCCCGGGAAAGCTCACAAGAGTTATGGGAAAATAATTGAGGAATTAGACCCAAATGTTTTAGAAGTCGACCTGGTTATACCTGAGCTCTCTGAAGAACGCTATTATAGAGATCTTCCACTTTCTGAATTGCAAAGGGTAAGATGGAAAGATTTCATTCCACAGCAGGGGATAAATTTAATTCAAGGAAGAACTTCTAATACCCATCTTATTTTCTGGCCATGGAGAGAAAAGTAAATTAAGGCAGATCGGCAGCCCAATCATCCGCAGCTTTGCCAGGAACCCGACTCTGATCATAGCGTATATCTGTCTGAATAATATTTCTGTCAAAGGATGCCGGGCCACCCACTCCTTTTTTGTAACGTGGATTATTTGCTTTTTCAACGGGATCAACCATTCCATCTTCAGCAATTTTTTCGCCTTCAACAGTGCTTAAATCTAATTGGCAGGAGTTTAGATCCAAAGGAATTTTTTGGGCAATCTTTGAAGTTTCATCATTTGCCTTGAAACTTGTGTACGGGGTTTCGCTTGAAGTTCCTAAATATTCTTGCCGATTTAAACTATAACCACGGATATTAAGCGCTTGATACACGTCCATTTGAAGTGCAGCTAAAGAAGCTTTTATTTCAACAGCTTTCTTGCCTTCTATTTTTTCAAAAGCAGGACTTTCAATATATTGGGTAAGTTCTTCATAAAGAGCAAGGTAGAGGTCGTCTGCCTCTGTCATGTGGGCGCACTTTGAATTAATTAGATCCCGAAAAGTAGCTGCTTTTTGAGAGGAGATAGCTCCTGATTTTTGAAGATGATTAATTGCAGCAATGTACTTTTTTCTTTCTTTGCGGTTGACACTTCCATCAACGGATGTTTTAGGAACCATTCCTTGGAATTTGACGTAGTTATTTGTAACATTGACTTTTCCTACATAGATTTCTGTCATGATGCAGCTCCTTCTTTTGGGCTATCTATATAAATTATCGAGATAGGAAGGGTGAAACTTGCGTATTTTGGGTTTGTCAATCGGAAGTTCCGATAGACGAAAAGAGTTTTGAAGAGTTTGTTAATTTAGTGAGGTTTATACCCGACCCACTAGTTGAAGTTGGAGAAAAAAACTGTTACAAAGTCAATTAAATGTGCTGAAGGAATTGGCAAAAGCGAACAAAATGAAATTAGTTGATTTAGTTTCCCGCGCCAAAATCTCATGAAAAACCTTGGGCAGGTCTGATTTCATGCGCGTGCTCAAAGGGTTGACCAATCTGAGGGAGCTTAATTTGAAGGGAACCAAGGTTAGCAACTATATACCGTTGCACGATCTTATAAGAAAAGGGTTGAAGATATATAAATAAATTATCCCCGTGCCAATCCAGCACTTTCTGTGAAAGTGCTGGAGGCGGGGGTATCTTGATGTTTTTCGAGGTCCCGACATTTTATCAATTTTAAAAATTAGCTGAAATTTCGCGGAATAGGTGACGAAAAAGAAGTGGAGGAAGGCATACTTATGGATTGTTCAGGCATAAATTGCAATGTAGCCACAGTTGATCGAGCGCCTAAATCTAAGAGAGCGAATCCGCCTGCAAATATCGATCCTCAAAAAATAGAGGAGCTTATTAAAGCTGAGAAATATGGTGAAGCAATCCTCCTTTTGGGGTCTTTCCTTTCAAAACATCCAAAGCATCCGAATGTTACTAATCTCCGTAAGATTTTAGCATCTGCCTATGAGAAAAACAGGCAATTTGATTTGGCTATTCAACAAATGGAAAAGGTTATCGCCCAGGAGCCCAATAATGCTGATAACTATGCGATACTAGGCTTCATTTATAGGAGAGCGAATAAGATAGCCCAGGCAATCAAATCTTACAGACGAGCTTTAGAATTAGACCCGAAACCAGAATATCTATCTGAAATTCATTTTTGCAAAGCATACGAAAAGTATTTTCTTAAATTTGCTTTAAGTCAGAAAGCATGGGATGAAGTTTGCGGCTATTTGAACGAAGCTATTAAAGTAAACCCGAATAATTCAGAAGCATATGAGTTGTTAGGTTATATATATGAGGATAAAGGTGATCTAAGCCGAGGTGATGGAAAAAAAGAACTGGCTAGAAAATACTATATAAACGCAAGAAATGAATATTTGAAAGCGCTTCAATACGATCCGGCAAACACCAGGATTTTGTTCTACCTCGGACGGGTGCATTTCTTTTTAGAAGAATATAATTCAGCGTATCAATATTTGGAAAGCTTTCTGAAGGAGGAACCCCAGGATCAACAAGCGCAGGATTTGATGAAACAGATTAAAGAAATCATCTTGCATAAAGATAAATGAAAAGGGGAAACCTGTCAGTTTCCCCTTTTTTATGCTATTTTAGGCGCGTCCTGGTCACCCTCTTGAAACGATATCAATAGGAACGCTACCCTCGAAAGCTTTGGTCGGTTTCCCGAGACCGATACCCGTTACAATATTCTGCATAAGTTTTTTGCTTTGTGGTGCAGTTAGACCTTGCGAATCGACCTTTACCACGACGGCAAGACTGCTAGGGTCTTTAGGGTCTTCAAATGTTACACTGTATCCTATGTTCACTGATCCATGAGGGATTTTGTTAAATCTTGCGAATCGCTGAACTCTTTTTGTTATAAGTTCCTTCAATTGTTTTTCTGTAGAAATTCTAGGTTGACGACTTGGCTTTGCAGCCCCTCCTGCTCCACCTACTGGCGGTAGTGCCATATTATTTCACCCCCCTTATGATATATTTTTTATTAGTAGCTTTTGAGCTATCACTAATATAATCGTAATAAGTTAGCTGAAGCTTGCGCCCTTTAACAAAAGAATTTTAGCATGGCAAATATTGTATATCAATTACAATTTGTATTTTTTCCTTTGATATGCTATATTTTGCTCGATGGGAAAGCTGCGTGAAAAAGACCTGATTTCAATCCACGATCTGTCATCCTCCGAGATTGAGGAAATCTTTAACCTTGCCGCAGACCTCAAGAAAAAGCAGCAAAACCAGGAAAAACACGAGTATCTCTGGGCCAAAAGCCTGGCTATGATGTTTGAAAAACCCAGCACCCGCACCCGCGTTTCCTTTGAAATCGGCATGTGGCAGCTGGGCGGCCTGGCTATTAACCTTGACCAGGAGGCAATTGGCCTGGGTGTGCGTGAAACAGTAGGGGATGTGGCCCAAACCCTGTCTCGCTTTGCAGATGCTATCTTGGTGCGGACTTTTGAGCACTCAAAGGTTATCGAACTGGCCAAGCATGCCAGCGTTCCAGTAATTAACGGGCTTTCAGACCTGCTGCATCCTTGCCAGGCATTGGCTGATTTTTTTACTGTTATTGAAAAGAAGGGTAAAGACAATCTTAAAAATTTAAAAATGGCTTATATTGGTGACGGCAATAATGTCTGTCATAGCTTGATGCTGGCTGCGGCTAAGTTGGGTATTAACCTGGTTGTGGCAACACCCAAGGGTTTTGAGCCAAAACCCGCAATAGTTGAGATTGCCTTTGCTGATGCCAAGGCATCTGGGGCAGAAATCGAAGTAGCTAATGATCCTGTAATTGCAGCAGAAAATGCTGATGTTATTTATACGGATGTCTGGGCATCAATGGGGCAGGAGAAACAACGTAAAACTAAAAACTTAAAATTTAAAACTTTTCAGGTCAATGCTGAGCTGGTGAAACTGGCCAGGCCTGACTATATATTTATGCATTGCCTGCCGGCGCATCGCGGTGAAGAGGTTACAGCTGACGTTATTGATGGGCCGCAATCTGTAGTGTTTGATCAGGCTGAGAACCGGCTGCATGTGCAAAAGGCGATATTGGTATCCCTATTGGGTTAGGTTCCCAACCTGTATCTGGTTGCCCGGCTTTTTCCTTCTTTGATTACGATCCCGCTTTTTACTAAGGGCAGTATAATTTGATTAATCCTTGCTCTGGTCACTTTTAAGCTCTTGATTAATTCGGCTGTTCTTAGAGGGGAGCGGTCCCTTAATAAGCGCAGCATGTCTTCCTGCCTGGCAGAGAGCATTGTCTTGATCCTGGCAGAGACCTGCAGGTGTTCGATGCGCTTTTTAACATCTTTTAATGTTTTAACAATTCCTTCCGCGACATATTCCAGCCAAAAGGTTAAATCTTCGTCCAGTTCCCTTGCTTGTTGAATTTTCCCATAATAGCGTTTCCGATCCCCAGCAAGAAAGTCATCAAGACTAAAGATATGGTTTGTATCAAAGCCTTTTTGAAAAAGCAGCCAGGTTCCCATTGCCCTGGTCAGCCTGCCGTTGCCGTCAGAAAAAGGGTGAATGGATACCAGGCGGTGGTGCAAAATTGCGCCTGCCAAAACAACATGTAGATTGCTTGTTTCTTTTGAGTTGAGCCAGTTAAGCAGGTCTTTTGTCAGTTTGGGGCTTTGTTTTGGTGAGGGCGGAGTGTAAATTTTAAAGCCCTTTTCGTTCATCACGTAATTTTGTTTTTCTTTATATTTGCCGCATTTTTTGTCCGGCAGAAGGTTCTGCGTTAACATCTTGTGCAGTGATAAAACCGCTTTCTCTGATATGCGTGAACGCGCGTGCTTTTCTATCCAGCGCATGGCTTTTAAATAATTAGCCACTTCCTTCTCGAATTTTTGAGGCACGCCAATCTTTTCCCCGCGATCCACGGCTTCCACCTGGGGCAGGGACAAGGGATTACCTTCGATGGAGGTTGAAGCGTGTGTTGCCCTGGCCCGGGCTTGTTTTTGCATAATGGGCAGCCAGGCCACTTGAAGAGAAGCGCCTTCAATCCAGCAGCGCAAAGCGCCGGCCTGCTCAATCAAATTTAACAGGTAAGGAGTTATGTGAAATATTGGCTTGTACACAGCAATGCTTAGTATAGCATTTGCGTCAAGTTTGCGTCAAGGGTTGCGTAAAGCACTATTCTCATTGTTTTTAGGGGTTAAATTTAGTAGAATTCTATTAGTTATTCTGAAGCAACGAGATAAACTTTTATTAGGGGAATAATTAACAATTAACAACATGGTATCGCTTCGTGATATCATTATATAATGATTCATCCGCCGGAGGCGGATACATTGTTGTTAATTGATTAATTGTTAATTTAATTGGAGGTCGATAATGGTCAAAAAGGTAGTTTTAGCGTATTCCGGCGGCCTTGATACCTCAGTTATCATCCCCTGGCTAAAAGAAAATTACGGCTGTGAAGTGATTGCTTTTGCTGCTGATTTGGGCCAGGAAGAAGAATTAACCGGGTTAAAAGAAAAGGCCATCAAAACAGGGGCTTCCAAGATTTATATCGAAGATTTGCGCAAGGAATTTGCTGAAGATTTTATTGTGCCAATGCTTAAGTCTGGCGCAATTTATGAGGGAGAGTATTTATTAGGCACCTCAGTTGCCCGTCCATTGATTGCCAAGAAACAGATTGAGATTGCTATCAAAGAAAAAGCTGATGCAGTGGCCCATGGCGCAACTGGCAAGGGTAATGATCAGGTTCGTTTTGAATTAACCTACAAGGCTTTAGCTCCTGATATTAAAATTATTGCTCCTTGGCGTGTTTGGGATTTAAAGGGCCGCGAGGATGCCATGGAGTATGCCCAAAAACGCAATGTTCCTGTTCCAGTAACCAAGAAAAAACCATATTCATCAGACCGCAACCTCTGGCACATCAGCTATGAAGGCGGGATTTTAGAAGATCCCTGGTTTGAGCCAAAAGAAGACATGTTTATCCTGACCACTTCACCAGAAAAAGCGCCTGATAAGCCGGAGTATATTGAGATAGAATTTGAGAGCGGCAAGCCCAAGTCAATTAATGGTAAGCAGCTGGATGTATTAAAGCTAATCCAACAACTCAATCAGGTTGGCGGCAAACACGGGATTGGCCGGGTTGATATTGTTGAAAATCGTTTAGTCGGCATTAAATCCCGCGGGGTTTATGAAACACCCGGGGGCACTATACTTTACAAAGCCCATCATGCTTTGGAAACAATTACCCTGGATCGTGATACTTTCCATTATAAACAGTTGGTAGCCCAACGCTATGCGCAATTAATTTATTACGGCCAATGGTTTACGCCGTTAAAAGACTCTTTGGATGCTTTTATCAATAAGACCCAGGAACCAGTTACCGGCGTGGTGCGCTTAAAGCTTTATAAAGGTAACTGCACAGTTGTTGGCCGCAAATCAGCCATGTCGCTATACCAGCCAGACCTGGCCAGTTTTGAAAAAGAAGAGATCTATAACCAAAAAGATGCTGAAGGTTTTATCAATCTTTTTGGCCTGCCGATAAAAGTCAATGCTATGCTTAGGAGGAAGAAATAAATGACAGCTAAGAAAAAGAGACAGAGCAGAAAAGATAAAAAATCCTGGTCCGGCAGGTTTAGCCAGGCCATGGCCAAGAGCGCTGAAAGTTTTACGTCATCAGTCCATTTTGACGTGCGGCTTTATAAGCAGGACCTGGTACAAAGCATTGCTTATGCCCGCGCCCTGGTCCAGGTAAAAATCTTAAATGTAGCCGAATGCAAAAAAATCATCAAGGCGCTGGAGGCTATCTTAAAAAAGATGGAAGCCGGCAAAATTAAGCTAAAACCAGAGCTCGAAGACGTGCACATGAATATTGAAACAATGTTAATTGAAAAAGTGGGCGATGTTGGTAAAAAGCTGCATTCCGGCCGCTCACGCAATGATCAAGTTGTAACTGATTTGCGCATGTATGTTAAATATGAGGTTACAGAAGTAGTTTTCTTGATCAACAAATTTCAATCAGTTTTACTTGATCTGGCTGAGGCAAACATTGATGTTATTTTACCAGGCTATACACATTTGCAACGGGCACAGCCAATACTGTTGTCGCATTATCTAATGGCTTATTACGAGATGATGGAAAGAGATAAAGAACGATTCAGACAGGTGGAGGAACAAGCTGATGTGATGACTTTAGGCTCAGGCGCCTTAGCCGGGACAAATTTTAAACTGGACCGCGACAAGCTGGCCAAGGAACTCGGGTTTGCCAGGGTCTCTAAAAACAGCATGGATGCGGTGTCTGACCGCGACTTTGCCATTGATTTTGTAGAAGCTTGCGCCGTGCTGATGATGCATCTGTCCAGGCTGTCAGAAGAAATAGTTATCTGGTCAAGCTTTGAGTTTGACTATCTTGAGTTGTCTGATAAATATGCCACTGGCTCGTCCATCATGCCGCAAAAAAAGAATCCTGACATTGCCGAATTGACACGCGGCAAAACAGGCAGGGTCTATGGCCACTTGATGGGAATGCTGACCATGATGAAAGGCCTGCCGCTGGCTTATAACCGCGATATGCAGGAAGATAAAGAGCCGCTGTTTGATAGTATTGATACGGTTAAAGCTGTGCTGGAAATTTTTCCAGAAATGCTTGCCACAATCAAGGTTAATGCCCAACAAATGGATAGGGCATCCAAAAAAGGTTATTTAACAGCCACTGACCTGGCTTATTACCTGGTGGATAGGGGAGTGCCGTTCCGCGACGCCCATGGTGTTGTGGGCAAGCTGGTTTCATATTGTGAGGAATCCAATATGCAGTTGGAATACTTATCTTTAAAACAACTCAAGCAGTTTTCTAACAAATTTGGTTATGATGCTACCCGCATCTTATCAGCCAAAAGTTCAGTTGCCAGCAAAGATGTAGTTGGAGGAACCGCGCCAAAAAGAGTAAAGGAAGCAATTAAACGTGCAAGAAAAAACCTTCTTCATGATAAAGCCTGATGGTGTAGGTCGGGGTAAAGTTAACGAGATATTGGCTAGAATTGAAAAGAATAATTTAAAAGTTATCACCAAGAAACAATTACAGATGACTAACGAATTAGCCGCTGATCTTTATTCCCCGCATTTAGGCAGGAAATTTTACGACGGTTTAATGAGTTTTATCACTTCAAGTCCTGTTGTTTGCAGCGTTGTTGAAGGTGAAGACGCAATTGCTAAAGTGCGCCAGATTATGGGGGCAACTGATCCCAGGGAAGCAGCAGCTGGCAGCATTCGCGGCGACTTAAAAGAGGAAAATGTTTTAACACCTATGGGCACGATTAAGAACCTGGTCCATGGGTCAGACAGCCCAGAATCTGCCCAGCGCGAAATGGCGATATTTTTTAAGGGGGATATAAAATGAAAATTAAAATTGAAAATATTTCAGTCCTGGATGTTAAATGTGATCTTTTGGTCGTTAATATTTTTGTTGGAATAACTAAACCTGGCGGGGCAACTGCAGCAGTTGACAAAAAGTTAAAAGGGGCAATTGTTAATTTAATCAAAAGCAAAGAAATTAGCGGCAAACTTGGTGAAACTAATTTAATCCATACCCAAGGGAAACTGCCAGCTACCCAAGTTCTCGTAATTGGTCTTGGAGAAAGCAATAAGTTTGAATTAGATAAAGCTCGGATTGCAGCAGGAGCAGCCATAGCTCAGGCTAAAAAGATTAAAGCAAAAAATGTGGCAACTGTAGTGCACGGGGCTGGTGTTGGAGGACTTGATTTGCAACAAGCAGCCCAAGCATTGGTTGAAGGTTCTTTGATTGGTCTTTATAAATATGCAGGTTATGCAACTAAAAAAGATGATTCGTTTTTTACTGTTCAGTTAATGATAATTGCTGAAAACCAAAAAAATAAAATTGCCAAAATAAAGCAAGGCGTAAAAACCGGTACTATTATTGCTGATTCTGTTAATAACGCGCGTGACCTGGTCAACGGTCCGGCTAACCGTGTTACACCAACTTATCTTTTGGCGCAGGCTAAGAAAGTTGCAGGGGTAACTACAAAAGCTTTTTCACTGAAACAGGCAAAGGCTATGGGGATGGAGGCTTATTATTCTGTGTCCAAGGGATCAAAGGAGCCTGCCAAGTTTATTGTCATGAAATACGGCAAAGGTAAACCAGAAATTGCCCTGGTTGGTAAAGGCATTACTTTTGATGCAGGAGGAATATCCCTTAAACCATCAAGAAAGCTTTGGGAAATGAAGATTGATATGTCTGGCGCTGCAGCAGTGCTGGAAACTATGCGGGCTATTTCTAAATTAGGGGTGCGTAAAAATGTAGTAGCGATTTTGCCCTGCACAGAAAATATGCCGGATGGTGAAGCGCAAAAGCCTGGCGACGTTGTTGGCTCGCTTTCTGGCAAGACTATTGAAATAATTTCAACTGATGCTGAGGGTAGAATGGTGTTGGCGGACGGCATTAGTTATGCCAAAAAACTTGGCGTGAAAAAAATTATTGACGTGGCCACCCTAACAGGGGCCTGTGTTTCTGCTTTAGGCGACGCAGCCTCTGGCATCATGGGCAATGATCAACAATTGATCGATCAAATTATTGATGCTGGCAAGGTTTCTGGTGAAAAACTTTGGCAGCTGCCGCTTTATGAGGAATATGAAGGGTATTCAAAAAGCGATGTGGCTGACATCAAAAACTGTGCGCAACAGGGCAAAGCCGGGCCTTCAATTGGCGGTTTGTTTTTAAAGCTATTTGCTGAAGATACTGATTGGGTGCATCTTGATATTGCTGGCACAGCCTTTTTGGATAAAGGGCGAGGCTATTTATCTGATGGCGCTACTGGGGTTATGGTCAGAACGCTGACCAGTTGGTTAATGGGGTAGATGTTTAAATCCAAAATTATTTTAGTTGCAGCAATCGGACTAATTTTTGCTTCTTTTGTCTTCGCAACTACTCTTGAACGTGGCATCTCTGCTGCCATTGAAAAAGAAAACAACCCACAATTTGAAGAACTTTACCGTCTTAAAATTGAAAATAAAACAGATGGGTTAATTGCTGTAAGTCAAGATGAGGGCGGCAGCTGGGAAACAATTGGCAAGGTCCTATATCCAACTGAAAAAGTTAACAAAAACGGCTATTCTGCTTCAAAATGGATGGATAATAGTCGGGTAGTGGCAGTGGCAGTTAATGCTATCCATATTAAATTGGAACCAACTGAAGAAAGCCGCACAATCTTTTCAATCCTACCTAAAGAATTCTTAATGCCGCCTAAAAAATACCGATCATATATCAGTCCTAACTCGTCAATTTATACGAATTTATCTTCGGGCACTGGTATTTTTGGCGGCGGGTTTGCTCCATTTGTTGGTAACCAGGTATATTATTCACAGGATGGGACCAGGGCTTTTCCTTTGCCGCCTGATTATGAGCCCAAAGTAGGGGACACCCTTTTTATTTTGGTAACTAGACCAACAGAGCTGCCTCAGGCAATGGTGTTTGAAAACCGTTTTGGCGGCCAGATTACGCTAAAATATGAATCTGGGGGAGAAAGAATAATTGGTGAAGTTTTGCGGCCAGTTGTTGGCGTGGGGCGTTTTGAAGGCAGCCTTTACGTGGGGCCGGGTCGCATCCGCGCTAATCATGCTGGAGTTATCGATATTTCAGTCTCACCCAAAGGCAGGCTGGGCGGATTCCAAATAGTTCCCGCGCTGCATGGTAGTGAAATGAATTATGTTAAAAAGATGACCCAGTGGATGGTAATTGGTCCTGCCCGAGTTGATGATCCGTCAATTGAAGGAATGGCGCCGTTTTATAAATATTTTATCCAACCGCGTTATCGCGCTGATGATTTAGATGGTGAAAATTGGCAACAAAAATTGTTAGCTCGCTATTTAGTTGATGTTAAATTTGCTGGAAAAGATAACTGGCAGCCAATGCCGGTTTATTCCCTGTATCGCCGCTGGCCGCTGCCGTCTTGGGCTGGCGGGGCGTTAGATAAAATCAGCCACATCAGAATATTGTTTCCGCTTAAGCAAGACCAACCCGGCCGCTAAAATGTTGGTTTAGAAAAGTAATAAAAGCCAGGGGGCATTCTGCAAAGAGCTGGGGCAGGTTGATTTCTGCCAGTTACTCCTTTTGTCCTGTAAGCAGTATCAGTAATAATATGCTGAATTTGTTGTTGGTCGCTGGAGTGCAGTTTGTTCCAGAGACAGGCATTAAAATAGCCAGCAGCTGGTTTAGCTCCGGCAAATTTTAGATTAACTAATCTCATTTGACTTCCCTTTTTGCTAGCACAACTAAACTTGGGGATGGTGCTAGCCTTGGCCTGCTGGCTGGCCGCGCGCGAAATTTATCAAGATAATGCGGATCAGGGCCAGCATCAATTTCTGGCTGATGCCAGACTAAGATATTAGTTTCTGCCGCAAGGCCCGATCTGCGGAACAAAAGCGTTTCAGTAGGATTTTTCAATGGTTTATACGAAGCGGCAAAAAGTGCCGCCAGAGGATTATTTGACAAGCTGTGGGTTAAATCAACAACTGTTTGATTGACCCGACTTTGGCTTGAGGGAAAAGTGAAGCCCAGCCTGGTAAAGACGCCGATAGCTATGATTAGATCAAAACTCCCATCAAAAAACGATCGAATACCGTGCATCACGTTGCCTGACTTGTAGTTAATCCCATCAGTCTCAACCTTTTCCGCAGCTTCCAAACCTAAACCAAAAACATTAATTAAAGGGGCTATATCTTTTAAAATCGGCCAGAAAGGGAAATACTGCGGCCCGATTTCTAAGACATTGGTGATGCCGCTTTGTTCAAGGCTTTCTGCCAATTCTGCTTCAAAATTTGCTACAGGGGCATCATGCGGCCTGACGCGCAGGTGAGCAAAAAGTGCGGACAGGGTCAGGGCTTTGGCTGATAAAATGCCGTGTTCCACATGGCTGTTGTAAGCTTTGTCCGGTATATAGCGGCTGACCTGTTCAATGGCAGGGCCAAAATACCTGAAAGCCGGCGGCATATATCTTGTTAAGGGTGCTCTAATACTCATTTTTCTAGTATTTTATCGGTTAAAAAGAATAATAATTTCAGTCGTGTGTTATAATATTTAAAATGGCAGAAAAGTTTTATCATAGCCTTTATTAAGCAAGATAGAGCAGATAATGCCGGTTTATTCCCTGTATCGCCGCTGGCCGCTGCCGTATTGGGCTGGGGGGGCCTTAAACAAGGTTAGTCATATCAGGATATTGTTTCCGGTAAATTAGGTTGTTATACCGGTATTCCAGAAAGAACTGATAATCGCCGATGCATGAGAGGGAAAAAGCCACAGAGACTGCTTCTAAAGCTTTGATAAAGATTTACAGGCTTTCCTTCTTCAATATTACTCCTTAAGACCCATAAATACCATAAACCATTTCTTTCTCCTTCTGGTGTTAAATGAGAGTTATAGGCATTATCATTAAAAAGGAAACCGATTTCATGTCCCAGGTAACCCTGTAAAAATAAAGGGAATAAATGTGCCAGGTTGAATCTTAACAAATTAACGCCGTCTGTTTTTCGTCGGTACCTTGCTTCGAATAATTCTTTAAATACTCGTAATAAATCTGATCCAAGATAATTGTATCTTTGTATGGGTGTCATATCTCCTAATGGCAAACTTGCATCCAAGTCACGTAATACCACCCGCGTCGGGTTTCCATTTTTTGGAATTATACCTATGTTTCCAAGATGTAGATATCGGTGTACATGTCCTGTATGATAATGCGATAAAATTATGCCCCACATGTACGCGATAGTAAGTAGTTTCTCATCGTGGAAGGCGGTTGTATTTCCTTGTTTGTATTCTTCTGCGCGGGGAACGACAAAATTTTTCCAAAGTCTCAGGTCTTTTTTGCTTTCCATTGCAAGACCTACAAAACCAAGTTTATTCCCGCAATATCTGTATTCAGGATATGCGCCAAAACAAAAAGGCAAATCAGTAACGTTTGAATAGTAATCTTCTGCTAGCGAGTGTTCATTGTCGCTATCCCTTGCTTTTATTCCTCCTTCTGGATATCCATCATCTTTTTTAAGAGAAAATATGCCCTTTTCATCAACTATTATGGGGTTAGGCACGTGTCCATCTCCAGAATGCCGCGGAATAGTTCCATCTTCCATTATATTGGGAGCAATTCCTTTAAAACGCAAGCTTAATATGACGTGACCGTCGGTACTTACAGGTTGTTGTAATGCATAAACGCGCGAACGGCCATTAACATCTGGAGATCCATACCTGGTATTGCAAATAATGTGCTGAGCCTGGGTTCTATCTGCAGGAGATAGTTTATCCCAGATGCCTTTGTTAAAGGTTGCAATGGCTGATCTTCGGCCTCTTAGGTTTAATGTGATTGAATTCATTTTTCTAGTATTTTATCGGTTAAAAAGAATAATAATTTCAGTCGTGTGTTATAATATTTAAAATGGCTACGAAGTTTTATCTAACTACACCTTTATATTATGTAAATGATATTCCCCACATTGGGCATGCTTACACCACTGTGGCTGCAGATGTTTTAGCTCGCTATAAACGTTTGATGGGGTTTGATGTCCATTTTCTAACCGGCACCGATGAACATGGCCAAAAGATCTGGCGGGCGGCGCAGGATAAAAAAGAAGACACACAAAAGTTTGTTGATAAAATGGCGCAGGGATTCAAAGATGCCTGGCGAGTCCTTGGCATTACTTATGATGATTTTATCCGTACTTCTGAAGAACGGCATGAAAAGGTTGTGCAAGATGTTTTTCATTCACTCTTAAAGAATGGTGATATTTATAAGGGTGAGTATGAAGGCTGGTACTGTGTGCCATGTGAGTCTTTTTGGTCAGAGGGGGAGTTAAAAGAAGATATTGACGGCAGGATGCTTTGTCCTGATTGCGGACGGGAGACAGAAGTTTTAAAAGAAGAAAGTTATTTTTTTAAGTTGTCTAAATATCAAGATCAACTAAAAGAGCATATTAAAAAGAATCCCGCATTTATTCAACCTGAATCACGTAAAAATGAGATTCTCCAATTTATAAAACAAGGGCTAAAGGATTTATCAATTACTCGCACGGCTTTTCCCTGGGGCATAGGTGTGCCGGATGACCCCAAACATGTGATTTATGTGTGGTTTGACGCGTTAATTAACTATATTTCTGCCCTGGGTTATCCAGCGGGCGAGGAATTTAAGAAATACTGGCCAGCTGATGTGCATTTAATGGGTAAAGAAATCGTGCGATTTCATGCGGTGACCTGGCCGTGCATGCTGATGGCGCTTGGGGTAGAGCCTCCTAAGAAAGTTTTTGGTCATGGTTGGTGGACAGTTGAAGGCAAGAAGATGAGTAAGTCTAAGGGTAATGTTGTAGATCCATTGGTTTTGGCCAAGGAATACGGAGTTGATGCAGTCAGATATTTCTTAATGCGCGAAGTCGCCTTCGGCGATGATGGGAATTTTTCTATGGAGTCGTTTATTAACCGCTTTAACGCGGATTTGGCTAATGATTTGGGGAATTTGCTGAATCGGACGCTGACTATGGTGGAGAAATACTTCGAGTCACGAGTCCCCAGTCCCCAGTCGCCAGTCTTTGATGATTTGAGTAAAGAATTGGTTGAGTTAACTCAAGAAACGCCGAAGATTTTTGATCAACACATGAATAATTTGGCATTTTCTAATGCATTAGCTGCGATATGGCAATTAGTTGGCAGGGCCAACAATTATATTGAAAAAGAAGCGCCCTGGAAATTGTCCAAAGCAGGGGAAACGGATAAGCTTGCTGCTGTTATCTATAATCTTTGTCATGTTTTGAGTATTTGTGCGTTTTATCTTGCCCCCTTTATGCCAACCACTGCTGAAAAGATGGCTACTCAATTAGGTTTTGTCCCTCCAATAACCCTCAAGACTAAAATAGACGGAGTTAAGATCGCTAAAGGCCAACCACTTTTTCCTCGCATAGAGAAGTAAGACTGTCGTAATCTCGACACTCCCTCGACTCCCCCTCGACTCACTACGTTCGCTCGGGGTCGCTCGGGACAAGCCATTTTTTCTTATATTAACAGGAAAATTATCACTGTAATCACTGCTCCCATCACCGTAATCATTGCGAAGCATCCCCCTGGTAATAACATTGCTGCTAGTCTTGAGGACGCAGATTGCGACTTCAAGAGGAGAAACGGAATGACGAATGACGAATTAAGCAATGACGAAGGAAGGTCCAAGTTACAATGTCCCAAGAAAGTATATGATCTGGAGGAAAGAACGGCCTGTTTTGGGGAGCGGGTTGTTAGCTTCGCAAGAAGAATACCAGAAAGTTCAATAACTCGATCTTTGATAAATCAATTAATACGTGCTGCGACAAGTGTTGGAGCAAATTATTGTGAGGCAGATGATGCTTTTTCAAAAAGGGAGTTTATTTATAAAATTGCCACATGTCGCAAAGAAGCTAAAGAAACAAAGTATTGGTTGAGAATGGTAATAATTGCTTGTCCTAAATTAATTGATGAAGCGCAACAGCATAAAAGGGAAGCTCAAGAATTGAATTTAATATTTTCTTCCATTGTAAATAAAGCTAAAAAGGGCAAGAAATGAAATTGTCACATTGGAAATTGGGATTTCGTTCGTCACTTCGTGCTGATGCACGTCAGTGCGAAGCATTTGGGCTTCGTTATTGGGACTTCTTCTTTAGAAGAAAAAGATTTGTTCCCACCAAACGTCAAATTGCCCATTTCTGCGATCAGTTGAAAATGTTGCTTGTTGCCGGTGTGCCGCTGCTGGAGGCTTTGCAGATTGTTAATAATATTTCATCTTCAAACAGGTATGAATCATTAATTAATATGATTGCTGAAGGACAATCATTGGCGCAAGCTATGGGAGGAAGTTTTCCCCAGATGGTGATTAGTAGCGTTGAAGGCGCTGAGAAATCAGGGGGTCTGGCAGAAGCTTTGGAAAATTTGAGCAACTACTATGAACATCAGGCTGAAGTAGAAGATGAAATAAAAAGCGCGCTGGTTTATCCCGGTTTTATCTTAGCCTTATGTTTTCTATCAATGTTTGTTTTACTGGTCTTTGTGCTACCAGGGTTTAAATCACTTTTTGCGGATATGGGCGCGGAACTGCCGCTTTTAACTATGTTATTAATAAATTTTGGTGATATGTTTTCCCGGTTTTGGTTATTATTCTTTGTTGTCATTGTTTTGGGCTGTTTATTAATTGTATTTTATAAAAGGACGAACAAAGGGGCTTTGCGAATTGATCAATTATTGTTGAAAATCGGTTTTGTCAGAAAACAGCAGGTAATAAATGCGTTTAGAAGTTTGGGCTCGCTGCTAAAGGGTGGGGTGCCGATAATTGAAGCCCTGAATACTGCGGCTAGTTCGTCAAGCAACAAAGCATTCAAGAACATCTTCTTTCATATAAAAGCAGAAATTGAAAATGGTAATAGCTTAAGCGATGTTTTGAAAAGGCAGCCAGTTTTTCCAAAGGAATCTTTCCAAATGATATCAGTGGGCGAGAATTCCGGCCGCCTGGCCGAGATGCTCTTGAGTATTTGCGATTACTACGAGCGAGAAAGGCAGGTTGCGATTAAACGCTTCACTGCCTTGCTTGAACCGTGTTTGACACTGTTTGTAGGCATTATGGTGGGCGTGATCGCTGTTTCAATGTTTTTGCCCATGATGAATGTGATTTCACAACTTCAATAATGTTATAATAAAGGAGGTGATTTAAATGAAAAAAGGTTTTACCATGATCGAGCTGCTGGTTGTCATGGGCATAATTGGCCTGTTGGCGGTTTTTCTGGTGCCAAAACTTATGGGAGCCAAAGATCAGGCCAAAGCAGTTGCGGTTAAGTCCGTTATGCATTCCGTCCAGCTGGCAGTTGAGGCCTATGAGCTAGAAAATCAGGTTTACCCGCTTGAAACGAGCATTCCTTTGGAAAGTTTATGCAAAAACTATCTTCTAGTAGGCGGCTATCTTGCTTCTATCCCCAAAAATCCTTTTACTGGCAAAGAATATAAGGATGCTGACCTGGCTGGAAAGATTATTTATAAATATGATGATTCAACGGGCAAATATACGTTGAGTGGTTATAATCGGACTGGTCTGAAGAAAGTGCTTGAGTTGAGTAATATGTAATTGGAGAGATTGTGAGATGGAAAGATGGAGAGAGTTACATTTAGAACATTAATAATAGTTTTGTTGTTATTCATTTCATTGGTTGGTTGCGCGCCGAAACAGTATGGGCCAGCTAAATCAATTAAACTGCCAAATCCATCCCAGGCTGATCCCAATGGTAAATTGATTTTTAGCTTATTGGGTGAAGTTTCCATCCTCAACCCGATTCTTTCCTCAGACAGCGCGTCTTCTGCAGTAGAAGGGGCTATTTTTTCCGGCTTAACCAGGATTAATGAAAGTCTTGAAGTAATTCCTGATTTAGCAAAATCGTGGGAAGTGAGCAAAGATGGCAAGGTCTGGACATTCCATTTAAGAAAAGATGTTAAGTGGCATGATGGCCAGCCCTTTACTGCTGATGATGTAGTTTTTACTTTCAATTCTATCCTTAATCCAAAAGTGAATTCTGTGCGCAGAAGCAGTTTTATGATTGATGGCCAGCCGATTAAATTTAAAGCAGTTGATAAATATACAGTGCAGGCAATTTTACCCAAGCCCTTTGCTCCTTTTTTAGTGCGCGTTGGCATGAGCGTGATTCCCAAACATATTCTAAAAGATCAGGATATTAACCGGGCAGCATTTAACCGTAAGCCAATCGGCACCGGGCCTTTTAAGTTTAAAAAATGGATGACAGGCGACCATCTTACCTTGGTCAGGAATAATGATTACTATTTGGGCAAACCAAAGCTGGCTGAGATCATTTACAAAATTATTCCAGATGCTAATGCTCAGTTAGTTGCCTTAGAAGCTGGTGAGATTGATGATGCGGGTATCCCCCCCAAAGATTATAAGAGGATGAAGGCAAAAGAGGGCATCAATGTTTTTGAAACAGATGTCCTGCTTTATACTTATCTGGGTTTTAATCTGGCTAACCCAAAATTCAAGGATGTACGCGTGCGCCAGGCGCTGGCCTATGCCACCAACAAAGAACAATTGGTCCGTTTAATTTTTAAAGGCTTGGCCAGTCCTGCTTATGCGCCGTCTGCCCCGATTTCTTGGGCTTATTCCGATGATGTTGAAAAATACGAATACAATCCAGCCAGGGCGAAACAGCTTTTAAAAGAAGCTGGGGTGGAAAACCTTGAATTTACACTGCTGGTTAACCAGGGCAACAAAGAGCGTGAAAAAGCAGCTGTGGTTCTGCAGCAGCAATATAAGAAGGTTGGGGTTAAAGTTAAGATCCGCGTAATGGAATGGTCAGCTTTGCTGAAAATTATTAATGCAGCCAAGGATCCCAAGGAATTTGACGCGGTAATTATTGCCTGGTCCTTAGGGTTAGACCCTGACGCATATTCCATTTGGCATTCAAGCCAATATCCTTCAGGTTTAAACTTTATTAAATATAATAATCCTGAAGCAGATCGACTTTTGGAATTGGGCAGAACAACCATGGATAAGAAAAAGCGCAAGGAAATTTACGCTAAACTTTGGAAAGTCATTGCCGAAGATGAGCCCTATGTCTTTTTGTGGTATCCCAAGGCGATAACGGGGATAAGGGATCGGGTGGGGGGATTGTCAAAACCCGGGCCAGCGGGATTGTTCTTGAATCTGGAAAAGGTTTTTGTGACAAAATAACATTATACAACTGATTTTATTCTGTCCTTCACCCGATGGTAAAAATTCTTTATATAATTCCTAGATTCGTATATTAATAGAAACAGACCAGTGGAAACTGCGGCATCTGCGATATTCCAAATAGCAGGATAAGGCCAGGTCAACATAAAGTCAGTCACCCCGTCAATACCATAAATTCTCTCCGTAATTAATCTGTCTATGAAATTCCCAGTCCACCCGCTGATGAACAAAGAAAGACCCAACTTTGTGATTTTAGACTTGGCTTGTGTAAACGCATATGTCAGAAAGGAGATAAAGACTACAAATCCAATCTTGGATTCAGTGGCAAACTCATAGGATATGCCGAACATACTCTCTGTATTAAAGCAAGGATAAATGCCGAAACTATTATTTCCAATCGTATGGGTTATTTCTGGATGATGGTTTGCAATCTGTTCTATGCAAGATTGAGGGCTGGTATAGTTTTCAATGCAACGTTCTAGGTGAGGCTCAAGAAGTTGTCTAACTGGAAATTTGGAACCTTGATCAGCAGCCAGAGCTACTGCTCCCGTTACGATAGGGTGATTTTTGATCCCCCTATAGATTCTCTTTGGAATATTTAGAGTACTTCTTACAATGCTCATAGGCGTTCATATATTTATCGTCAAATTTGGGGTGAAATTTCAGATTTTGGTGATAATTTTGTGGGCTATATACTCCTTTAGCAACAATTTAAAAAAGTTGGGCTTGTCAAAACCCGGGCCAGCTGGGTTGTTCTTGAATCTGGAGAAGGTGCTTGTGATTAAATAATCTTCTAAACGATCACCACACTGAATGCCCGCTTGGTCTATTTTCAGTCCATGGTGGTTCATTGATATAAAACAGGGGCCAGCTACTAAAGATTGCCGAAGGATAATGTTCTGGCTTCTTAAACCAAATTACATTTCCATCAATATCAGTGACAGTTCCCATATAACATTTTAGCGCATTTTTTGCAAATTCTTTAGCTCGTTTAAATGCTTTTTCAAAAGAACGTTTACCAGTAGAAGAATTAAGTTCCAAGGGATACAAATAAACCGTTTTATTGTTAAGCTGCAAAGGAATCCCAGAAAGATTGCCATCGTTTGGATCATTGCTCATAATTGCTGGAATGACATGCGAGGTATCCATAATTAATACCGCTCTAAAACCTAAGCGTTTCAGGGTTGCTGCAGCAAGAATCGCGCTTTCTCGGCAATCCCCATATCTTCTTTTTAATAATTTGTTTGGGGTTACGACTTCTCCGGTGATTGGACTTGCACCAGGAGGAAGTTTCAATAAAGCATCATATGTTATATTATTTTCATCAAAGGCCCCCACTACTCCACGAAGGGCGTGTTCAATTTTGCCTGTGCCGGCGCCTGCCATGTGGCGGCGTACAGTTTTCATCCATTTATCGGTATCAACATTATTATCTTCTAAACGGGCAGCACAACCAAGTAAAGGAGCGTCTCTTTCCCACGAAAAAAGTGGCTCAAGCAATCCTATTTTTATATTTTTTAATGTTTGACACCTGGTAGCTGGTTTTGCATCAGTAGCATTATTGTTTTGCGGGCTTGGTGTTGCTCCAACAGGTTCCATATTTTTATTCCTCCTTTGGGAACCCTGATTAATTACCTTTCAGTGGTCCTATATATATATCGGCAGTTTTTGGATGAAATTTCAGATTTTGGTGATAATTTTGTGGGCTATATACCCCTTCAGCAACAATTTAAAAAAGTTGGGCTTGTCCAAACCTGGACCAGCTGGGTTGTTCTTGAATCTGGAGAAGGTTTTTGTGACTAAGAATTAAGCGTGTATTTGCCGTCTTCTTCTTGGAATAAATCCCTGTAAGTCCTGTGTCTCAAGATTGTCAAGATTGCTTTTCTTTTGCATCTGTATCCCATAGCTTGCATTATTTGGTGAAGTTCAGCCACGGAAAGTAGCCTGCTAGAATCTCGAAGAACACAGTAGAGCGGGGCAAAAAGTGGGGATTTTTTTGTGCCTGTAGTGGTTGGATCAGGAATTTCGCCATTGATTTCAGGGTGGTTGATTAATAAATCATAGTACCCTTGTCCAAGAGGAATAATATAAGGGCAGGCAACCAGTGCATGGTGGATTGAAGATGGACTAATTTTTGTTAACCTTGCTATTATTTTGTAGTGGAGTGGCCCTTCTTTTACTAATATGTTGAGAGCACTGTCTTGTGCTGGGGCGATGCTTTCCTGCCTTGTTTCAACGCTTAACTGGGCTTGATATCTTTTATCGCTAAGAATGGCTGTGATGGTAGTTTCTGTCCATCTAAAGCCAACGGCCTGGGTTGCTTTATATATTTCGGATGCTCCGAGATGTCTTTTCGAGTTTTGTAAAACATAATAAATTGCAGCAAATGCGTTGGACCGTCTTCTGACATCCGGATAAGGGGTTTCTTCAATACCTGGAAAATCTCTGGCCAGGCCGTAAATACCATTACCAACCAAGACAAAGTCTGGGAAACTGCTTATTAACGGGTGGGCTACCTCTGGAGCCAGACCAATTTTCTCTGCTATTTCAGCATGATGAAGTGAGCGATGGTTGCCAAATGATTGACCATGTCTTTTAATAGCTTTTCTGATTTGGGAACGGATCTGATCACGATTTAAGTCCCTTTTGTCTGCATAAACTATATTGTCTTCAACTGTAAATTTCGGGTCTAATTCTAATATCATTCGTAGTCGTTGCTCTGAAATTGAAATACCAAGTTTTTTTGCTAGTAAGGCTTGATATTCTTCAATTTGCCAGACAGCCTTTTTTTGTGGTCCGGTCCTGTGCTCAAAATAAAGATCAGATATCTTTTGGCATATTTTTGGGTCACGACATAAGACCGCATTTGGATGGGCAATATTAACTGTTTGTTTGCCTGTTTCTAGGTTTATGTAGTATTTAGCTAAAGGTTGCCCTGTAACGCGCTGCATAAAATACAACAGGGGAACAAGCTGGTCTTTGTCTTCTTCTTTGAGAAGATTTAAGCTGAGCAGGGCTGTTTTCAGTTCAGCCAATGTTACGATTGCGTCGCCTTCAAATAACCAATTAACTACAGCAATAGCTGACTGCTGCATTATTTCAATTACTTGTTTGGGATAAGGCCGCTGCAGAAATTTAACTGCCTTTATTACTCTAAGACTAATGGCTGCCCTGCCTTTTGCTTCTGGTTGGCCGATTTCAGCCATAGTGAAATATTTGCCTGGTTCATGCAAACCGCAATGCATTTGAAGCGCTAATAGGTTCTTCCGCGAATATTCTGCCAGTGTAGCATTAGCATATTTTTCTGGCAGGGAAGCAAGCAGGGACTGGATTCTTTCCCATGATATAACAGCTGCTTCATCAACGACAGTTAAAGAAAATTTAGGCGTTTGTCCAAATTCGTAAAGGCCTGTATCAATTTGCAGCATTCTTTGGGGAATTAAAAGATACCTTTCAACCTTACCGCTTTCCGGGTTAAATCTTTCAACTATACCTAGACCGGGTATTTGCTGGCTAATTTCAATGTTATCTACTTGTTGGTCTTGAGCTTTCAGATAATCATTGGCTGCACGAAGAAATCTTGGTTCAGATAGTTGGCAATTGTAATAGGCAAAATTCTGATTCCAATGGATGATTGCAGGTTGTTCGGTCCGGGCCTTTGCTGATTGAAAAGATTTAGGCAGCCTGGCTCGATGTTTTAGAGGCCCAGTTTGTCTAATCCTTGGTCTATTTATTCGTGTAATTGAACATTTCATATAAAACCCTTCTTTTAAATATCGTTGGTTAATGGCGAAAATTTCAGTTTTGGGCTATAATGTTGGCGTGAAAAAATTCGTATTGCGCAGACTGCTTCAGTTAATTCCTCTGCTGATTGGAGTGTCATTGCTCTCTTTCTTTGTTATGCACTTAGCGCCTGGCGATCCCACGACATTATTTACCAGCCCGGATATTGAGCCCGCAGAATTAGTTCGGATCCGGGCTAACTGGGGACTTGATAAGCCAATTATTGTTCAATATTTCTACTGGTTAAAAAATGTTCTAAGGGGTGATTTTGGGACTAGCTATATGAGCGGCCAGCCGGTTATATCTGAAGTTTTAAGCCGTTTGCCAGCCACACTTTTGTTGATGATTAGTTCTTATATCTTAACGTTATTGATAACGATTCCCTTGGGGGTTATTTCTGCGGTAAAAAAAGGTACCTGGTTTGATAATCTGGTGACATTTTTATCCTTTGCTGGTATGGCAATGCCGTCTTTTTGGTTGGGTTTGATGTTAATGCTGTTATTTTCCGTTCACCTGGGTTGGCTGCCAGCTGTTGGGATGACGGATCCTTTAATTGAAGGTGGATGGGTGGTTAGGTGGATAGATGTGATGCGTCATATGATTTTGCCTTTAACTACAATGACAGTTTTAAGTCTTGCTGGAATAACAAGATATCAACGGGCAGCGATGCTGGAAGTTTTAAATCAAGATTTTATCAGAACAGCGCGAGCCAAAGGATTGCCGGAAAGGGTGGTTATCTTTAAACATGCCTTGCGTAATGCGTTAATACCGATTGTTACAATTCTAGGGCTTTCTCTGCCTAATTTATTTGGCGGGGCTTTTATTATTGAAACTATATTTGCCTGGCCGGGGATGGGTCGGTTGGGGGTCATGGCTGTTTTTCAGCGGAATTATCCATTAATTATGGGAATTGTTTTAATGTCAGCCGTTCTTATTATGTTAGGTAATCTTTTGGCTGATATTGGATATGCTTTGGTTGATCCAAGGATTAGATATGAGAAAAAATAAATTTGCGCTGTTTGGCTTAATAGTTTTAGGTTTTTTTCTTATCGTAGCAATCTTTGCTCCCTTGATAGCTCCCTATGATCCAGCAGAAATTGTTGACTACGAAACATTAGCGCCAAGTTTTGCGCATCCCTTTGGCACGGATGACCTGGGCCGAGATCTTTTTAGTCGCGCAGTCTACGGTGCCAGGATTTCTTTAACTGTTGGTATTGTGGCAGTAACAATTGCTATTCTGATAGGAATTTTTTTAGGGTCAACAGCCGGTTACTTTGGTGGCTGGGTCGATGGGATCGTGATGCGTTTTGTTGATGTGATGCTTTCTTTCCCCTCAATTTTCTTGATTTTAGCAATCCAGGCAATGCTTACCCCTAATATATATAATGTAATGATTGTAATTGGTTTGACTTCCTGGATGGGTGTGGCCAGATTAGTTAGGGGAGAGTATCTTAAAATCAGAGAACTCCAATATATTGAAGCAGCCAGAGCAATTGGTTGTTCAAATATTAGAATTATGTTCCGTCATATGCTGCCTAATGCCCAGGCGCCGATTATTGTAGCTGCAACGTTAGGTATGGCAGGGGCAATCTTAACTGAATCAGCCTTGTCTTTTCTTGGTATGGGAGTTCAACCGCCAATGCCGTCCTGGGGCAACATGTTAATGGATGCGCAGGCCTATTTGCGCGATGCGCCCTGGATGGCAGTTATTCCTGGTTTATTAATATTAACTACGGTTTTGAGTCTTTATTTTGTAGGAGAGGGGTTAAGAGAGGCTCTGAGTCCAAAGGGATGAGTTTTAGTGTCTGGTACCCCACAATGAATTGTGGGGAATAATGGATTCCACACATTTTAATGTGTGGTTGCTATAACAATGTGGTGATGATATGTTAAATATTAAAAACCTATCAACTTATTTTTACCAAGATAGTTCAACTGTAAAAGCAGTTGATAATGTTTCTTTCTCAGTAGCTAAAGGTGAAATCCTAGGTATTTTAGGCGAATCTGGCTCGGGTAAATCTACTATTGCTCACTCAATTATGCGTTTAATTTATCCTCCCGGAAAAATTGTTGCTGGTGAGGTTTTATTCAATGACCAGGATTTATTAAGACTATCTGAACAACAGATGATAAAAATCCGCGGGGCAAAGATTGCCATGGTTTTTCAAGATCCTTTTACTTCGCTTAATCCTGTTTTTACTGTTGGTGAACAGATTGTTGAAGCGATTAAGCTTCATCAAGGCTTGAAAAATCATGAAGCCTGGGACAAAGCCATTGAAGCACTGACAGCTGTTCATATCAAGGACCCAGCATCCAGGATCAAAGATTATCCTCATCAGTTTTCCGGCGGCATGAGGCAGCGCGTGATGGTTGCCATGGCCCTGGCTTGCCAGCCCGAGCTTTTGATTGCTGATGAACCAACAACGGCTTTAGATGTGACAATTCAAGCAGAGATTTTAAAGTTAATTAAGGAAATTCAACAGAAATATAATTTAAGCGTACTATATATTACGCATAATTTTGGCATTATCAAACAAATTTGTGATCGAGTTATTGTGATGTATAAAGGCAAGCTAGTTGAGGAAGGCCAAACCCAAGATATTCTTGAAGCACCCAAGGATGCTTATACTAAAAGGTTGATAGATTGTTTAAGAATTTTAAATGAATAACCCAAAATCGCCTCTAAGGCTCAAAGGCTCTAAGAAACTTTGAGTCTTAGAGTCTTTGAGGCTAAAAATATGTTGATTGAAATAAGAAATTTAGTTAAATCCTTCGGCCAAATTAAAGCGGTTAATGACGTTTCTTTTTCTATTAGCCAGGGTGAATCCCTTGGCCTGGTGGGTGAATCAGGTTCAGGCAAATCAACTTTAGCGCGCCTTATTTTGAAACTGATTGAACCAACCAGCGGAAAAATTGCCTATGATGGTATTACAAATATTCGTAGGGAGTGTCAGATTGTTTTTCAAGATCCACAGACATCACTAAATCCTCGAATTAGAATAGGTGAGGCGATTGGGGAACCAATTTTAATTCATAAGCTGCTGCCAAAGGATAAAATCCCAGGTCGAGTTGGAGAGCTTTTGGGATTAGTTAAACTGCCAAAAACTTATGCCAGCCGCTTTCCGCATGAGTTATCAGGTGGGGAACGACAGAGAGTAGGGATAGCGCGGGCGCTTGCTTCAGAGCCAAAGTTTTTGATCTTAGATGAACCAGTTTCATCACTTGATGTTTCAATCCAGGTTGATATTCTTAAATTATTAAAAGAGTTGAAAGAAAGATTAGGATTAACTTATCTTTTTATTGCGCACGATCTTTCAGTAATTGGTTTTATGTGTGACCGCATCATAGTTATGTATGAGGGGAAAATTGTAGAAGTTGGTTCTCGGCACGAGATTCTTGAGAATCCCCAGGAAACATACACGAAAAAATTACTACAGTCTTCGCTTAAGCTTTAGGATTATAAGCTTTAAGTCCAATATATTGGGCTTTGCTTCCCAGTTCTTCTTCAATTCTAAGCAGTTGATTATATTTGCAAACTCTCTCAGATCGAGCAGGGGCCCCAGTCTTAATTTGCCCAGAATTTGTGGCTACAGCCAGGTCTGCAATTGTTGCATCTTCAGTTTCTCCACTGCGGTGCGAAGTCATATATGTATAGCCAGCTTTTTTAGCAATTTCAATGGTATAAAGGGTTTCAGAAAGGGTTCCGATCTGATTGAGTTTAATTAGGATTGAATTGGCAGTTTTTTGCTTAATGCCTTTCTTTAAGAAGTCTGGATTAGTAACAAATAAGTCATCGCCAACTAATTGAATTTTTTTGCCAAGCTTATCAGTTAAGATTTTCCAGCCATCCCAATCTCCTTCTGCCAGCCCGTCTTCAATGGAAATAATCGGATATTTGCTAACCCAATCTGCATACATGTCCACCATTTCTTCTGAAGTCAAAGCCCTGCCTTCACTCTTAAGCTGGTATTTACCATCTTTATAAAATTCACTGGCAGCTGGATCAAGAGATAGATAAACTTCTTTGCCTGGAGTATAGCCAGCTTTGGTAATGGCTTCCATAATGACTTGGATAGCTTCTTCGTTCTTTGTCAACTTTGGCGCAAAACCACCTTCATCGCCAACTGTGGTAGCCAGACCGCGGTCCTTGAGCACTTTTTTTAATGTCTGATATATTTCTGCCCCAACCCTTAAAGCATCAGAGAATGAGCTTACTCCAGCAGGGGAGATCATAAATTCCTGACACTCAATATTCCAGCCAGCATGCGTGCCGCCGTTCATCACGTTCATATTAGGTACAGGTAGGATTGTGGCCTTGTCTCCACCTATATATTTATATAATGAAAGGCCATAAGCCTTGGCTGCAGTGTGGGCTACTGCAAGAGATACGCCCAGAATTGCATTGGCACCAAGTTTGCTTTTAAATTCTGTGCCATCCAGATCCAGCATAAGATTGTCAATTTTTAACTGTTGATGAACTGCCATACCAATAATTTTTGGGGCAATTACTTCATTGATGTTTTTAACTGCAGTGTAAACGCCTTTACCTTTATAGCGGGAATCTTCCTTGTCACGCAGCTCCAGTGCCTCATTTTCTCCAGTTGATGCTCCAGATGGAACCGCGGCCCTGCCAACTGTTCCGTCTTTTAAAGTAACTTCAACCTCAACTGTTGGGTTGCCCCTTGAATCCAGGATTTGTCTGGCTTTTACCCCTTCAATCCTTGCTCCACTCTTTGCTCTGCCTTCAATGAAAAAGTATTCTTCTGATAATCGAACCATGTTGTTGTGCTCCTTTCAAAATGTTAACTTTACCAGTTTAGAGGAAAATCAAGTAAATTTCAAGAATCTAAAAAAAAAGTGAAATTTCCCAGAAAGGCAGCCGATAAATACCTGGAATAACCAGGAGGATTATCATGTTAAAGGAATTCAGATGCAAATTTTGTCACAGATTATTGGCCAAAGTAAGCGAAGGAAGCAAAGTAGAAATCAAGTGCCCCAAGTGTAAAACCATGAACCTCTTTCAGGATGAAACCGTCATTGTTTATGAGATCCCAGAAAATAATGTTACTAAAAAGATTTTAGAACGCGGCGTAGTAAAATACGATCTTTTGGAAAATTAAATATTGGGCCCCGAGGTTTGGAAGTTATCTAGATTCAAAAACTACGCTTTGTCGTGGTTTCTTATTTTAGAAGGGAGAAACTAAAATGGCAGGAAGAATTAGCCAAGCAGTTCAGAAGGCTTATTATAGTCAAGGCTTATTGGCCACCAAATTTGTTGAAAGATTCAAAGAAAAAGGTTTAAAAGTAGGTATTTTGCATTCTGGTGGTCCAGCTCCCGGGGGTAACCAGGTAATATATGCAGCAGGGCTGCGTTGCAGGGATTATGGGCTTCCTTTGGTTGCATTTAAAAACGGATACGAGTTTGTAATGTCTGGTATTGCACAGGATGCTGAATTAATAGAGATCGGACCGGAGCAGATTCGTTACTTGCGGGATCAAGCGGCTTTGGTGGCGAAAACTGCTAGGGCTAATCCTGGGGAAGCAATTAAGGGAGTTGGGGATTTAAAAGATCCAGATAAGACAGGGGCATTAAATAAAGTGTTGAAAGTGTTTGAGGACCTGCGGATCGGAGCATTAATCTCAATTGGCGGAGATGATACTCTGCGTACCGCCAATCTTTTGCAACTTGTATTAAATGAGCTTCGGTCTGGTAATGCGGCTCCCGAAGGTTTTGCTGGGGTGATACATGTGCCAAAAACAATTGATAAAGCTTCTCTTGGGATCGATTTTACTTTTGGTTTTATAACTGCGGCTGATTATATTGGTAATATGATTAAGGGTTTTCATGATGATGCCAAAGCAGCAGGCTTACCCGATCTTCCTGTATACCATATAGTTGAGGTGATGGGGCGCGACGCAAGTTGGTTGACGGCGCTTGCTTCAGTATATGGACAATCAAACTTGACTCTGATGATGGAAGATTTTGCTGCACAAGAACATGTTGCCATTCAAGAGCTGGCAGATATATGTGTTGATCTTATCTTGACCAGGAGACGCCAGAATAAGCATTATGGGGTTTTAACTATTGCGGAAGGATTTGGTGGCATGTTGCCTGGGGTGGATGCGAATACTGATACTTTTGGGCATGTTCGCTTAGATCAGGTTGGCCTAGCAGCGCTTCTCAAAAAAGCGGTTTTTGAAGAACTTGCCCGGCGTTTGCCAGAAGTTAAGTTTAAAATCCATGACCACAAGGCGGGGTATGTAGCTCGCCAGGCAAAGCCAACAATATTTGATGTCGCTTTGTGTCAGTCACTTGGTGTAGGCGCAGTTGATGCTATCGTTGCTGGTAATTTTGGGAATATGGTTTCAGTAACAGGTGTTTTTGAGTCAACGCTAGTTCCTTTCTCAGAGCTGGTTGATCCAGATACGCTTCGTGTTAAAAAGTGGACCATGACTCCAGGAAAAGGATTAGCTCACCTTGTCAGGGCGATGGAGCAGCTTTTTGACAGGGATGTGCTGAAAGGCTAATTGTTTAAACTGGTTAAGCTGCATTTGGATGATATTAAAAGACACCCAATTTCGGGTGTCTTTTTTTTTGCAAATTTGCAAAAATATTTGCTCCAGGAGTGAAATTTTTATTGGTTTATAGGGATAAATAAGAGAGAAAAGTTATGGCAATACAAGTAAGCGCAGCAAGAACAAATTTAATGGGAGCCCTTTCTAAGTTAAAAATAAGGCCAGGGGGCAACCTTAAGCTATATTTTGATATGGGCATTGGCCCAGCTTCCCTAGCTGTTTTAAAAAGGGCAGCTGCACGCTTTGGTAATGGAAACTTGGCTTTGCGAATTGATCCAAACTTAACTCCAGCACAATTAAATGAAGTCTTTTCTAACCCCTCAGCTTTGCGCAAAAGTTTGAGAATTGAAAATAATGTCTTGTTGGTTGGGCCAGAGCGTACTAGCGCTGAAATTTTGGCAGAAATTAATCAAGCTTTTACCAGGTCTGCTGATGAAGGGATAAATGAATTTAAACAGCAGTCTGATTTGCTTGATCCAGCCGATTTTGAAGCATGTTTAAAAAATAATATTATAGCTTTGTTGAGTGTTTTTAAGGGAGCAACTGCCAAAACTTTAAGTGAATTTGCCTCTCTTCTCAACCAGGTTTGTAATTTGCAAGACCATGAACTTAATAACCAAGTTATTGATGAATTATTAAAACTTGATCAATACGATATGCGGTGGGTGGCTGACGCTTTTTCTGTTTTTCAGAAAAAATTTCCAAAAGAACCACAATATTTCCGTCAAACTGCAGATTTTTATTATAATTTTTCAACCAGTAAAACAAAACTTACTCTGCCAGCAGAAACCACGCCTGAACAATATAAAGTTCATGATGATGCGCAAAGGCTGCCCTCTGCCAAAGCCGCTTTAACTGCTTACGAGAGGTTGCGAGTGCTTGTGCCAGGTGAATTTGAAGCTAAAAAAGCTGAGCCAGCTAAGGCGCAGCCAAAAAAAGCTGCAAAAGGAGCCAAGAAGAAGGTCAAGAAAGGTAAGAAAAAAGCAAAAAGTAAAAGAACGCGCAGTGTTTTTGCTGTATGTCAGGGACAAATGGAGAAACTTGCTGTCAGGGAACAGCGTAAGTTTGATACAGGAGTAACTGGAAAAATAAAAGGTTTATGGGATAAATGGGATAAGGCAGAGGGCAATGATCAAGAAAAAGCCCTAGCTTTGATGCTTGCTTTAAGAACAGCAGATAGTAAATATTTCTCTGCCGTGTTTGAACGGGTTGTATCAGATAAAGTAGCACGCACAGCTAATTTTAAGAAACTTAATTATTTGCGAGATTTAGCTGAGGAAAATGGTTTTACTGCATTAGCTGGTTATTTTCATGGTTTGGGCAGTGAATTAGTAGCTGGAATTATTGAGGATATTATCCATGGCAGAACTTTTAAAGATAATGCTCCTAATTTTACACAAAATGAGGCTAGGAAGCTTGTTGTAGAAAGTCATAGGGTCAAAAGTTTGACCTTGCTTGATAGGTTACTCAGAGATGAAGAAATTGAAGAACTTGATGTCAGCCTGCTTAAAGGGCTTATCCGGGCTTCTGAAGACAGAAAGAATCCTCATCAGGTGGAGGCTGGCCAAACTCTGGCCTTAATGTATGAATTAAAATTTGATCACCTTTTTCTAGAAGTTTATATGCAGCAAATTGCTGAGAAAAAGCCAGAAACATACGAAGCCTTGGGTAAAGTTTTAGCTGAAGCGGTTGATGCTGCTAAGCAGACTTTGGAAGTATTTGATCATCCAGATCTGAGAAATACAAGCTGGCGGGATAGATTAGCCAGAAAATCAGCCTTTCCAGTTGCTATGCAGGGCAGCAACATGATGTTAGCGGATAAAACTGCGGAAGAAGCCGCGGCTGATAAATTTAAGGAAGCTTTAAGTCTAGACCCAGAATGTACTATTGCCCTGGAAAATTTATGTATCTATTCCTTTAATAAAGGTGACTTTGCGGCAGCTATCGATTACGGGGGAGTGCTTTTGGCCAGGTATTATAAAACAGGGAAAATTCATAAAATAAAAGCAGGGTCTGCGCCTGAGGTCCAGGCAAAATTTGATAGGGAGAGCTTGAAAAAAGTCTGCACTTCAGTTGGCCTGGCTGCGTTGCGGCTTTTTGAGAAAACCCATGCTATTGAATATTTAAATATGGCCAGGGCAAATATTGAAAAAACATTTGCTATTGAGCCTACGGAACGGGGCAAGCATAGCCTTTTAGGAGTTTATCTTTATACCAAAGATTATGATAAGGTGATTAAACTGATAAAAGAAATTATTGTCGGCAAGCCGGAGCACCTAAGTGTTTTTATGATGTTAACCAAGGCCCTTTGGCTCAATGTTGTGCCTGAAAAGTTTAGCGAGATTCCGCTTGAGTTAATTAAGGGAATCAATGATTATTGCTTGGACTGTGAATCGTCTTATGGTGAAGCCTATGTTGATGAAATGATCAATGCCGGGGTTATTAACCCAAATGAGCGTCAGGCGGCAATTGACCAGCGGGAAAAAGCCAGAAGCCTCGTAATTGATTACGTCATATCGTTAGCTGATTATGCGATTTATTTTGAAAGGCCCGAATTGGCAGCTGAGGTTGATAGAATGTTAAGCCACTATGCCAGCAAGGCAAACAGCGGCAAGGGATCGTATTATTATGCCAAGTATGCTTTAGCACTTAAGGCCTATGGGCAGAAAACAAAGGAGGGCAACCAGGTTGCGCGTGCCCATCTACTTGAGATTGTAGCTGTCCCTGGTATTGACATATCAATGTACAGTGAAGATCTAATGGCATTTTCTTCTCTTAAGGCAAATGCCTTTAACCTGTTGGTTGAACTTTTTCACTCAAGCGCAAGTAAAACGAGTAAGTCCAAGAGGCGTCGTCGATTAAACTTTGCTTTGGCTGAATTAACCAAGGCTTTAAATGAATTTCCTGATGACCCAATATTATTAAATACTGCAGGAGTTTTGCATGATGAATTAGGGCACAAGGCTACGGCTGAAACATATTTTGCAAAGGCATTGGATGTTGTCAATGAACGCGCTAAAGCTGAAGGTAAAATAGGCTTCTTTTCATACGCGTATATAAATTATATTGATTTGCTCTTAAGACGGAGCAACCATTCAAACGAAAGCTTAGCGGCTGAGAAAAAAGCCAAGGCAATTAAACTGGTTGAAGAATTAAAAGGGAAAATCAGACTTATTTTAGAGGCAGCGCGCCGAGATATTAGTGAAAGTGATCGTTTTTCTAACCCCAATTTTTTTGCTAATTTAATTGAGTTATATTGTAAATACAAGTTTCAACCGGCTTTTGAAGTGCTGGAATTAATTATGGAACAGAATGATTTTGGTTTCCAGCAGACATACTTAGTTGGCTTGCTTAGATATCAAATGGATAACGAGCTAAAGCCAGAGCAAATTCCGCAAGAAGTAAAAGATTTGGCTGTTAAAAAAAAATCAACTGATGGAGTGGATGCCCCGTCCAAGTAAGGCTAAAGCCGCTTCCTGCAAACCTTCAGGGTAGCTGGGATGAGCTTGGAATGTTTCTGCTAGTTTTTCAACAGTTACACCATTTTTCATGGCAATTGCAGCACAACCGATCAAGTTATTAGCCTCTGGGCCGATAATATGAACACCCAGGAGTTTTCCTTTTTTGTCAGAAATAACCTTGATAAACCCTTCAATCTCTCCTGCAGCGTTGGCAATGCCCAGGGCGGCGAAGGGGAATTTACCAATTTTGATATCTTTGTGTTTTTCTCTGGCTGCTTTTTCGCTTAAACCAATAGCAGCAATTTCAGGATTAGTGTAGATGCCAATTGGGACATTGTTATAATCAAATTTTCTTTTACCCCCCATAGCATTTTCTGCCGCAATTACGCCTTGTTCATAAGCAACATGGGCCAGCATTTTTGGGCTAACTAAATCACCAACAGCGTAAACGCCTTTTGTTTTTGTTTCCATACGATCATTAACTTCTATATTTATGCCTTCTGGGAGATTAGGTTTGCGGCCAACACAGATTAGATTTTTTTCCGCAGCTTTGCTTATATCAAATTTTGTGTTGGTCAAAATATTTACCTTTTTGCGCCTTAAGATTCTTTTCAACTGGGTAATAACTTCGTCATCAACCCCAGTTAAAATTTCCGGCAGGGTTTCGTAAACAGTAACTTCACTTCCCAAAGAGCTAAAGATATGGGTAAATTCCATGCCAATAACCCCGCCGCCAACAATATTGATGCGTTCGGGTATTTCAGTTAAGTTTAATGCTTGATCACTTGAGAAAAATTTGTTTCCGTCAAATTCTATGCCAGGGAATGGGGCAGGGGATGAGCCGGTGGCGAGGATAAGTTTGTCACCTGTCACCTGTCGCCGGTCGCCTGTCGGGCTAACTATATCTACTTTACGCGGATCTATGACCTTGCCGACTCCATAGATAACTTCAATTTGATTCTTTTTAAGTAATAATTCAACGCCTTTAATGATCTTTTCAACAATGCTGTTCTTTCGTTCAATGATGGCTTTTAGGTCAACAAATGGGTTTTGCAGCTTAATGCCAAAGCTGCTGGCTTTTTTTACTTTGTCATAAAGGTTTAAGCAGGCGATGATGGCTTTGGTTGGGATGCACCCGCGGTTTAGACAGGTACCGCCGACTTTATCTTTTTCAATTAAAGCGACCTTGGCACCAAGTTGCGCTGCTCGTATGGCGGCTACGTATCCTCCGGGTCCTCCGCCGATTACAATAATGTCATATTTTTGCATGGTAGAAGGATTATAGCATACGCTCTAATTTCGTATAAGATATATTATGTCAACTATTTAAAAGCCCTTTTTGCTCTTACTTTCTTTGTCTTGATACAAAGAAAGTAACAAACCTGCCTGCCCTCCTTCGGCGGGTAAACCGGCAGGCCCGCCGCGGCGGGCAGGCAGGAAAAAATCAAACCAACCCCTCCCTCTGGTGACGACGTCCTTTCACGAATAAGATAGTAACAATTGATCTGGGTCCAACAGATTGGCTCCGAGCCGCCCGG
>SDBU01000139.1_pt1 | contig 98919 bp, 92 predicted proteins | sample 2277071 | NCBI WGS metagenome assembly SDBU01 (sample SAMN10397929, study PRJNA504765) | marine sediment metagenome | isolation source: marine sediment core GS08_GC12, 126 cmbsf | place: Arctic Ocean: Gakkel Ridge, Loki's castle | collected 2008
TGGCTGGTGGAACTGGTGGGGCATCAACCGTGAGGTCTACCTGCGCAAGATCGGCCGGCTGGATGCAACCAACGTCCAGGTGAGACCGAGCCTTCCGTGCGCAAAGTGCACGGCGACCGTGATCGTCAAGATGACGGTGCGCAACTACACCGACCGCAAACAGCCACGTGAGGACGATGCGAGAATTTTCCAGGGGACGATAACGGGCCCGGGAGGTTTCAAACGAAGGATCAAGTTCCCGAAGAAGGGAGTGCAGGCACGTAAGTTCGTAACAGTTAAGGCTAGGGTCAAAGTCCCCAATCCAAGACTGTGGAGCATTAATAAACCGCGTCTCTATACGGTGAAGATAAAACTCGGCGAAACCGGCGGTAAGGCGGAGCAGAACCTGACATATCGCATAGGGATTCGCAGGTGGCAGGTAAATAACCGTGGACGCCTTCTCTTGAACGGCAAACCGGTCAACCTGCGCGGTGCCGCAATCCACGAGTACGCAGAAGGGTTTGGCGCAGCACTGTCACCACGGCAACACGCATCGAACATCAAGCATCTGAAGAACCTGGGCGCAAACTTCACCCGCACCCATTACCCCTTCCACCCACGCTTCCTGGAGTTGGCCGACAGGAACGGGATCGTCGTGTGGTCGGAGATCCCGGTGTATCAGCTCAGGAAGGAGTACCTGGGCCGCAAGGACATAAGGGACAGAGGCCTGAGCATGCTCGACGGGATGATGAGGGCGCAGCAGAACAACCCCTCCGTCTTTGCTTACAGCATCTTCAACGAGCTGCCCTCCAGACCGGACAAATCTATTGGCCAGAGGACGTACATCACAAAGGCCTGCAAGATGGTCCACGAGCTCGACCCGTCGCGCCTCTGTGCCGCCGCGATCCCCGGGTATCCGTCGGTCGAGGCACAACGCTCGTACAAGTTGCTCGACGTCATCGGCCTGAACCTCTACTTTGGCTGGTACCACGGCCCGAACGATCAGATCGTCGACCGGAACCTGTTGCCCGGATATCTTGACCAGATGCACGCCTACTATCCTGACACGGCGCTGATCGCGACCGAGTTCGGCGCCGAGGCTGCCTGCTATGGCGATCCCAACCTTCGGGGAACATACGAATTCCAGATAGAGTGGCTCAAGTTCACTTTGAGCCACATCAATGCACGCGACTTCATAAACGGAGCCTCGGTCTGGGCATTGCGCAATTTTGTTGTCAAGCCAGAATGGAAGGGCGGAGCGGAGATATGTGCCAGGCCACCGTTCCACCAGAAGGGCCTGCTCGATCGCTTCGGCGCAAAAAAGCCCAGCTACGACGTGATCGGCAACATCTACAGAGCAACTCCCGCAACCCGCTAGGGCTCGTGCCAAAATAGGTTGTGCGTTTGGGGGCGCGCAGACGCTGCCAGATCAAGGAGTCGAAACCCGTTAATACTCGCGGTATTGACGGGTTTCGAGGACGCTGAGCTGGTGGGGTCTGAGCGTCATCCAAATGTGCAAGATATTTTGGCACGAGCCCTTAGAGCCCTGTACTGCACAACCGCATCGAACAAACGTCACAGCTGACATCTATTGATGCCGAGAAGCGAATGCGTTATTAACAGATAAGAGCCTGCAAGCTATCGGCGAAGCGCACGGTCCGGTCAAGCACCGCCGGGACGGTGTCACCATCGAACCACTTCACAGTGCCCTCATCCGTGCGGATTGTGTAAGAGCGGGCATCGGGGGTCGGGGTGTCGCCGTATGAGGCGTCCTTTTTTGCGAGTGGCTTTATTTCGTCAGTCAGGCCCTCGGCCTCCTTCTTTTTCTTGCTAGAAAGTTTCGTGGACGACCGTCCGTCGCAGCTCGCCGAGCCATCGTCTTGCACAACAATCTTGTGATTTGTGCCGGCAAGGCCGCCCGAGACCTCGATCGAGATCAGCTCGCTCTTGTCGTTCGAGCCACCACATCCTGCGAGAGCGAGAAGCGTTGGTACCAGGGCAAAAGCACCGACAGTCTTTATCAGTCTCATTACATTAAGCATAATTCAACGACCCGTCGGTGCGGCAAACGCGAATCTATCCCTTACCGGCCTGGTGTTGCGCTTGCCAGAACGGCCCGCCAGATCCCCTCTCCTGTGGCAACAAGCGGGCGACCCTTTTCAAGCACTACGGCGTCGGAGGCTGCGAAGATCTCTGCAGGGAACGGGATCCTCTCCCATGTGTTGTTTCCCGCATAGCGATAGACTCGGCCACCGGGAGTGTCCGCACGGTATCCGAAGGCCCAGAGATCACCGCTGCTCGTACCGGCGATCTCGGCAAAATCCAGGCGTGCACCTTCCCCATCGTCGCTGCATGGATGGCCCTTGCAGTTGCCCTGCCCTACACTGTCCACCAGTTTCTGCCTTTTCCAGCTCCGTCCCGAGTTTCTCGACATTGCCAATTCTCCGCCCATAGCCGTGTTGACAACGATCGTTCTGCCACTGTCATCCCCCCAGACCACACTGCTGGAAGGGCCGACTCTACGTGCTTCACCGGATTTGTTCACTCTGTAGGTACCCGACCAGCCCGCTAACAGGGTCCGTGGCCCGTTTGTGTCCACGTCAAAGAAGGCACATGAGGGACCTGTGCCGCTCTTAAACCACTTTTTGCCTTTTGTTCTTAAGGCGAGGCCGTTTCCGCCTACGGCGATGAAGCTGTTGCCTTTTACGGAAGCACTGCTTGCCTTTCTCTTGACTGCGGTTTTCTTGCGGGTGGCGACCGCCATCATCTGCTGAGTCACCGCTCGCTTGGTGATCTTGCCGTTGCGCCAGAGCCAGACGCGCCCCTGTTTGGAGGGAGTTGAGTAGGAGCCGCCACCCTGATCGAAGGTATTGATCGCGGCAGCCGCAACGCGGTGGCCGTTCTTCGATATGGCCACGCGCATGAAACCGAAGCCGTCATTTTTTCCGTCGTATTCGCTGAAGAGCTTCTTAACGTTGCTGCCATCCGCGTTCATCCGGTACACGTGACAGCCAACCGCCTCGCACATCTCGGACTCAAACAAGCCGTCGAGCGTATTCGGTACGCCCGCAAAGACAATCGGGCCGTCAGGTTTGCTTTGATCGATTGTGTAAGCCGTATATCCAGGAGCAACGCGCTGCCAGCGCATCTTCTGCCCGTCTGCTCCTTTGAAGACAAGGTCCCTTGCAGGATAATCGTGGTCCAGCTCTTGGCTACCAGCCGTGCTCGCCCATAAAAGAGTGTTTGCCAACATTAACGTTAAAACCACAAACAGCAGTAGCGACATCCGTACGCTTATCATCTCAATCCTTCCGTGACCGATATGTGGTTTCTTAGCCTCTATCTAATAGAACACGTGGCGGTGAAATGTTGCTCACTGCAAACAAAAAGATGTTGCGGTGTCTCTTGAACGGGCAGCCGGCCTACTTGCGAGCCACGAAAATCGCCTCGGCACCTGTGAACTTGAAAGATATGTCTTTGAGCCCAGCCTTTTCAAACCAGCGCCTGTGATCCGCCTCGGTGCCACCCGGCCCGAATGGGCCAAGCGTTTGAAGCATGCTAATTTGCAGATCGTTCTTCAGACCGCGACCGCGAAACAGCGTGGTTCCCACCAGGCGACCGTCCGCTCTCAAGCACCGCGCCATTTCCGTAATTGCTACTTCCGGGTCTGGAAAGCAGTGCAGGCCGTTGTAGCAGAGGCAGAGATCAACGCTCTCGTCATCAAATGGCAGGTCCGCAACGCTCGCCTCGATCAGCTCGATCTGCTCGAGCCCACGCCGTTTGGCTTCACCTCGTGAGCGTTCCAGCATTTTCGGCGAGAAATCGGCGGCCAGATAGCGCACGTCTTGCTCGGGATTCAGGTAACGGAAAACAACCCCGCCGCCACAGGGTATGTCGAGGATCGTGCTGCCGTCCTCGATGTCCGCAACACAGGTCATGCTCTCGTACATCGGGCGGGTGTCCATCCTCCACATCAGCCACCCGGCAACCCGTCCCAAGCGCTCGTGCTCAACACCGTAGTCGTAGAGAGCTCCAACGATCCCATCGTAGGGAATGCCGGGTCGGACACGATTTATGGCATTAGAAATCGTCTGCATTGGCAAAAGCCTAGTTCAGACAAACTAAATATATGCTCAGTATCAACCGGCGGGCTTCTGCGCACGGACAATCGCCGAGTAAGCGTACTCATGGACCTCGTGGGTCTTTTCGATGTCTGGCTGCTCGAAGCCGGCCTCCCCCAGCAGGGTTGTGAACTGTGATTCGGTGAGCGCCCCAGCGATACAGCCAGTCCATTGGGCCATGTCGTTTCTCGTCTTCTCGTCCATATCCGGCTCGGCGATCACATCGCTCACGGCAAAACGCCCTCCGGGCTTCAGGACCCTGAACGACTCGCGCAGAACCTTGCCCTTGTCGGCCGAGAGGTTGATCACGCAGTTCGAGATAACGACATCGACACTCTCGTCAGCCAGGGGAATGTCTTCTATATATCCCTTCAACCACTCTATATTGGTAAACCCGGCCTTTTCAGCATTCTTACGGGCAACATCGAGCATCTCGTCGGTCATATCGAGTCCGTAGACCTTGCCCGTCGAGCCAACACGTTTGGCCGACACGAACACATCAGTACCGGTACCTGAGCCGAGATCTAGCACTGCATCGCCCTCGGCCAGATCGGCCGCAGCAGTCGGGTTACCGCATCCTAGTGATGTGTTTGCCACCTCTTCGGATGCCACTTCTCTTGCTTCGCCGTCATAGTTGCGGCTGCCAAATACCTCTGAGTCACCGCAGCAATCGCTCCCAGGAGCGGCAGCCTGGTCAACCGCTTTTGCAGCAGCCGCATACCTGTCACGCACCCTCTCGCGCACCTCAACTGGATCTTTGTCTTTTACTTCAGCCATTTCTGCACCTCCTTTAAATTGTCTTCAATCACGTAGTAGTAAGCCCAGAGCCCTTGCCGTTCGACTCCCACAATACCTGCATCTCGCAGCACCTTCAGGTGGTGCGAGATGGTCGGCTGCGAGAGGTCAAAGAGTGGCACCAGCTCGCAGACGCATACTTTGCCGGCGTTTTGCCTCAAGACATCGACAAGCTGAACCCTAACGGGGTCGGCCAATGCCTTGACCGTCCCTGCGATCTGCTCCGCCTGGTCCTTATCTACTTTTGGATAAGCAACCGGTTGGCAACATACCTCGCCCGCCGGGCGTTTTTGCTTGGGCTCTAGTGTTATATCGATATTCATCGATGTAAAGAGTAACAGATTATATTGATGATTGTCAATGTAGTCTAGCTGAGCCGCCTTCGCGGTTCGAATCCGATCAAAGGCTTAGTTAGATCTATATCGGGGCGCCCCGGCTCGGTTATCAACCATTACTGGTTGACAACCTCCCATCGGGCCTGCTTGATAGCAGGCCCTGCGAACCGGGGACCCGGTTCGAATCCGGCTCAAACGTTTAGTTAGATCTATATCGGGGCGCCCGGATTCGAACCGGGGACCTCACCGACCCGAACGGTGCGCGCTACCAGGCTGCGCCACGCCCCGACAAACAGCGGGCTACAGATAAAGCTAGCAGGCCAGGCGCTGTTTGACCGTTGACAACGATCTAGCCGGCGACGGCCTTGTAGTAGCGTACGGCCAGGCCCGTGACCAGTGTTTTAAAGCACTCCTCGATGCTCAGGCCGTTACTCTTGGCGTAGCCATCGAGACCCTGCTTTTCGATCGAAATGCTCTGGTCAATAACCTCGTCGACCAACTGCGGGTGCTCGTCGGTGAAGAAAGCCCCGATGCTGTAGAGGTTGGTGTCCATCAGTGACTCGATGAACTGGCTATTGCCCGACTTCGACTTTCCCACGACCGGAAGGGTATGTGTTTTTCACGCTTTGTGGTCCGTTACATCCGCAGGAAACTAGTAGGCTTGGCTCGTTGGTGGGGTCCGTTGCCCCTTAAGCAGTGATTTTGCAGGTCTATTAACCCGAAATGGCAGCAAGAGACGAGATTGTTTCCTACCTGGATGGGCTCCTACATCCCGACCAGTTCGAAGATCTGGGGCCAAATGGCCTTCAAATTCCCGGCTCGGAAGCGGTAGATTCGATTGTCTGCGGCGTCTCGGGCCATCTTGAGCTCTTCCAGCGGGCGAGAGATCTGGGAGCCCAGATGGTGCTGGTACACCACGGCATCCTCTGGGACTTTCTCCCTCGTCGCGTAAGTATTCAGATGGCCAAGCGGTTCAAGGCGCTTCTGGAAGCCGACATAAACCTGGTTGCCTATCACCTGCCGTTGGATGCACACCGAGAAGTTGGAAACAACGCCCTGCTCTGCCGGGGCCTTGGCCTCACGCTTGAAGAGCAGCAGTTCGGTGTTTACCAAAATCAGCCAATCGGCTGTGTCGGGTCATGTAAGCAGGGGCTTGGAATCGATGAGCTTTCCGGATCGATTGAGCAATTGACGGACAGCGAGCCGCTCGTCTTCAGCTACGGACCGCGAGAGATAAAGAGGGTGGGAGTCGTCACCGGCGCCGGTTCCAAATCCATACAGGAGGCCGTTGAATTAGGTCTTGACGCGTTTGTCACCGGTGAGCCGGCAGAGCACGCGATGGCCGATGCCCGCGAGGGTGGCATCCACTTCATCGCCGCCGGTCACTACAACACCGAGAAGCTGGGCGTGCAACGCCTGGGGGAGATGTTGGCGGAGAAGTTCGGCATTACCCAGTCCTTTGTAGATATTCCCAACCCCGTCTGATGTACTGATCCAGTGGTCGCTGGCGTGGCCGTTCCGCGGAGAACCGTATACATCCCGTGTACGGTGCTGCATAATTATATCTGCGCCATATTGGCCCAGTGTTTTTTGGGAAGATTTAGTCGTTATTTTTCAGAAGAATTGGTTGATGAGAGAGAGGAACAAGCTGATGGAAGCAAAGATCAGGGTGGCCGCCGAGGAATCAACTGGATCTCGCACGATGGCGGACATGCTACCTCTGTCCGCAGAAAAGAACGCGGAAACGGTCGCGTTCAAGTACAAAGACGTCGACGGCTGGCAAGACGTCACCTACGCCGAGGTGGGCCAGAAGGTGAGCGAGCTCGCCAAGGGATTGATCGCGCTGGGGATCAAGCCCAAGGAACGCGTCGCGATTCTGTCGAATACGCGGCCGGAGTGGTGCTACTTGGACTTCGCTGCACTATCGGCAGGCGCAACGGTAGCCCCCATCTACCAGACAAACTCGCCGGAGGAGTGCCATTACGTGCTTGAACACTCGGAATCAAAGCTGATCTTCGTTGAGGACGAGGAGCAGCTTGAAAAGGTCAACAAGATATCGGATCAACTGCCGCTGCTTGAGCACATCGTGATTCTGGGAGACAGCCCCGGCGAAGGAGTGATCTCTACCTCGGACCTGATTGAGATGGGCAAGGACATAAGCGAGGAAGAGCTTAAGCAACGTGTGGGATCAGTCTCCCCCGACGACATCTGCACGATCATTTACACGTCCGGGACAACGGGTCCGCCAAAAGGCTGCGTGATCACCCATGGCAATTTCCGGAGCATGCTTGACATGCTCGAATCAGAAGCACTTCTGGACCCGGGGCAAAGCGCCTACCTGTTCCTTCCGCTGGCGCACAGTTTTGCCCGAATAATTGGTTTTGCAGTCATCGATGTGGGCGCAACGCTTGCGTTCTTCACTTCAATCGACAAGCTCGTCCAAGACTTGATGGAGTTGAAGCCGCATTACTTCCCCAGCGTTCCGCGCATGTTTGAAAAGATCTACTCGATGGCTACCTCGGCCGTTGAGAAGGCGGGGCCCGAAGAGCAAGAGAAGTTTCATCAGGCAGTAGAGATAGGTAAGAAGGTTCGTCGGTTGAGGCTTGAAGGAAAAGAACCCGAGGGAGAGTTGGCCGAGCAGTTCGAATTGGCCGATCGAGAAATATTTGCCAACGTGCGCAATCTCTTCGGTGGCAACATCAGTAAGGCTGTCACCGGTGCAGCGCCAATCGCCTCTGAGATTCTGGAATTCTTCTGGGCCTGTGGCATCCTGGTACTCGAGGGGTACGGGATGACTGAGACCTCGGCCGTTGCCACCGTGAACCAAGAGGACGACTTCAAGTTCGGCAGCGTCGGCAAGCCGGTGCCGGGATGCGAGGTAAAAATCGCCGACGACGGCGAGGTCGTGATAAAGGGACCAAACATATTTCAAGGCTACTGGGAAAACGATGATGCAACCAAGGAGACACTCATCGATGAGTGGCTGCAAACCGGTGATCTGGGCAGCATCGACGAGGACGGTTTTCTCTACATAACCGGGCGCAAGAAGGACATCATCATCACCGCCGGGGGCAAGAACATAACCCCGGCCAACATTGAAAACTCGTTGAAGCAGAATCAGTTCATATCCGAGGCCGTTGTGCATGGAGACCGTCGCCCCTACCTGACCGTCCTGATAACGCTCGATCCGGAAGAGATAGTGCCGTGGGCCGAGGAAGCAGGTCTGGATTCGACTGATCTGGCCTCCCTTGCAGAGGATCCGAAGGTGAGGGAAAAGATTCAGGTTGGCGTCGACAAGACAAATGAGAAGTTTGCCAGAGTGGAACAGGTCAAGAAGTTCACCATTCTGCCAAGCCTGCTCACCCAAGAGACCGGCGAGCTGACCCCCTCGTTAAAGGTGAAGCGAAACGTCGTCAATGAGAAGTACCAAAATGAGCTCGATGCGATGTATGCGAGCTAGAAACTCGTCTTCCTGAAAGACAGGGCATCTACAAACCCGCTGAGGGACTTCACAGACGGACAGAACGTTTTCATCCGCCGCGCGTTAATCAAGTAGTGGTAACGAATATTTCAGGACTTTGCTGTGTAACGGGTACCTGAAACAACACAAACTTTCGAGCTACCCGTAATTAACTGAGTGCCTGACACTCTATCTATATAGAAGGCTTATTTTTCATGGTGACGGCCAACCATATTGCCCTATGCCAAAGATACCCCGATACACAAAGGAAGAGTGCCTGAGATCCCTGCGCACCGTGGCAGCCGAGCTTGGGTATTCGCCAGGGGTCAAATCCTATATCGACATGGGATTCGCACCCTGTTACTCCACGATCCTGCAGCGCTTTGGCAGTTGGAGAGCAGCGCTCTCCGAGGCGGGGATGGGCCCACCCCCCAGTACGAACATATTGGCCGCAAACGCAAGGCGCCTCGAAAGGACTCACCGGGAACGGCGATTGCTGCGTCAGCAGGCTCAGAGGGTGGTGGAAAAGGATATGGCCAGTCCTCTGACCCCCGAGGAGATTGCCGAGCAAATCGGTACCACACCTGCAAAGCTTAGAAGGGCATTTTCCGCTGACAGCGACTCCACGCCGGGAGCGGAGTTTACGGCGATGAGAGTCGAGCGAGCCGCAACACTTCTCCGCACCCAGGAAATGGATGTCTCTGCAGTCGCGAGCAGAGTTGGATACAGCTACAACGGCCTGATCAGGGTGTTCACCAAATTAAAGGATGAGTCCCCATCCCACTACCAGCGAAGATTGCGCATGGAACATGCCGCCAAGCTCCTGGTCGAGCAACCGGACCTGACTGCCAAAAAGATCGCGGGAATAACCGGCCCGGTCAACGGACGCGACTTCAATAAGGTGTTTCGCCGCTTCTACGGCATGTCGCCGCTCATCTACCGCAAGATGATGCTCGCCGGCAACGTTGGTGAGATCTACGCCCGCAAGGCAACCGAGCCAGTCGTCGCCTAACGCAAGGCAAGCCTACCCTCGTAATAGCGCTCCTGTTGTCTGCTCCAGTATGCGGCGCCAAGCGCTGGTCCTCTCCTCCTCTGCCTCCACGTCTTTCATGATCTTGTTGACGCGCTTGGCCTCGATCTCGACGCCGTGGTTCTTACATATCTCCTTGTACCGCCGGTACTGCTTTGACAGCTTCAAGGTCACCGACTCGAACCCGTGCCGCGCTATCTCCAAGCGCGCAGAGAAGTTCATTACACTGGTGCCGAACATTATCTCATCGTTTGGCTCCGGCTCGATAAGGATGATGTCCACGCCTGGATACCTTTCCGACCACATCTCCGTAAACTCGTGCAAGCGCGAGTAACCGAGCAGTTTGAACGTCTGCATGCCAACTTGGGCGAGCCCCATGTCGGATATTCGCCGCACCTTGCTGCCAAACATCGTCGGAATACGCTTCTTGAAGTCATTTACATACGGCACCATCGGATTGATTACCACGATGAACTTGGCGCCCGCCTTCACGGCAATATCTATATTTGTCGTAGACCGGATGCCGCCGTCGACCAACTCCCTGTCCCTGATCCTGACGGGCTTGTAGATCATGGGCAGGGCCGATGAAGCTGCAACTGCCTTGGAGATCGGTACGTTATCCCACTCCTTTTCGCCGAGTATTATCCGCTCGCAGGTATCGATGTCAGTGGTAGCCAGGTATAGCTCATTCTCCAAGAGCCGGAAGTCGTTCACTCGATCGGGGTCGGAGAAAACCTCCTTCAGGTAACGATGCATGCCTATTCCGCTGTAGATGCCGGGAGGCATCCCTTCGGCCAGGCCAATGGCAAGGTCCATCCAGGATACCTGGCCGTAATTGCGTGCCAGGTTGATTGCAAGCTCTATCGTGCGAAGCGGCATCTGCAGTCCTCTTGTGATGAAGTCCTTGTAGTTCGGGCGCAGCAGCGTGCCCAGATCCATAGTGCGGAACGCGACCGGCGTCTGCTTGTCCAGCACGCGCATCATCTCCTCGGGAGCAATGCCGTTTGCCGCAAGGCTGGCTACAAACGAGCCGGCGCTGGTGCCAACATAGATATCGAACTCGTTGACACTCTGGTTTACGGATAGCAGATCAAGCGCTCGCAGCGCCCCTATCTCGTAGACCGCCCCCGTAAACCCACCGCCACCCAGCACAAGCGCTGATTTTGAACGGGCCTTCTTGGATGGGGCCTTCGTTTTTTTTGTACCCGGTCTTCCTTTTTTCTTGACCGAGGTATCGAGCTTGACTACCTTGCCCATTTCGAAAACACTTATATCACCTTAAGATCGAAGCCAACACGGTTGATTCCGCAATTTCCATGATTAATTTAATAGTAACAATAGACACAATAATCTCCCGCGGGTCGCTGCTTACCCCCTTCTCTAGTGTTAGACGTTGCAGGATGATTTTCATTCCACTTATGGGGGAGATAGGCTGAGGCACTGATCATGAGCCTTCGATACGGATACAGGGTGTTTGCTTTGGTTCTCGTTCTGTCTTCAGCAGTGCCTGTCACGGCATCCGCTGGAGACGGTCGGCTGAGCGCGAAACTCGGTAGTCTGATGTCGGGTGCTGGTAAATCAAGCGGTGCCTGGGTGTACGACGCCGGTGAGAAAAAAATCATCTTCCAGCGCCGCTCACAGACCAAGAGGATCCTTGCATCCAACCAGAAGCTCTTTACAACCGCAGCCGCTCTGGATCGTTGGGGATCGGAGTACAGGGTGCGCACGGCCGTCTTTGGAACCGGTGCGCTTGCGGGCTCAACGTGGAATGGAAACCTCTATCTGAAGGGATTTGGCGACCCGACTCTCGCAACTGACGGATTTGCCCGCCGTCACTCGGCTGCTGAAACGCGGCTTTCCAGTTTGTCTGCAGCACTTCATGACCTCGGCATCCGGAAGGTGAGCGGCCGCATCTACGGCGATGAAACCTACTTTGACAGCCGGCGCGGTATACCATCCTCGAGCTACCTGACCTCGATTTACGTTGGCCCCTTGAGCGCACTGGCACTCAATGCTGGCTACAGAGACGTTTTCGGCAGGTCCTTCCAACGCAACCCACCCAGGTTTGCCGCAGACCGGTTCTCAGCCTTGCTGAGAGACCGTGGCATCAGCGCCAAGCGCAGCGGGCGCACAGGTGTGGCGCCCGCGGATGCGAAGATTCTTGCCCAGGCCACCTCACCTACCCTTAAAAGGCTTGTGCGAAGGACGAACGTGGTATCTGACAATTACTTCGCTGAGATGCTTATAAAGGGATTGGGTGCAGGATTCGCCGGCAAGGGCTCCACAGGTGCCGGTGCAGCCGAAATAAGAAGATTTGCGGGGGAGAAGGGAATAAAAATCACGGTTGGAGACGGCTCCGGCCTGTCGAGACGAAATCGCGCCTCACCACGAAGTGTCGGCACTCTTCTGGAACAGATGCGAGACACCCCGGAGTACAACGACTTCTACCGCTCGCTGCCGCTGGCCGGCCGCAGCGGCACCTTGCGCAAGCGGATGCGCAAGGGTCCGGCACGGGGACGGGTACGCGCCAAGACGGGGACGATCAACGGCGTCAGTACGCTTTCAGGCTACGTCAAGACTCGGAGCGGCAAGCAGATCGTCTTCTCGCTACTCATGAACGGAGTCTCCCCGTGGAAGGCGAGACAGATCCAGGACCGCATGGCTCATACCATGGCGCGCTATTAGGCTGAAGTGAATTTAAGGTACGCCCAGTAAATTCCGTATCGATATGGGAACAGAAAGGGCTTATCAGCCGTCAGCGATAGTCGCAAGGAACTCGTCTTCATCCAAAGTGTTGACGCCCAGCTTGCGGGCCCTGTCCAACTTGGAGCCCGAATTGGTGCCGACAACGACATGGTCGGTCTTCTTGCCAACCGAGCCCGACACGGCGCCACCGAGCTCCTCGATCCGCTCTATGGCCTCTTGGCGGCCCATACTCTCGAGCGACCCTGTCAGCACGAACGTCTTGCCGGAAAGCTTGCCCTCACGGACACCGGGTTCCTCCTGTGACATGCTTAGACCCGCAGCCCTCAACTTCTCTATCAATTCGCGGTTGCGCGGCTCCACAAGTGTCTGGACGATAGTGCTCGAAAGCACAGGACCAATGCCCTCCACATGCTCGATCTCATCTGTGTCGGCCTGCATCAGTGCATCCATTGAGCCAAACGCGTCTGCCAACGTACGGGCGTTGATCGCACCAACACCGTGTATGCCGATCGCAAATAGCAGCCGGTGAAACGGCCTTTGCTTCGACTCCCCGATCGCAGCAATCAGATTTTCGGCTGACTTGCTCTGAAAGCCCTCCAGAGGCTCCAAGAGCTCCACTGTCAGCTCATAGATGTCTGACAGGCTGCGAATCATCTTCTCCCCGTAGAACCTCTCAACAAGCTTGTCTCCCAGCCCCTCGATGTCCATCGCTCCCTTCGAGGCAAAGTGCTTCAATGCCTGAACGACTTGGCCCGGGCAGTCATCGCGGTTGGGGCATCGGGTCCAAACCTCGTCCTCTGCCTTGATTGTCTTCGTCCCGCAGGCGGGACACGTCTCCGGAGGCTTGGGCTTGCGTGCGCCGGGCTTGCGTCGGTTCAGCACGGGGGAGACAACCTGCGGTATGACGTCGCCCGCCCTCACTATCACAACCTCGTCGCCATCGCGCACATTCTTTCTCTCCAGGTCCTCCTCGTTGTGCAGCGTCGCCTGCCGTACGACCACCCCGGCAACCTCCACCGGCTCCAGCACTGCGTACGGCACCATGTTGCCCGTTCTGCCAACATTCCACTTGATTTCTACAAGCCGTGTTGTCGCCGTCGCCGGCGTAAACTTGAAGGCAATCGCCCCGCGTGGCTCACGGCCTGCGATCCCGAGCTCGGACTGCACTTGCAGGTTATCGACCTTGACCACCACACCGTCGATCTCGTAGTCAAGGCTCTCCCTGCGCTTCTCCCACTCCTCGCAGGCTCCGATGACCTCCTCGATAGTCCGGTGCAGCTTTACATCTTTGTTTACCTTGAACCCATGGTCACGAAGCCACTGGAGCGATTCATGGTGCGTTTCAAGCTCCACGCCCTCTGTGCTTCCGATGCCGTAGCACCAGATAGACAGCGGCCTCTCGGCTGCGATCTTCGGATCAAGCTGCCGGATCGATCCGGCAGCAGCGTTGCGCGGATTGGCAAATGTGGGCTCCCCGGCATGAGCCCTGGCCTCGTTTAGCTCTTCAAACGCCTCCAGGGGCAGATATACCTCTCCTCGCACCTCGACCATCTTTGGGGCCTTTTTTCCATCCGCACCGATCAGTCGCAGTGGAATTGCCACAATGGTCTTCAAGTTCTGGGTTACATCCTCCCCGATCTCACCGTCACCCCGCGTAGCACCGCGTGCCAGCACACCGTCTTCATAAATCAACGAGATGGCAAGGCCGTCGATCTTCGGCTCGGTCACGAATTCCAGGCCCTGGCCACTATCACCGCTTTTTTCAAGCATATTCGCCGTACGCTTATGCCAGGCACGAAGTTCATCCGCGTCGCGCGCATTTGCCAGCGAGAGCATTGGCTCCGGATGGCGTACCTGCTCGAACTCCTCAAGAGGCTTTGCACCCACCCGCTGTGTGGGTGAGTCGGGGCTGCGCAACTCCGGATGCTCGCTCTCCAAACGCTGCAATTCCTGGAAAAGCCCGTCAAACTCCGGGTCCGATATCTCCGGGTTATCGAGAACATAGTATCGGTAGTTGTGATGCTCTATCTCGCGGCGCAAGGCTTCAACGCGCTGTTTCGCGCTTGCAGCCATCAATCCCCCACCGGCGCCAATAAATCGCCCAAGTGCCAATCGCGCAGATTTTCCATTCCCACTTTATCCGTCAGGTCAAAGTGGATTGGAGTCACGGAGATCCTGTTGCTTGCAACCGCTGCGAAGTCGGTTCCATCCTCGTGGTGATAGCCCGGGTCGTCTCCATATATGCGATACCGCGTCCGGGCGATGCCCTCCCTGCGATCCAACTCCAACTTATCACGGTAGATTCGCTTCCCCAGCTTTGTCACCTCGACCCCATCTACCTCTCCGTCAACGCCGGCAGGGCAGTTGATGTTCAGCAATGTTCGCTCCGGCAACCCGTCGAGCCCACGATCGGCAATCAACCTTGCCGTGAACTTCGCGACAATTTTGAAGTTGAACTCTCTGCCGAAACGAAAGTCAAGTTCCCGCCTGTCTGACTGCTGCGAGACGGAAATCGACGGAACTCCGAGAAGGATCCCTTCCAGCGCCGCCGCAACGGTTCCGGAGTACGTAATGTCGTCACCTAGATTGGAGCCGTGATTGATCCCGGAGACGATCAGCTCCGGCTGGAACTCGAGTAGGCCCAACGAGGCAAATCGGACGCAGTCGACCGGTGTGCCATCGGTAGCGAACCCGTGCGTGCCGTCTCCGAATTCGATCTCCTCTACCCAGAGAGGCTCACGCGTGGTTATGCTGCGTGCCGCCGCACTTCGATTCGAGTCCGGAGCGATCACGGCGACCTCGGTCTCGGGCATCTGATGCAACTCGCGCCTCAGTGCATGCAACCCCCGGGCCTGGATTCCATCGTCGTTTGTTATAAGAATCTTCATCCGCTACCTCACGGAGCAATTTTACGGGCGCGTCGGCCGCTGTAACCGTTACTGCTCCTTGAAAAAAGATGATTGGGCTCTTCGATTACCGCCCGGAAGCGGTCTCCAACAAAACGCGGCAAATCTGGGGTTCGGAGCCCTACACCAGCTCCAGGTAAACCATCTCTGTGGAGTCTGATTTACGCGGTCCAAGCTTCAATATTCGGCAGTAACCGCCATCGCGTTCCTTGTACCGCTTCGCAACATCTTCAAAGAGCTTGTGCACCACGAACTTGTCCTGGCGAAAGAACGAAAGAGCCTGCCGTCGTGCGTGGAGGTCACCGCGCTTGCCGAGCGTGATCATTCTCTCCAGTTGCGGTTTCACAACTTTGGCCTTGGCCTCTGTCGTTTCAATGCGTTCGTGATCGATCACTTGCCTGCACATGTTCGAAACCAACGCACGCCGGTGTCCCGACGTCCGTGACAGCTTGTCTCTCTTCTTTTTGTGACGCATTGCGCTCTATCAAACTCTTTTCTTGCCTATCCCTGCTTGAGGCTCAAACCCCTGGCGGCGAGCGTGTCTTTCACCTCATCGATTGACTTCTTACCGAAGTTCGGGATTGCGCTCAGCTCGCCCTCGCTCTTCAGAATCAACTCACCAACGCTCTTGATGCCGGCACGTTTGAGGCAGTTGTACGAGCGTACACCGAGCTCCAGCTCCTCTATGAGTATTTCGTCTACACCGTCGACCCCGGGAGCGACTACACCAGCGGCTTCCGTACCCGTGGCTGCCGCAATCGCCTGAACCTGCTCCTCTCTCAGTTGCTCTACTCTCTCTGCGTCCGTGAAGATCGCAAGGTTCTGGATCAAGATCTCCGCAGCCTCGCGCAGCGCTGATTGCGGCTCCACTGAGCCATCTGTCTCGGCCTCAAGTGTCAATCTGTCATAGTCCGTGCGCTGACCAACGCGCGCTGCCTCAACTTTGTACGTGACGCGCCGAACCGGCGAGAACATCGCATCGATTGGGATCACTCCAATCGGGCGATCACCCTGCTGAGTTAGGTCCACCGGGACATAACCGCGGCCTCTTCCGATCGTTATATACATTTCCAACTTGGTGCGCGACTCCAGCGTGGCAATGTGAGACTTCTTCGCATTTATGATCTCGACGCCGGAAGGTAGGTCTATATCAGCAGCGGTCACCTCTCCCGGTCCTGATTTGACCAACGAGACCTCCACCTCATCAGCATCCGTGTGAAGCTTGCAGATGATGTCCTTAAAATTCAAAATTATGTCCGTTACATCCTCCTTGACGCCCTTTATCGTCGAGAATTCATGGGCAACGCCCTCGATCCGTACGCTGGTAACTGCAGCCCCGGAAAGCATCGACAGCAGCACGCGTCGCAGGGAATTGCCATACGTGTGGCCGAATCCCCTGTCGAGCGGCTCGATGACAAACGTGCCTGTGCCGCCGTCAGTTTCCTCTGTCAAGATATTGGGTATCTGGAAATCCGTCACTATTTTTCCTCCATTATTGTCAAATGATGATCTTTATTATTCAATTGTTCGGGCACTCCACGAGACTACTTTGAATACAACTCAATAATGAGCTGCTCCCGCACGGGCGCTGAGATCTCGCCCCGTTGCGGCTCGCGTAGAACTTTCGCGGTCAGAGACTCGTGATCGGCCTGCAACCAAGCTGGGACAGACGAGGTGAGATCCGTGGCACTCCGTACGGTGGTATCTGCCCCAGATTCATCTTTAATGGCGATCACATCGCCGGCCGAAACCTGAAAAGAAGGTATATCGACGCGACGCCCGTTAATGCTGAAGTGACCATGCTGGATCAGCTGACGTGCCTGCCTCCGTGAGGCGGCAAACCCTAACCTGACAAGGACGTTGTCGAACCTGCGCTCAAGTAGGCGCAACAGGTTTTCGCCCGTTATCCCCGGCTGACGACTTGCCTTCTTGTAGTAGTTGCGAAACTGTTTTTCAAGCACCTGGTAGTAACGGCGAGCCTTCTGCTTCTCGCGAAGCTGCATCAGGTACTCGGACTGCCTGATCCGGTTCCTTCCGTGCTCGCCCGGTGGATATGATCGCCGTTCCACCCCGCACTTGTCGGTGAAACAGCGTGCTCCTTTCAAGAACAGCTTCTGTCCCTCTCGTCGACACTGCTTGCACTGTGCATCTGTATCCCTGCCCATCTCGATCCTCCGTTAAACCCTTCGGCGCTTCCGCTGTCTGACACCGTTGTGCGCATGTGGAGACTTGTCTCTTACACCAACGACCTCGAGGCCGGCAGCCTGTAGTGACCTTACCGCCGTCTCGCGACCGGATCCGGGCCCCTTCACAAATACCTCGACCTTCTTCAGCCCATGTTCCATACCTTTGCGCGCTGCCGCGTCAGCCGTAACCTGCGCCGCAAATGGAGTCGACTTGCGCGAGCCTTTGAACCCGGCAGTGCCGGCAGACTCCCAGGCAATCACGTTGCCCTCCCTGTCGGTAAGGGTGATTATCGTGTTATTGAACGATGTTTTTATATGAGCCTGACCGAAAGGAACGTTCTTCCGCTCCCTGCGTCGCTTACCCTTTGTTTTCTTCTTGCCAGCCATTTATCCGATATTTCGTATCGACTACCTGGCCGTCGAAGCCGCTTTACGGCCCGAGCCTGCCGTTCTCTTCGGTCCTTTGCAGGTGCGTGAGTTTGTCTTCGTCTTCTGTCCGCGGACCGGCAGATTTCGCCGATGCCTAAACCCGCGATAAGAGCCGATCTCGTTGAGCCGTTGCAGGTTCTGAGATCTCTCGCTGCGTAGATCTCCTTCAACTTTTACTCCGCTGTCGATCGCATCGCGCAGCTTAATTATCTCTTCATCTGTCAAATCTTTTACGTAGGTGTCCGGGCTTACGCCGCTCTCTGCAAGCAACCTGTTCGACATAGAGCGTCCTATGCCGTAGATGTAGGTCAGTCCTATCTCAATTCGCTTATTCAATGGGATATTTACACCAGAAATCCGTGCCAAGGTCTATCCCTGCCTCTGCTTGTGCCGTGGATTCTTGCAGATTACGAACACCGTGCCGTGGCGCCGAACAACGCGGCACTTTTCACACATTCGTTTGACAGATGCTCTGACTTTCATCGAAAATCCTTATGTAGGAGGTAAGCGCTGTTGCCCCTGAATCGGCAACACGCCAGCTGGTTATCATATCAAAGGCCTCGTTCTTCCACCTTCACACAACCCGGAGCAACACTGGAGATACCAAGTCGCAGAATCAGGCCTCTTCTTCATCCCAGGGTGTAAGAATGCGTGGACCATCTTCAGTAATAGCTATGGTGTGCTCGAAGTGGGCGGCCAGAGAGCCGTCTTCCGTGTGTACAGCCCAGTTGTCACTGCCAACGCGTACCGTCTGCCCACCTGCATTGACCATGGGCTCAATCGCTAGGACGTAGCCCGCCTCCAGTTCCGGACCACGATTGGGCACACCGAAATTGGGCACCTGCGGATCCTCGTGCAAGTCGTTTCCTATCCCATGTCCGACCAGTGACCGGATAACCGAGAAGCCGTCCTTTTCAATCCGTGTTTGAACCGCGTTGGATACATCGCCCAACTTGTTCCCCGGACGGCACTCCTCTATTGCCTTGTAAAGGGAGTCCAGCGTGGCATCCAGCAGTTGCTTTGCAATCGCTCCCACCTGTCCAATTGGAACCGTGATCGCGGCATCTGCCATCCAGCCATCGAGTTCCACACCAACGTCGATTGTGATGATGTCTCCTCGCATCAGCTCGTAGGGACCGGGTATCCCGTGGACAACGGTGGAGTTCGGGGAGGCGCATATTGAGCCGGGGAAACCACGATACCCCTTGAACGCGGGAATACCGTCACGAGACTGGATGTACTCTTCAGCCGCGGAGTCGAGTTCGATCGTCTTCACCCCCGGCTTGCATATTTCACGCAGCATGCGTAGACAGCCGGCAGCTATCTGGCCGGCCGCGGCCATCTTTTCAATCTCAGCTTGGGTTTTCTTGACTATCACTTTCTCAGAATGGGCCTGGGGCTGTGTAGAGCGTCGGTCAATGGCTTGCTATACGGTTTCTTCAAATCGCACGGTTGCAATCAGGGCCCTGATATGGGCATGCACCTGATCCGGTTGCTGTGAGCCGTCAACCTTCAGCAATACGCCTTTATTCTCGTAAAAAGAGATGATCGGCTCCGTCTTCTTACTGTAAGTTTCCAGCCTTTTGTGCACGGTCTCCAGCTCGTCATCGTCGCGTACGATCAGGCGACTGCCATCAAAATCGCAGCGATCCTCGTGTCTGGGAGGGTCAAACTCAACGTGAAAGGTGTGGCCGGACTTGATGCAGACGCGTCGGCCCGAGAGCCTGCGAATTGCCTCTTCATCATCAACCTCAAGATTTACGACGGCGGTGACTGTTCTGTCGACATCAGTCAGGAGCTCTTCCAGTGCCTCCGCCTGAACGACCGTCCGCGGAAAGCCATCGAGAATGAATCCGTCTGCCGACTCCGGTTCAACCAAGCGCTCCCTGATCATGTCTATGACCAGCTCGTCAGAGACAAGATCCCCTCTATCCATGTACTCCTTGGCCTTGGAGCCAAGTTCGGTTTCGTTTTTTATCTCTTCGCGCAAGATATTGCCGGTAGCGAAATATGGAAGGTCAAAGTCTTGCTGTAAAAGCTGTGCCTGAGTGCCCTTTCCCGCACCGGGAGAGCCCATCAACACCAGGTTCAACTGCGACAGCCTGAATCAACCCCTTAAGAACAGTCGGCAAGCCAAATCATTTCAGGAAACCTTCATAGTTTCGCATCATGAGCTGGGCTTCTAGTTGCTTCATGGTATCCAACGCCACGCCTACCACGATCAGCAAAGACGTGCCCCCGAAGAAGAAGTTTGCGCTGGTTTGATTGAGCATTAGCGTCGGCAACGCCGCCACCGCTGCCAGGTACCACGCGCCGACGAACGTAAGCCTCGCAATGATTCGATCCAGGTATTCGGCTGTCGGTCTTCCAGGACGCACCCCTGGAATGAATCCCCCATACTTTTTCAGATTGTCTGCCTGGTCAACCGGATTGAACGTCACTGCCGTATAGAAGTAGGTGAAGATTATTATAAAGAAGACCTCGCCAACGAGATAGGCCCACCCGCTGGGACTGAAAAAGGTCGAGAAACTTTGCGCCCAGGGCTGTTGTATCAGCTGTCCTACCGTGGGCGGAAATGCCATTATCGAGGCTGCAAAGATGACGGGGATCACGCCCGCCATATTCACTCTCAAAGGCAGATACGTCGATCCGCCGCTGGTCATCCTGCGACCGATCACTCGTTTCGCATACTGCACGGGTATTCGCCGCTGACCCTCCTGTATATAGACGATCGCTGCAATCACCCCCAGGGCGAGGAATGGCATGCCCACAACGAATATCTGGTCGGGGCTGGTCCACCAGGCTCTCAATCCTCCCGGCAGGCCGGAGACAATGCTTGCAAATATCATCAGTGAGATTCCGTTACCGATCCCCCGCTGTGTGATCAACTCGCCCATCCACATCAGCAGCACGGTCCCTGCGGTGAGCGTGACAACTACCAGGAACACCTTTCCGATCGTAAGCTGGCCGATGACACTGGTGCCCGCCTGAGTTGTGAACGTCTGGAAGAGGAAGACGTAGCCAACCGCCTGTGCAGCGGAAAGTACCACGGTCAGGTATCGCGTGTACTGGGTTATCTTCTGCTGGCCGACCTCACCCTCTTTCTGAAGTTTCTCCAGCGAGGGCACTACAACGGTCATGAGTTGGAGAATGATCGAGGCTGTGATGTACGGCATGATCCCGAGTGCGAACACCGCCATCCGCTGCAGACCGCCGCCGGAGAACAGATTGAGGAAGCCGAGAATGTTGGAGCCGGTGAAATTCGACTCTATCTCCTTGAGCGCATTGATGTCGATGCCCGGAACCGGAATGTATGCACCGAATCTGTACAGTGCGAGCATCGCTGCTGTAAAGGCTATCTTGCGCCTGATTTCGGGAACCGTAAAGGCGCTTAGAATGGTGGCGACCACTTGCCTACTCCTCTATTACTTCAACGGTGCCGCCTGCCGCTTCAATCTTTTTCTTTGCGGTTGCGCTGAAGGAATGTGCTTTCACAGTCAGCTTTTTCTTCAGCTCCCCCCGGCCAAGAATCTTTACCGGTACCCTCTTCTTTTTCGCCATTCCGTTCTCACTCAAAAGCTCCGGCGTCACCACCTCACTCTGTTTGAATCGATTTAAATCGGCGACGTTCACCGGCTGAGTCGATGTGCGAAACATCTCGAACGGCATGGACTTCTTCATATGCGGGCCGCGTAGCTTGCGCATGCGCATGTGAATGGGGGTCTGGCCACCTTCGTAGCCGAGCTTTCGCTTGCTCCCCGATCGAGCACCGGCACCTCTGTGACCGCGTCCCGAGGTCTTGCCGTAGCCGGAACCCTCACCCCGACCAACCCGTCTCTTCTTCTTCGTTGCTCCACGGGCGGGCTGTAAATTGTGTAGGCCTACGCGATCCGATGAACCCATGCTTATGCCGCCGTCTCTTTTCCAGGTGTCGCCTCTTCAGCTGGATCCGTCGTCTCTTTTCCTGGTGTCACCTCATCGATGGGTTTTGCAGTCTCTGTTCCGGGTGTCGCCTTTTCTGCTGGAGTCGCCGTCTCTTTTCCCGGTGTCGCCTCTTCAACTGGAGCCGCCGTCTCTTTTCCGGGTGTCTCCTCCTTAACGGGAGCCGGTGTCTCTTTTCCCGGTGTCGCCTCTTCAACTGGAGCCGCCGTTTCTTTTCCGGGTGTCTCCTCCTTAACGGGAGCCGGTGTCTCTTTTCCCGGTGTCGCCTCTTCAACTGGAGCCGCCGTCTCTTTTCCGGGTATCGCCTTTTCCTCAGTCCCGTCAGGCCCCTCGGCCTTCTTAGAATCCGCCTCTTTGTCCACGCCTTCATCGGCCGACTCAATACCCAATACCTCGGCAATGCTCTTACCACGCATCCTGGCCACCTCTTTGGGGTTCGACAGGCTCTGAAGCCCATTAACGGTCGCTTTCACCAGGTTGATCGGGTTCTGGGTTCCCAGCGACTTTGACAGGACGTCACGAAGTCCGGCCAGCTCCAGCACCGCACGCACTCCGCCACCCGCTATCACGCCGGTGCCGGGGCTCGCGGGCTTCAGCAACACTCTTCCGGCTCCGAACCGACCTACAATTTCGTGCGTGATAGTCGATTTATGCATGGGAACGCGAAACAGGTTTGTCTTAGCCCTGTCCACGCCCTTCTGAATGGCCATTGGAACTTCGTTTGCCTTGCCATAGCCGACTCCTACTATCGATTTCTCATCGCCAACTGCAACCAGCGCAGTGAATGAGAATCTGCGCCCGCCCTTGACGACCTTGGCAACGCGGTTGATATCAATAACCCGTTCCTGCAGGTCCATTCCTTTGGGATCTATGTCTTTCTTGCCGTTCATTTTCGTTGAGGTTACTAGAAAGCCAGCCCGCCCTCACGGGCGCCCTCTGCGAGGGCTTTCACTCTTCCGTGATACAGATATCCACCTCGGTCGAACACGCAGGTCTCAATCTCCTTGCTCTTCGCACGCTCCGCCATTATCTTTCCCACTTTTTCAGCTTGTTGCATTGGCTTTAGGTCACGCAGGTTTTTCTCCGTCCAGGCGACAGCAGCAATAGTGGAACCCTTGTCATCATCTATCAGCTGAGCCGATATGCCGCGGTTCGAGCGAAACACTGAAAGCCGTGGTCTGGTCACTGTGCCTCGAACCTTGGACCTGACTCGTCGACGCCGTTTTTCCCTAGCTTCTGTTTTCCCTCTCTTTGCCATTACGTACCTGTCTCCGCGCCTTGAGAATTAAGCGCGCTTTCCTTCCTTGCGAATTACGTGCTCCCCCTCGTAACGGATCCCCTTGCCCTTGTATGGCTCGGGAGGCCGTACCTTGCGGATCTCCGCTGCCAACTGCCCCACCAGTTGTTTGTCTAGTCCACGAACGATGATCTCGGTCTGAGACGGCAACTCGAACTCAATTCCCTCTGGAGCGGAAATCGATACCGGGTGCGATAGGCCAATCGATAGCTCCAGTTGCTTGCCCTTGAGCTTGGCTCGATAACCGACACCCTGAATCTCGAGCTTTTTTTCAAAACCTGTGCAGACACCATCGATCATGTTGGCTATCAGCGAACGCGTCAGTCCGTGCAGCGCCTTGTGGTCTCCGCGATCGCTGGGCCGATCCACTGTCAGCACACCACTCTCCTGCTTGAGTTTCATCTCTGGCGAAACTTGCTGTTCGAGCTCCCCTTTGGCTCCCTTGACGCGCACAAGCGAATTCTTGATGGAAACATCGACACCGTCTGGTATCTCGATTGGTTTGTTACCTATACGACTCATAAAATAAATCAAACGCTCCGTTACCAGACGTAGGCCATCAGCTCGCCGCCAATTCCTCGCCTTCGGGCTTCGTGTCCAGTCATCACGCCCTCGGAAGTTGAAATCACCGTAGTGCCCATTCCACCTCTTACCCTGGGAATCTCTGCACTCTTTACGTAATTTCGACTGCCCGGCTTCGAGACACGCTTCAGGCCATTGATCACGGAATGCCTACGACCCACGTACTTAAGCTTGATCCGGATGACCTTTCCGACGCGCTGGTCCTCCACTTCGTAACCTGCAATATATCCCTCGTCAAGCAGTAGTTTCGATATGTCTACCTTCACCTTCGAGGCCGGAATATCCACCTGCTCGTAGTTGGCCATGAGCCCGTTCCGGATACGTGTCAGAATGTCGGCGATCGGATCGTTCATAGTAGTCCCACCTTATTCACCAGCTTGATTTTGTCATGCCGGGGATCATGCCCTGATGTGCCAGTTCTCGTAGGCAGATTCTGCAGAGCCCGAATTTTCTGTAGTATGCCCTCGGCCGGCCGCAGCGATTGCAGCGGTTGTAGGCTCGAGTCTTGTATCTCGTCGGTCTTCTTTGTTTAACCTTTAGTGATTCTTTTGCCATGTCTTTCCAATGTTACGAATTAATTCAAGCTTTCTTACCTTGCTCGTCACTCGTTGACTCTTGGGCCTCCCCGTCCCCGGTCTCCACTGCACCATCCCCAGTCTCTATTTGAGCTTCATCTTCGACCGGTTTTGCAGCTCCTTCGTCATCCGATTCCAATGATGACTCGTCACTGGCCTCACCAACCTCTTCCGGCTCACTCTGTGGCCGGCCTGCGCCGGCGCCTTTCGCCGGGGCTTCTTCTGTGCGTTCAATCTTCTTGAACGGGAATCCGAGGATGGAGAGTAGCGCCTGAGCATCCTCATCGTTGGCGGCAGTTGTCGTTATCGTCACGTCCAAGCCCCTCACCTGGTCAATAGAGTCGTAATCTATCTCGGGGAAAACAATCTGCTCTTTGATTCCGAACGAGTAGTTGCCCCGTCCGTCAAACGAGCGAGGGTTCATTCCTCGAAAGTCACGAATTCTCGGAATGGCAATCGTGGTAATGCGGTCAAACAACTCGTACATTCGCTCATGCCTCATCGTTACTGCGATACCGACCGGCATCCCCTCCCGGACCTTGAACGCGGCCACCGACTTCTTCGCAAGCCTGATCGACGGGTTCTGGCCTGCGATAAGTGCAAGTTGTTCCACAGCAGCATCCAGCATGGATGTGTTCTGCTTGGCTTCCCCGACTCCCATGTTGAGCACGATCTTCTCAAGCTTGGGAACCTGCTCAATATTTTTGTAGCCCAACTCCTCCTTGAGTTGAGGCCGGATTTCGGAAAAGTACTTGTCTTTCAGTCGTGCCATAATTATTAATCGAGCTGTTCGTTCGAGCGACGTGTAATACGCACTCGTTTGTGACCCTTACGCTCCACAGTTACTCGTGAAGGCAGACCTGACTTCGGTTCAATCACCATCACGTTACTGATGTGGATCGGGCCCTCCTTTTCTATCACGCCTCCTATTTTGCCACCTTTCTGCGCATCCTTGACCGAGTGAGGGCGCTGATGGCGCTTTATCATGTTCAGGTGTTCAACATACAGCCGCTGCTTTTTCGGCTCGACGCGAATAACCTTGCCGATCTTGCCCTCATCCTTGCCTGTGATCACCTTGACCCTATCTCCTCGCTTGATTCTTGGATGTCTGGCCATCATCGATCACTTCCGAAAATACAGTGATTATCTTCTTTATTGGTGCTGTTTATGAGTTCGGTGATGTATTGCCGAGCGATCACTCACAACACCTCCGGTGCAAGCGTTACGATCCTCATGAAATTGCGTTCTCGCAACTCTCTGCCCACGGGGCCGAATATTCTGGTGCCCCGAGGGTTCTTGGTTTTGTCGATCAGAACCGCCGCGTTCTCGTCAAACGAGATATAGGTTCCGTCGGGTCGTCCAATCTCTTTGGTCGTCCTCACAACGACCGCCTCCACTACCTCTCCCCTTTTCACCGTACCGCGCGGTGAAGCAATCTTGATGGTGCCAATGATCACGTCGCCGATGCTCGCGTAACGACGCTTGGACCCACCAAGCACTCGAATGCAGAGTAGCTCCCTAGCCCCGGTATTGTCGGCAATCTTGAGCCTTGTCTCTGCTTGAATCACCTGAACGTCCTTCTACCGTGCTCTTTTGACAATCTCTTCCAACCGCCAGCGTTTGCTTCGGGAAATAGGGCGTGACTCAACAATCCGTACCGTATCTCCCTCTTTGGCCTCGTTGCGCTCATCGTGCGCATAAAGCTTGCTCGCTCGGCTCAATATCTTCTTATAGACGCGGTGTGGCTTGCGAGATTCAACGACAACGGTGATCGTTTTTTCTGCCCTGCTCGATACGACGATTCCCTGACGATACTTTCTGTTTGTACCCTGCGATTCCGTCTTCGCCGTAGTCTCAATACGGCTACCTACAACTCCAGGTTTCTGCTTCTCCTTTTCGAGTTGCTTTTGGCGCGACCTCCTCCGCGCTACTGCCTTTTTCGCCCCCCGCTCGGCACGTTCCTTCGCGCGCTCTTCGTTAGACATCGGTTGCCCGGCAGGCTTGCGTGCATTTGCACGAGCAAGCTTGCGGATTTCCTTGGGGGAAGGCTTTTCTTCCTCGTCCTCTGCCGCATCTTCATCTTTGTCGGCTTTGGCCTTTTTTTTGTCACTTGCCTCTTCGCCCGCGTCAGCATCCCCGCTCTTGACGTCGGGTGACTCATCCGCTTCCTCCTCGGCGGGAATCTCGGACTCGACTTCGCCCTTGGAGTCACCACTGTCTTCAGATGAATCTTTCTTTTCAGTGGCCTCCTTCTCTTCTTTCTTCTTGCCTTGATCAGCGGCATCGGAGCCTTCAACCTCGGGCGCATCGGCTTTCGCCTCGCTGGCAGTCTCAGCGCCTTCCACTTTCGTATCGGCAGCCTTTTCTTCTACGGCATCGTCTACCTTGGGCTCCTTGCCCTCGCCGGATCCTTTCTTCTCTTCCATATCCTCGCCCTCGTTCTTCTTTTTGTCTTTTTCGTCAGCCATCTATTCCTCCGTGGGTACGGTTGCCTTGATGCGTATGTTGCGCTCACGGGCTACCGTCAGTGCTCTGGCCAACTCCTTTTTCATAAGCCCGACATTGGCTGAATTTTCCAGTTCACCAGTAGCATGCTGAAACTTCAAGTTGAACAGCTCCTCGCGCGATTTGCGCACATATTCTGCAAGTTGGTCGTCTTGCATTGACCGGATGTCGGATGCCTTCATCCCCGTTCCTCCCTGGCCACAATCTTCGTCTTCAATGGCAGTTTGTGACCGGCAAGCCTCAGAGCCTCCTTGGCCAGAGACTCAGACACTCCGGCAAGCTCGAACATCACACGCCCCGGTTTTACAACTGCAACCCACGCCTCTGGACTTCCCTTCCCTGAGCCCATACGTGTCTCGGCAGGCTTCTTTGTCACGGGCTTGTCCGGAAATATGTTTATCCAAACCTTGCCACCGCGCTTGATCTTCCTAGTCATCGCAATTCGCGCAGCCTCAATTTGACGGTCAGTTACCCAGCCCGGTTCCATGCACTTAATTCCATACTCACCGAAAGAGACATCAGTGCCACCCTTCGACATGCCTTTCATGCGGCCGCGGTGCTGCTTTCGATGTTTGACGCGCTTCGGCATCAACATTACTGCTCCGCCTCCTCCTCGCCCTTCTCTAGCCCGCTATCGCTCTCTCCGGCAGGATCGGCTTCAGCAGACGCCTTACCGGCGACATCCTCTTCAGTATCATCGGCCGGTTTTTCGCTGCTTTCTTTCTTTTCGCTGCTCTCGGCGGATTCTTTGCTGTCTTTGACTTCGGCTTTGTCATCGGCCGGCTTTTTCCCGCTGTCTTTCTTTTCGCTGCTTTCTTTCTTTTCGCTGCTTTCTTTCTTGTCGGCTGCGACATCTGCGGGCTTTTTTCCGACTTCACTTTTTTTAGAGGACTTCTTCTTCGCCTCGGCCTTTCGCTTACCTCGGTCAGACCCTTTCTCTACTGGTTCCGCTGCCTTCTCAACAGGTTTATCCGTGAAGCCTTCCGGCATCACCTCTCCCTTGTTGATCCAACACTTGACACCGATCCTTCCAGCCGTGGTCCTTGCCTCGGTGAATCCGTAATCGATATCGGCCCTCATTGTGTGCAGTGGCACGCTGCCGTCGGAATAGCTCTGTCTCCGTGCCATTTCAGCACCCCCGAGACGACCCGAGACCTGAATACGAACACCATGTGCACCGGAGCGAATAGCAGATGTGAGAGCTCTTTTCATGGCTCTGCGATAGGCAACGCGGTTTTGAAGCTGCTCGGCAATCGACTGCGATACGAGCTTCGCATCAAGCTCTGGTCGCTTCACTTCCAGGATGTTCACTTTCACCTGCTTACCCGTCAGATCATGCAGTTCCTTTCTCAAGGCGTCCACTTCAGATCCGGATTTCCCGATAACTATCCCCGGCCTGGCCGTGTTGATATCAACCGTCACATCGCTTGAGCTTTTTCGGATTGTTATATCGGATAGTCCGGCATGTGCGAGCTTTTCATTTATATGTTTGCGAATCTTCAAGTCTTCGTTCAAGTTGTCGGCAAAGTTGCGTTCGCTGAACCAGACCGATTTCCAGTCGAAGATGTAACCGACGCGCAAACTTGTTGGATGTACTTTTTGACCCATAATAGTTCTCCGTTAAGGCTATGCGGCCTTCTGTTTCCCCGGTTTTGTGTCCGGCCCAAATGTTGTTAGTGACAGTGTCAGGTGACTGCTGCGCTTGTGTATGGGAGTCGCTCTTCCCATCGCACGTGGCCTGAACCTTTTCAATGTTGGTCCTTCGTTGACCTCCAGCTTACAAATGGCAAGATCCTCCTCGTCAAGTTCGAGATTGTTCTCCGCGTTCGCCACTGCTGAGTTGAGCAGATTTTCAAACTTCTTCGCCGCCCCACGCGTCGACAGCATTAGTATGGAGCGTGCCTCTTCCACGGTCTTGCCTCTAATCTGCTCGGCAACCACCCTCGCCTTTCTCGACGATGTCCGTACATACTTTGCCTTGGCCGTGACAACCGGACGCTCATGGTCAGCAACCGCTTTCCTACCGGGGCCTACTTTGGCCTTGCGCTGCTTCCTCTCCTTTACGGCACTCCGTTCCGGAGCTTTATCATCGGTGCGTTTTTCCTTCTTATCCTTGCCGGATTCCGTAGTTGCCTTCTTGCCCTTTGCTTCCCCGGTGGGCTTTGTTGAACCTTTCAAGCTACGCTTTCGTTTCCCGGTTCCAGTCTTGGACCTAGTCGATTCGGCGCCCGCTTTATCTGAAGGCTCCTTCTTTTTCGTTTTCTTAGGTGACGAAGTCTTTCCCTTCGACGACTTCTCGCCGGAAGAGGCGTCTACTTTTTCTTTGCCTGGACTTCTTTTCTTGTCTTTTTCATCCATTATGTTGCACTTTCACTACCTGTACCGGCTCCCGAGTGCGCGCGAAACGTGCGCGTTGGAGCAAACTCACCGAGGCAATGCCCGACCATGCCCTCGGTAATGAAAACAGGCACGTGCTTGCGCCCGTCGTGAACCGCGATCGTGTGACCGACCATCTCAGGAAAAACGGTCGACCGGCGCGACCAGGTCTTGATTACGTGCTTCTCGCCAGACTCGTTCATCGCCGCGATCCTGGACAGCAACTTCTCTTCGGCCCAAGGCCCTTTTTTTGTCGACCTACCCATTAACGACTCCTCAACTCTTCTTTCCTCGTTTTCGACCGCGTACTATGAGCTTGTTGGAGGCCTTCTGCTTTTTCCTGGTCCTGTAGCCCAGCGTTGGCTTGCCCCATGGTGTCACCGGATGCCGCCCTGACGTTGTCGAACCCTCTCCTCCACCGTGGGGATGATCAACCGGGTTCATCGCCGTGCCGCGAGTCTGCGGACGCTTCCCCTTCCAGCGTGCACGCCCGGCCTTTCCCAACTGGATATTCTGATGTTCACTGTTGCCCACCGACCCAACGGTAGCTCGGCATTCCACATGTGTCATACGTACCTCACCGGATGGCATGCGCAGTGTCGCCATGTTTTTATCCTTTGCGACAAGCTGGATCGCCGTCCCAGCCGATCGGCCAAGTTGCCCACCCTGATCGGGCCTCAGCTCTACATTGTGCACGACAGTTCCTGTAGGCATACCTTGTAACGCGAGGCAATTTCCAACCTGAATCTCCGCGCTCGGGCCAGACTCAACCCTCATCCCCACCTCCAGCTTCTCCGGAGCAAGTATGTACCTTTTCTCGCCGTCCGCGTAGTTCAGAAGAGCAATGTTGGCCGATCGATTTGGATCGTATTCGATGGCCGCAACAGTGGCGGGTACTCCATCCTTATTACGCTTGAAGTCGATATCGCGTAAGCGTCGTTTATGCCCGCCGCCTTTGTGGCGACTGGTTATCCGACCGTAGGAGTTGCGTCCACCGGTTGATGCCTTACCCTTGGACAGCTTCTTCTCCGGCTTTGAACGGGTCAACTCGGGATGATCAATAAGGATTGAAAACCGCCGCCCGGGAGATGTTGGTTTAAATTTCTTTGTCGCCATGCTCACATGCCCCCTATGACCCCGCGGCGTGCACGGTCTCGAACATATCGATGGTTTCTCCCGGCGCAAGCTCAACGATCGCCTTCTTCCACCCTCTGGTCCTCCCTGAAGTCATCCCGCGCCTCTTGGGCTTCGGGCGAACATAGAGTGTCTTGACACTTACGACAGTTACGTCAAAGATCTGCTCAACTGCGTCTCTGATATGAACCTTGTTCGCATCGCTACGGACTCTGAAGGTGTACCTGTTCGCAGCCATGAGCGCATAGCTTTTCTCGCTTATTACGGGCCTTATGATCACCTGTCTTGGATCCACGCTCACTCACCCGCCTCCTGAACACGAGTCCGCTCGTCGCGAGCAACTGCTCTTGACACCAGAAGGTCGACAGCGGCCGGTGATAAAACCAGTGAAGCGGCTCCGATAATCTCGGCAACCGTTGCTTCGACTGACGATTGAACTTCCACTCGGGCAAGGTTCCTGAACGATTTTGCACACACTTCTTCATCGTCTGCCAGCAGCACGAGCGTCGGCCTGTCAGCCCCCCACTTTGAAAGGAGCTCGCTCGCCATGCCGGTGTTCGGCTCATCGAACGAATCAGGATCGATCACACCAACGCTTTCTCTGTCGGCATGAAGAGACAGTGCAGCACGTAATGCCTTCTTACGGGCCTTGCGATTCACCTTCACCGTGTAGTGACGTGGTGATGGACCGAATGTCGTGCCTCCGCCTGCCCAGATTGGCGATCTTATCGATCCCGCTCTCGCACGACCAGTGCCTTTCTGCCGCCAGGGCTTTTTTCCTCCGCCTCTGACTTGTGCGCGCGTTTTTGTGGAGGCTGTGCCACTGCGAAGTGCCGCCATGTCTGCGCGAACCGTCTCGTGTACCAGCGGGCCGTTAAAACGCTCGTCAAAAACCTGTCCCGGCAGCGACACAGTTCCGCTCGCCCCCAACTTCGCGGCCTTCCGTTCAGGCACCTCGCACCTCCACGAAACTACCGACGGGGCCCGGAACCGAACCCTTTATCAGTAACAGGTTCCGCTCATTATCGATATCCACAACCTCCAGGCCCAGCTGCGTCACTCGCTTGTTACCCATCTGGCCAGGCATGCGCATGCCTTTTACAACTCTCGATGGGGTGGCGCTTGCTCCAATTGAGCCGGGTGCTCTGATGTTACGTGATCCATGCGAGACGGGACCGCGATGATGGCCATGACGTTTGATCGTGCCCTGAAAACCCTTTCCCTTTGAATGGGCAGCAGTTACCTTGACGCGCTGCCCCTTCTCAAACGACTCGACTGTCACCTCGTCGCCGATCTTTAGATCCTCCTTGCCCCTGAACTCGACGAGCTTGCGCCTTGACTCGACTCCCGCCTTTTTCAGATGGCCCAGCTCAGCCTTTGTCAGACGCTTGTCCTTGATCGGCCCGAAAGCAAGTTGAACAGCATCGTAACCATCACTCTCCTCTGTGCGAACAGCCGTGACGGAACACGGACCGGCCAGAACTGCGGTAACGGGTACAACGCTCCCTTCCTCCGTGAAGAGCTGAGTCATGCCAAGCTTTGTCCCTATGATGCCCACCATGTTCAATCTTTACAGCCGTATCTCGATATCAACGCCAGCGGGTAGCTGGTCCAATCGCTGCAGAGAATCTACGGTGCGGGGCGTTGGCTGATGTATATCTATCAGCCTTTTATGGGTACGGATCTCGAAGTGCTCGCGTGAATCCTTGTCCTTGAACGGACTCCGGATCACACAGTAAATATTTTTCTCAGTCGGAAGTGGAACGGGACCGGTTACGGTGGCACCAGTCCTTTCTGCTGTTTCCACTATCTCCACGGCCGCACGATCTATAGCATCGTGATCGAATGCCTTCAGCCTGATACGAATCTTGTTTTGAGTCAATGTAGCCATCTTCTTTACCTGGTCCTGCCTGGAAAAACGCTCTCAGAGCGATCCTTTCTTTTTGCTCCTTTTCACGCTTAAGGCGGTGACACTTCTGGCCCCGCCCTAAGTCTCGTATCCTTATAGTTTTAATTTTACGGAACTCGACACGAGCTCCGCCGGTACTTCGTTACTCGACTATTTTCGTTACTACGCCCGATCCAACCGTACGACCACCCTCACGGATAGCGAACCTGACACCCTTCTCCAATGCGATCGGTTGGATCAACTCCACGTTCATTTGGGTGTTGTCACCGGGCATCACCATCTCTGTGTTTTCCGGTAGCATGACGTCGCCCGTCACGTCGGTGGTTCTGAAATAGAACTGTGGCCTGTAGCCATTGAAGAATGGTGTATGACGACCGCCTTCTTCCTTTTTGAGACAGTAAACCTCGGACTCAAACTTCGTATGTGGCGTTATCGACCCCGGCTTTGCCAGAACCTGGCCGCGCTCGATGTCTTCGCGCTTCAACCCGCGCAGCAGGCACCCTACGTTGTCGCCGGCCAGACCCTCGTCAAGCAGTTTCCGGAACATCTCCACGCCAGTGACGACCGTCTTCTCGATCTCTGGCCTTATGCCCACAATCTCGATCTCTTCGCCGACAACGACCTTGCCCTGCTCTATGCGACCCGTAGCTACCGTGCCGCGCCCGGAGATTGAAAACACGTCCTCAACCGGCATCAGAAACGGCTTGTCGAGCTCCCGCTCGGGCTCGGGTATATAGCTATCTAGTGCATCGGCCAACTCAGCTACATGCTTCTGCTCCTCCTCGTCGCCCTCGAGTGCTTTGAGAGCAGAGCCTGAGACGACTGGAATCTCGCTTCCGGGATATTCATACTCTGTCAGAAGCTCTCGGACCTCTTCCTCCACCAGCTCAAGCAACTCTGGATCGTCCACTTGATCAGTTTTGTTGAGGAAGACGACGACGTACGGTACGCCGACCTGCCTGGCGAGCAGAATGTGTTCCCGGGTCTGCGGCATCACGCCATCGGCTGCAGAGACGACGAGAATAGAGCCGTCCATCTGCGCGGCGCCGGTAATCATGTTCTTTACGTAGTCTGCGTGGCCTGGACAGTCGACGTGAGCATAGTGACGGTTGTCCGTCTCGTACTCCACGTGAGATGTCGCAATCGTAATGCCACGTTCCTTTTCCTCGGGAGCATTATCGATATCGTCAAACGACTTTTCTTCTGTCGAAGAGTTCTTTGCGTGCAGAACCTTCGTAATCGCCGCGGTCAGTGTTGTCTTGCCGTGATCGACATGGCCTATGGTGCCAACATTTACATGTGGCTTATCTCTTTCAAACTTCTCTTTCGCCAACTTTTTCGCTCCTCTCAGATACCTGCTCGCAAAGGCACGAACCTTGAAAATATACAGTGTTTTCGACGCGTTTGGTGCAAGTCCGTATTAAAAATCATGACTTTGCCCCCACGGGCTCCCCCGCACGATGCTCAATGATACCTTCTGCAACGCTCTTCGGAACCTCTCTATATTGCTCAAACTGCATTGTATAGGTCGCTCTTCCCTGTGTTTTTGAACGTAAGTCTGTGGAGTAGCCGAACATCTCGCTCAATGGCACCAACGAACTCACGACCTTTGCATTGCCGCGATCGACCATATCCTCAACCAGACCGCGCCGTGAATTGAGGTCGCCGATCACGTCTCCCATGTACTCCTCGGGAGTAACCACCTCGACGGCCATTACCGGCTCCATCAAGTAAGGCTTGCACCGCTTGATGGCAGCTTTGAGTGCCATCGATCCGGCAATCTTGAATGCGATCTCCGAGGAGTCGACATCATGATAAGAGCCGTCGATCAGCGAAACACGTATATCCACGATTGGATATCCTGCCACCACTCCGTTTTCAAGCGCCTCGACGACCCCTTTTTGAACCGACGAGATGAACTCGCTCGGAACAGCGCCACCCTTAACCTCGTTTTCAAAATCAAAGCCAACGCCGGCAGCCGGCTCAACGTCTAGGTAGACGTGTCCATACTGCCCTCGCCCACCGGTCTGTCGGACAAACTTCCCTTCAACTTTCTGTGCAGAGTTTTGGATCGACTCGCGGTAGGCAACCTGCGGCTTGCTGACGTTCGCATCAACGTTAAACTCCCTGACGAGCCTGTCAACGATTACCTCTAGGTGCAACTCGCCCATCCCGGATATCAGTGTCTGGCCGGTCTCCTCGTCTGTGCGTACCTGGAAAGTGGGGTCCTCCTCTGTAAGTCGGTGCAGACTGGTGCCCAGCTTATCCTGATCAGCCTTCGTCTTTGGTTCAATCGAGACCGAGATGACCGGCTCTGGAAAGGTCATCTGCTCCAGCACAACCGGGTTTTTCTTATCGCAAAGCGTGTCACCGGTGGTTGTCTGTTTCAATCCCACTCCCGCGACTATGTCGCCTGCACTCATCTCTTCCCGCTCCTCGCGCGAATTTGCGTGCATCTCCAGAATGCGACTGATGCGCTCGTTCTTACCGGTGATCGAGTTCAAGACCTGAGAGCCCGCCTCAAGCGTTCCCGAGTAGACTCGTAAGTAGGTCAGCTTGCCCACATAGGGATCAGTGATTACCTTGAATGCGAGGGCCGAGAAGGGGCCATCAGGGTCACACAATCGTTCAATCTCGACCTCTCCGCCCTCCTTGTCCCTGACCAAGCCCTTGACCGGTGGCACATCGAGAGGCGATGGCAGAAAGTCGATCACTGCATCGAGCAGCGGCTGCACTCCCTTGTTCTTAAAGCTGGAACCACACAACACGGGCGTGACATGTATATCGAGCGTCGATTTGCGTAGCGCTTTTTTTATACGATCCGGCGAGATCTCCTCATCGTGAAGGTATGCCTCTAGCAGCTCGTCGTCATATTCAGCACATGCTTCTATCAACTCGGTACGACTCTCTTGCGCCGCATCGACCAGGTTATCGGGAATCTTTGTTTCCTCCCAGTCGGTGCCGAGCTCGTCCTTCCAGATGAGGGCTTTGTTCTCAATCAGGTCGATAACGCCCTCAAACTTACCCTCACTGCCGATCGGGATCTGGACCGGCAGTGGATGAGCGCCCAGACGGTCGACCATCGACTTCACACTCGCATCAAAATCGGCTCCGACGCGATCCATCTTGTTTATATAGGCGATGCGCGGAACCTTGTACTTGTCGGCCTGTCGCCAAACGGTCTCAGATTGAGGCTCGACTCCGGCAACTGCATCAAAGACCGCCATTGAGCCATCAAGGATACGGAGGCTTCTCTCTACTTCGACGGTGAAGTCCACGTGGCCAGGAGTGTCGATTATGTTGATCATATGATCGTTCCATTCGCATGCCGTGGCCGCGGAAGTGATCGTGATACCGCGTTCCTGCTCCTGCTCCATCCAGTCCATGACAGCCGCACCCTCGTGTACCTCGCCCATCTTGTGAGTGCGACCGGTGTAGTAAAGAATGCGCTCAGTCGTCGTCGTCTTACCGGCATCAATATGCGCCATGATGCCGATGTTGCGTACATTCTCTAATTGGAATTTTCCGACCATGTAGACCTAACTTTTCGACCAACTTAGAGCCGATTTCAGTATGCTCATAACGATTTTGCCTCAATTTCGGGCATAAAAAAAGCCCACCCGGGCAAATGCAAACTGAATTGCGCCCTTACGCTACTTCGTTGATCTGAACAAATCGCCCATAAAATAAGCCGCACTTAGCAGCATGAGTGAGTTATGGTAGCAGAGCTTCTCCCGCACAAACCTGCAAAAAGTGGCTTATAAAAGCCTTAGGGATCGTGCCAAAACAGGTTGTGCGTTTGGGGGCGTGCAGACGCTGCCAGACCAAGGAGTCGAAAGCCGTTAATACTCGCGGTATTTACGGCTTTCGAGGACGCTGAGCTGGTGGGGTCTGGGCGTCATCCAAGCGCGCAAGATGTTTTGGCACGATCCCTTAGGAACTATCCGAAAACTCGGTGATTGCTGAGACGAGCGAAAATCAAGCAGTTCTAGGACGCAAGGAGCCGGAATAGTAGTGACTATTTCGGCGACTGAGGACGACGAAATGCGCAGATTTGCAGCCGTATTCAGCTGTTACGGAGTTTTCGGATAGTTCCTTAGTTGAGAGTTACCAGCGGTAGTGTGCAAATGCCTTGTTCGCCTGGGCCATGCGCAGCACATCTTCCTTCTTTTTGAACGCTCCACCTTGACCTTCACATGCGTCAAGCATCTCTTTTGCCAGACGCTCAGCCATGGATCGCTCCTTGCGTTGACGAGCGAACTGGATAAGCCAACGTACGGCCAGGGTACGTCCGCGCCGAGGCGCTACCTCTATTGGAACTTGGTAGGTCGCACCGCCGACGCGCCGCGAGCGAACCTCCAGCTTCGGTGTCAGCCCTTCAATCGACTTATTCACCATTTTTATGGGATCCTGTCCCGACTGCTCACCGATAATCTCAAGCGCGTCGTACGTTATTCTCTCAGAAAGTGACTTTTGACCGTCTCTCAGCACCTTGTTGATTATCTGCTGCACCAACGTACTGTCGTATGCACTGTCCTGTGTAACGGAGCGCTTTGTTGCTCTGGACCGCCTTGCCATGGTCAGTTCTCAGATCGTTGATGTAGGTTTCGGGCGCTCATACCAAGGCCCTAGGATTTGACGCCGTAGACTGATCGGCTCTGCTTGCGATCCACGACTCCGGCCGTATCCAGTGTTCCTCGAATTACTTTGTATCGAACACCGGGCAAGTCCTTGACCCTTCCACCCCTGATAAGCACGACCGAGTGCTCCTGAAGGTTGTGCCCTTCACCGGGAATGTATGCCGTGACCTCCATATCGTTAGTCAGACGAACACGAGCGATCTTACGCAGCGCGGAGTTCGGCTTCTTTGGTGTTGTCGTAGCCACACGCGTGCAGACGCCCCGTCGCTGAGGCGCAGCAACTACCCGCTTGCCCGACTGCCCGGACTTTAATCCAGGCGTTGTCATCTTTTTCTTCGGCCTTTTACGGCCTTTGCGTACCAGTTGGTTAATAGTAGGCATGGTTATTCGATGCTAGCAGCGTACCTTCTGTGCCAAACAGCCGGCTCGGTCGCTATCAGCCCTTTCTCCTGTCGGCAACCCGACCGATCGACTCGCTCAAGCTCTCCCCTTCTTCATCTTTACCGCTATCTGTAAGGCCAAGTTCTGCGGCAAGCTCGTCCTGGTCGATCAGGTCGATATCTTCAGCCGCAGGCCTGATGACATTTTCTGCCGGCTCTATCTCGATCGCACGGTAGTGACGCAGGCCCGTCGCTGCAGGAATCAATTTGCCAATGATCACATTCTCTTTGAGGCCCGCCAAGGTGTCGGTCTTGCCTTCCAGGGCAGCGTCAGTGAGAACTTTGGTTGTCTCCTGGAATGAGGCGGCAGACAGGAATGAATCCGTTGCAAGCGAGGCTTTGGTTATGCCCAGTATGCACTCTTCACTGGAAGCGGCCTTTCCTCCAGCCTCCTTTATCTCCTTGTTGCGGCGCTTCAATTCGTGCCGATCGACAAGCTGACCGGGCAGGAATTCCGTGTCACCCCTCTGCTCTATCCTGTTCTTCTTCATCATCTGCCGCATGATGACCTCGACGTGCTTGTCGTTGATATCCACACCCTGTGACTTGTAGACCTTCTGCACTTCTTTCACCAGATATCTCTCGGTTGGAGTGCGCCCTGCGAACTCCAGAACCTCAGCGGGATACAGCGCGCCATCCTCAAGTTGCATTCCCTGTTCGATCTTCTCGCCGTTTTTCACACGCAGTGGAATACGCAGCCCAAAGCTGTAGCTTTTCTCCTTGCCCTTCTCGCTGGTGATCAATACCTTGCGAGTCTTCTCTGTCTCCTCAATCGAAACCTTGCCTCCGATTGCAGCCATCTTCGCAACACCCTTTGGCTTCCGTGCCTCGAAGAGCTCGACAATACGGGGTAGGCCGTGGGTGATATCGGCGCCGGCGACACCCCCAGTGTGGAACGTACGCATGGTCAGCTGCGTTCCCGGCTCGCCGATCGATTGTGCCGCGATTATTCCAACGGCATCGCCTATCTCGCATAGCTTGCCGGATGCAAGTGACATTCCGTAACAACGCCTGCAAACTCCGGTCTCGGCCTGGCACTTGAGCGTCGAGCGAATAGGCACTACCGCCTTTTTATCGTCGGCCAGCCCATCGACCAATGCCGCCATTTTATCCTTCGTGATCATGCCGTTTTTCTCCAACAGCGATCGACTGCGTTTGGTGGTTACCCTCTTGGCACCCATACGCCCAAGTAAGTTCTGATTCGGCTCGCCGCTGATGAAAATCGGCAACTCTATGAACTCGCGGGTTTTACAGTCTTCTTCTCGTACGATCACGTCCTGGGTGACATCGACCAAGCGCCGGGTCAGATAACCGGAGTCAGCTGTACGTAGCGCAGTGTCGGCCAGTCCTTTCCGGGCACCATGTGTTGAGACGAAGTACTCAAGAACCGATAGCCCCTCCTTGAAGTTCGACTTGATCGGCCTCTCGATTATCTCGCCCTTCGGATTGGCCATCAGGCCTCTCATGCCCGCTAGCTGGCGAATCTGCTTGGACGACCCTCTCGCCCCGGAGTTCGCCATCATGTAGATCGGGTTCAGCTTGTCCAGGTTTTTCTCCATAGCCTCGCCAACCTCGTCCGTGGCATCTGTCCATTTATCCACTACCTTCTCATGCCGCTCCTCCTGCGTTATCAGCCCAGTGTCATACTGGTCTTGAATCTCCGCAACTTCATACTCGTAGCGAGCGATAATCTCGTTTTTTTCCTTTGGTATTACGACGTCGTTCTTCGAGACAGTTATCCCAGCCTTGGTGGCGAAGCGGAATCCGATTTCCTTGAAAGTGTCAAGAATCGCGGCCACGGTTGGAGCACCATGCTCGTCCACGAGTGACGTGATCATCGCGTTCAAATCACGTTTGTTGAGCGCCTTGTTGGCGAAATCAAACTCTTCGGGATCGAATTTACCGCCAAGTGCTTCTTTCAGTGCATCTTCAATACTTTCGTTGAAGATGATGCGACCGATGGTCGTAAGTATGTGATCGCCGACTCTTCGCTTATACATCGCAACGTCGTGAAGCTCTGCAGCGTGGGTCTCGTAGGCAAGCTCCGCCTCCTGCGCAGTGCGCACAATATGCGGACGCGGCTTGATCTTGTCCGGGTCCATCTTTTCAAGCTCTTCCTCTTCGGGGCCGTACGTAAGGTAGTAAGTCCCAAGCACCATATCCTGCGTGGGCGAGGCAAGCGGAAAACCGTGCGCCGGTGAGAGTATGTTGCTTGTTGAGAGCATCAACAGGCGCGCCTCGGCTTGTGCCTCGGCTGAAAGCGGTATATGTACTGCCATCTGGTCACCGTCAAAGTCAGCGTTAAACGCATGGCACACAAGCGGATGGATCTGAATTGCCTTGCCTTCTACCAAAAGCGGTTCGAACGCCTGAATTCCCAGCCTGTGCAAGGTTGGAGCGCGGTTCAATAGCACCGGGTGGTCCTTGATCACCTCGTCAAGAACATCCCAGACTTCCGGGAACTGCGAGTCGACCATTTTCTTGGCGGCCTTTATGTTCTGAACAGACTTGCGCTCAACCAGTCGCGCCATGATGAACGGCTTGAACAGCTCCAGCGCCATGACCTTTGGCAGGCCACACTGATTAAGCTTCAGGTGAGGGCCGGCGACAATCACGGATCGCCCGGAGTAATCCACTCTCTTACCAAGAAGGTTCTGACGGAATCTTCCCTGCTTGCCCTTGAGCATGTCAGATAGAGACTTGAGCGGCCTGTTGCCGGGCCCGGTCACGGGCCGTCCTCGACGTCCGTTATCGAACAGTGCATCCACTGCCTCCTGGAGCATTCTCTTTTCATTGTTGACGATGATCTCGGGCGCACCGAGATCGAGGAGCCTTTTTAGCCGATTGTTGCGATTTATTACTCGTCTATACAGGTCATTGAGGTCAGATGTGGCGAAGCGCCCACCATCCAGCTGAACCATTGGCCTGAGCTCCGGTGGGATAACGGGAACGGCTTCACAGATCATCCACTCGGGCTTGTTGCTTGATTGACGGAACGCCTCCATGACTCTCAAGCGCTTTACGGCGCGATTCTGCTTCTGGCCCTTGGATGTTTTGATGGTCTGCTCAAGTTCCTCTGCACCAGCGTCAAGATCAACCTGTTCCAGGAGGTCGCGCACTGACGCCGCTCCCATGCCTCCACGGAAGTACTCGCCCAAGCCGAAGGATGACCCGAACCGATCTTTCAGTTCACGAAAGACAGACTCATCGATTATCACGTCCTTTGGTTTCATTTCCTGGAACGTCTCCCACGCTTGCCTCAAACGTTCGGAGGAGTCTTCCATGTAGGCCTCGGTGTCTGCCACTTCGGCAGCGATCATCTTGTTCAGTTCCTTCTCCAGCTTTTCACGCTCATCTTTCTTGAGCTTCTTTACGTTTACATCGATCGCCTCAACCCAGAGGAAGTCCTCATCACTGAAGTTGGTTTGCTTTCCGCTTTTCAAGTACTCGAGTCTGCGTTCCAGGGATTCGGCCAGCTCCTGGGTTCTTTGCTCCTTCTCTGCCACGTACTCGTCAAGGACCTTCTTTACTTGTTTCTCCAGTTTTGGAAGGTCTTTCGTGCGTGCTTCTTCATCGACCCATGTGACCATGCTCGCAGCAAAGTAGAGAACTTTCTCAAGCTCCTTGGGAGGAATGTCGAGCAGATAACCGATACGACTTGGAACCCCTTTGAAGAACCAGATGTGGGTAACCGGAGCCGCCAGATCGATATGCCCCATCCGCTCTCTGCGAACCCTGGAACGGGTTACTTCAACACCACAGCGCTCACAGACGATTCCCTTGTACCTGACCCGCTTGTACTTGCCGCAGTAGCACTCCCAATCTTTGGTTGGGCCGAATATGCGCTCGCAGAAAAGACCGTCTTTCTCCGGCTTCAAGGTTCGGTAGTTGATCGTCTCGGGCTTGACCACTTCGCCGGACGACCAAGAACGTACCTGCTTGCTTGAAGCAAGCCCGATCTCTATGGCGTCAAAATTGTTTATATCGATCAACGCTGCCCCTTACTTCTCTTTGCCCTCACTGCTTTTACCCAAGCTTTTGGTCGTGCTCTTAGCTTTCGTTGTGCTCTTAGCTTTTGTAGTGCTTTTGGCCTTGGTAGGGACTTTGCTCGTGCTCTTGCCCTTTGCCTTGGCCTTCTCTTTGTCCCCATCGGCCTCAACGTATTTTTTTAGCTGTTCGTCTGCCGATTCATCGACGATTCCAGCCTCGGAGCCGGCCCCAACCTTGCTCTTGCCACCAGGTTTATCTGATGTGATGTCTCCCTTGATCTTCGCCGATACGACCTCATCCTCACGCTCGTCCTTGGGCACATCCGCACCCTGCTTGCCTTTGGAGTCGGTTGCCCGCACGCCAGATAGATCGATGCCAAGTTCCTCGGCAGCGCGCAAGAGGTCGTCTTCCTCCTCCTGAATAGCTATACCCTCGCCCCCCTCGCTGACTATGTCAACGCTGAGACACAGAGACTGCATCTCCTTCAACAGGACCTTGAATGACTCCGGAATCGACGGCTGTGGAATGTTCTCCCCCTTGACGATCGCCTCGTAGGCCTTGACTCGACCCTGGGTGTCGTCCGATTTGATCGTAAGCACCTCCTGAAGCATGTATGCCGCGCCGTATGCCTCCAGCGCCCAGACCTCCATCTCGCCGAACCGTTGGCCACCGAACTGTGCCTTGCCTCCCAGGGGTTGCTGTGTGACAAGCGAATAAGGGCCGGTTGAGCGGGCGTGAATCTTGTCGTCCACAAGATGGTGGAGCTTTAGGATATACATATTGCCGACGGTTATCTTCTGGTCAAACGGCTCGCCCGTCCGACCGTTGTAGAGCATCACCTTGCCAGCGCATCGATTTCCCGGCGGTTGCTTTTTATCTACATCGAACTCAATCGAACTATCTTTATTTTCATCCTGCCATTTGACCAGCGCCTCATCCACGTCTTCAACTGTTGCGCCGTCGAACACCGGGCACGACACGTAAACTTCGCCTCCGTTGTTTTCGGCCTGTTTGAAGGCCTCGGAGCCGTCGTCATACCAGCCATTTGCGGCAACCCAACCCAGATGTGTCTCCAGAATCTGCCCCAGATTCATGCGACTGGGAACACCGAGGGGATTCAAGATCACGTCCACGGGGGTGCCGTCCTGCAGGAAGGGCATATCCTCCTCCGGCACGATCTTGGAAATAACACCCTTGTTTCCGTGCCTGCCGGCAAGTTTGTCGCCCTCGGAAATCTTGCGCTTCGTCGCCACGTAAACACGAACCAGGTCGTTAACGCCCGGTGCCAAATCGTCGCCCTCGTCCCGCGAGAAAGTCTTAACGTCGATTACAACTCCGCCCTCGCCGTGAGGGACCTTGAGCGAAGTATCGCGCACGTCCCGAGCTTTCTCCTTGAAGATCGCCCGTATCAGCTTTTCCTCCGCCGTAAGCTCCGTTTCGCCCTTGGGCGTTACCTTTCCGACCAGAATGTCGCCGGATGCAACCTCTGCACCGATCCGGACGATGCCGTGCTCATCCAGGTTGCGAAGTGACTCTTCCGAGCGGTTTGGAATGTCGCGGGTTATCTCCTCATCTCCCAGCTTCGTCGCCCGAGCGTCCACCTCGTATTCCTCAATGTGAATCGATGTGAGCTCCTCATCCTTGACAAGGCGCTCCGAGATGATGATCGCGTCCTCGAAATTGAAGCCCTCCCAGGACATGAATGCAACCGTCAGGTTACGGCCGAGTGCAAGTTCACCCATGGATGTCGACGACCCATCTGCCAGTACCTGGCCCTCCTTGATCATCTGCCCGACGGTAACAAGTGGCTTTTGGTGAATCAACGTACCCTGGTTTGAGCGCCTGAACTTGTGCAGCTTGTAATCGTCCTTCTTCGTCGATCCCTTGCTCGGCTGGATCTCAACTCTGTCGGCATCGATGTAAGTGACCTTTCCCGAACGTTTTGCACACAGCAGGTCACCGCTATCCATTGCAGCGCGCAGCTCCATGCCGGTGCCTATAAGGGGCGCATCGGTCTTGAGCAGGGGTACGGCTTGGCGCTGCATGTTTGACCCCATCAGTGCACGATTGGCATCGTCATGCTCGAGAAACGGGATCAGTGCTGTTGCAACGGACCAGATCTGCGTGGGTGTCACGTCCATCAGATCCACATTCTTGGGCACCGTGGAAGTAACACCGTCATGCGAGCGACAGAACACATCCGGACCCTTCAGCTTCCCGGTCTTCGCATCGATTTCAGCGTTGGCCTGCGCGATCACCTTGGTCTCTTCTTGGGTGGCGTCCAACCAAACGATCTTTTTTGACACCTTGCCGCCGGTCACGACTCGATAAGGCGTCTGTACGAACCCGTGCTCGGAAACGGTGGCAAACGACGAGAGCGACGCGATCAGCCCGATGTTTGGCCCCTCCGGAGTCTCTATAGGGCACATGCGTCCATAGTGCGTCGGGTGGACATCGCGTACTTCTATCGGAGCTCGCTCGCGTGTAAGGCCTCCTGCGCCGAGCGCAGAGAGCCGGCGACGGTGGGTCAGACCGGACAGCGTGTTCGTCTGATCCATGAACTGTGATAACTGCGATGAGCCAAAGAACTCCTTGAGTGCAGCGACTACAGGACGTATGTTGATGATCGTCTGAGGCGTTATCGTGTCCGCATCCTCGGTTGTCAGACGTTCCCGCACGACGCGCTCCATACGGTATAGGCCAACCCTCAGGGCCTCTTGGATCAATTCACCGACTGTGCGTAGCCTACGGTTTCCGAAGTGCTCGTACTCGTCGAGATGTTCTTGTACCGGTTCCCGCGGGAGCAACTGGGCCTCCGCAGCGTAGTCCTTGATCACCTCTTCGGAATCTTCAGGAATGCCGAGTATCTTCGGCAGCGAGACCAGCTCCTTCACCAGGGCCACAATGTCCTCTTTTGTGAGAACCCGCTTGTCGAGGCTCTCCTTGCGACCCAAGCGCGAATTCAGCTTGTAGCGGCCCACCCTGGTGAGGTCGTACCGCTTTGAATCAAAGAAGAGAGCGTTGACTAGCGAGCGAGCGCTGTCAATCGACGGCGGTTCCCCTGGTCTCTGCTTCTTGAATAGCTCGATCAGGGCTCCATCCTGGGTTTTGGTCTGCTCAGTGTCCGCTTCGATCGTGTTCCTTATATATATGGAATTGTCGAATAGCTTCAGGATCTCCTTATCCGTTTCATAACCGATCGATCGAAGCAAGACGGTGACGGGAAGTTTTCTCTTGCGATCGATCCGGACAAATACGCGTCCCTTCTTGTCGATCTCAAGCTCAAGCCATGATCCGCGTGACGGCATCAGATTTGCAAGAAACACCTGCTTTTCGGGGTCCTTGGGCTCCATCACGTACGCGCCAGGCGAGCGCACAAGCTGGGTAACGACAACCCTTTCGGTTCCGTTGATCAGAAACGTGCCCCAGTTGGTCATCCATGGGAAGTCGCCCATGAATACGGACTGTTCCCTGATCTCACCGGTGTCTTTGTTTATAAAGCCAACCTTGACCGATAGCGGGCGCGAGTATGTGAGGTCTTTCTCCCTGCACTCCTCGATCATGTGCGTTGGATCCTCGAAATGGAAATCGCCAAACTGGACACACAGATTGCCACTGTAGTCCTCAATGGGCGAAATATCGTCAATCGTCTTGCGTATGCCACCATCCTTCGGATTAACCAGCCACTCAAAGGACTTACGCTGGATATCCAGAAGGTTCGGTGGTTTAAGAACTTCTTCTAAACGAGAAAAATTTCTGCGTTGACGTAGGGCATCAACCCGTGCCAAATTGGCAACTCCTCAGATCACTTTATTAACAAGATACTCAAGGTAGGCATCTTCAGACGCGCAACCTTTAACATTAACATATCCTCTGGTCTCTTTCCACACCAATAATGATTCCGCTGCATACAGCGCAGATCCTGCAGCTATATCCGGGTCAGTCTTACTCTGGGGACAACCCTACTTGAGCTCGACAGTACCACCAGCCTCCTCAAGCTCCGACTTCAACTTCTTGGCCTCTTCGATGTCAAGATCCTCTTTAATTGCCTTTGGAGCCGCATCGACCATAGCCTTCGCCTCCTTCAGGCCCAGTCCCGTCGATGAACGGACGACCTTTATCACCTGAATCTTCTTGTCTCCCGGGGAAGTAAGCACAACATCGGCACTGCTTTTTTCCTCCTCTTCGTCGGCTTCGCCCGCAGCCTGCCCTGCGCCAGCCGCAGGCGCGGCTACGGCAGTAGCCGAGACACCGAATTTTTCCTCAAGTGCCTTGACTCGCTCAGCCAACTCGAGAACGGAGATTTTTTCCAGCTCCTCCACCCACTCGTCTGTTGATAATGACTTTGTTGCTGCCATCAGATTAGCCCTCCTTATCTTCTTCGCTCTCACTTTTTTCATTCAAATTCTTGTCGGCCTCATCCGGTATGTCCGAGGCCCCACTGTCATCCGAGTCACTGCCCGAACTATCAGCGTCACTCTTCTCGTCATTTTCCGTGGTATCCGTTTCGGCATCTGTCTCGGGAGCCTGCTCGGTGTCCGCCTCCGGTTCCTGAGAATCCTCATCCTTCGGCTCTTCTTCCTTCTGCTCGCCGTCTTCCGAACCCTCTGCCTTCACTTCTCCACCGTCCGTTTGATCGGTTGGTGCAGGCTGCTCGGCCTCGGTGGGCTCTTCCGCCTCACGTTTCCTATGAATCTCGGCCAGCGCCACTGCAAGTCCACCGATCATCGAGTTCAGGCCACGAACCACCGTGTTTATGGGAGAAGAAACGACTCCCACAAGCTGGGCACGCAACTGCTCTTCAGTTGGAAGCTTTGCCAACCCGCTCACATCCTCAACGGTGAGCAAAGCTCCGTCCATGTACCCGCCCTTGAATTTGATCACCTTCTCGCGAGAAGCAAGTTTGTTTAGTGCCTTTGCAGCCGTCACGATGTCGCCGTTTACAAATGTGAAAGCGGTCGGACCGTCCAGAAGAGACTTGAGCTCCGATTGACCTGCCTCATCTACAGCACGTTCGGTGAGCGTATTCTTCACCACCCGGAAGGTGGCATCTGCCTCGCGCAGAGCGGCGCGAAGCTCGTTAACCTGCGGTACGTTTATTCCGCGGTAATCAACCGCTATCAAGGCTTGGGTCCCCTTGATCTGAGAGGCAATCTCCTCGACTACTTTTATTTTCTGCTCTTTGTCCATCTCAGTTTCTTCTGACGTTTTGAATTTCGAATCTACCCATAAAAAACCCGCTCACGGCGGGTTGATAGTAAATCGTCCTTCACTATTCACCCACCTGACCTGGACTTATGCAATGCAACTGCGCCAAGTGTCTTCGGCAAGTACTTGCCTTTTCGAAATCGGTCTGCTTCCTAAGCAGCGACCTCCTCCGAGATATTGCTCGTCTTCACTGGATCTACCTTGATCCCCGGGCCCATGGTAGTCGAAAGCGTAATCGAGATGATGTACCGGCCCTTTGCAGCCGCAGGCTTCACCCGCACTATCTCCTCAACCAGCGCAGAATAGTTTCCCAGCAACTGGTCCTCCTCAAAGTCCGTTCGTCCAAGGATTTGATGCAGGATGCCGTCGCGGTCGGTCCGATACTCAATTTTTCCCGCCTTGGAATCGCTCACGGCTTTGCCTATCTCTTGTGTCACGGTGCCGGACTTCGGATTCGGCATCTTGCCCTGGGGACCGAGGACCCGGCCTAACTTACCGACCTCTGACATTTGATCCGGTGCTGCAATGACAACATCAAACTCGGTCCAGCCATCCTCGATCTTCTTCACCAGATCCTTGGAGCCAACGTGATCAGCCCCCGCTTCCTCGGCCTCACGCGCCATCTCCCCCTCGGCAAACACCGCAACTTTGACATCTCGGCCTATCCCGTGGGGCATCACCAGCGTTCCGCGCACCTGCTGTTCGGCGTGCCGAACGTCCACTCCAAGACGAATGTGGACTTCAACGGTTTCGACGAAATCCGCCGATTGGAGTTGCTTGATCATGGACACGGCCTCGGCGGGCGAGTATTCGTGTTCCCGGTCGATCTTCTCTATCAATTCCTTATATCTCTTGCTCCGAGCCACTAGTCCACCCTACTCCACTTCAACTCCCATAGATCGTGCGGTGCCCTCGATGATCCTCATCGCCTGCTCCTCGTCATGGGCACTTAGATCCTCCAGCTTTATCTTCGCAATCTCACGCACCTGGTCCGTGTTGATCTTGCCGACCTTCTCCTTGTTCGGCTCACCTGACCCCTTGTCTACCCCGGCAGCTTTCTTTATCAGAACAGCCGCCGGTGGCGTCTTCGTAATGAAATCAAAGGATCGATCCCGGTACACGCTTATCTCGACCGGAATGATCGTCCCGGCATCTGCCTTCGTCTTTTCGTTGAACGCCTTGCAGAAGTCCATGATATTCACACCATGCTGGCCCAGAGCCGGGCCGACCGGGGGTGCAGGATTGGCACCGCCGCCGGGAATCTGCAGCTTGATAAGTGTCATGACTTCTTTCTTTGCCATCTCTACAACCTTTGAATCAGAGTTTCTTTACCTGATCGAATCCCACTTCAACCGGTGTTTCGCGACCGAAGATGGAGACAAGCACTTTAAGCTTAGCCGCGTCGTTGTTTACTTCCGAGATTTCCCCGCTGAAGTCGGAGAGAGGACCTGAGATTACTTTGACAGTCTCTCCAACCGAGAACTGCGCCCTCACGCGTGGCCTCTCGGCGGTCTCGCGGTGGAGCAGGCGGTCTATCTCTGCTTTCGATAGTGGAACTGGCTCGTCCCTGGACCCAACAAAGCCGGTCACTCCAGGAGTTCCCTTAACGACATTCCAAGTGTCATCGCTCATCTCCATGTTGATAAGCACGTAGCCGGGCATTGTGCGTTTCTCGACCTGAATCTTCTGACCATCCTTGATCTCCGATATCTGTTCGGTCGGCACCACGATCTGGCGTAGCTTTTCCTGCTGCTTCATGAAGCGTGCGCGATGCTCAAGGTTCTGCTTGACCTTGTTCTCATGACCAGAGTATGTATTTATCACGTACCAGCGAAACATCTTGCCCATTCCTCAACTCGTTTTGGATTCATCTAGCCAAAGTTCTACAACAGTTGTTTTACGATGTTGCTCCAGACATAGTCCCATGCCCCAAGGTACAGTCCTGCAATAGCGCACGCAGCAAAAACGACTGCCGTGCCCTGCGCAAGTGTGGCTCTGTCCGGCCACTGTACCCGCTTGAGTTCACTTCGAACTTCACCGAAGAATGTTAGGACTTTACCGTGTCTCGGGCCCGCTTCGCGTTCTTTTTTGCGCGGCGTCGGCTCAGGCGCGGTCTTCGGCTCGGGCGCGGTCTTCGGCTCTTGAGCCGCTTCCACTTCCTGCTTCGGCGTCTCCACAATCTCCTGTTTCGGCTCGGCAGTTCCTTCCTTTTGCTTTTTTTGCCGAGCGATCCGCTGCTGGTGCTTTTGCCGTTTGGCCTTGCGCTGCTTTGCCCGTTTCCTGTCGCGAGCCACTATCTGGTCTCCTTGTGCGATGTCTGTTTTCCGCACCAGCGACAGTACTTACGCATCTCTATGCGATCGGGATTATTTCTCTTATTTTTCGTTGTACCGTAGTTCCGCCGCTTGCATTCTCCGCACGCCAGCGTCACCAATATACGTATATCTCCACGAGCCATGTTCTTAATTAAAGCTGATGAAAGCTTTCGTTGGCCTCTTCCTCTGGATCCACGTGAACTATTACTGCATTCAGATGGGGAATTTCCTCGATCAATTTCTTCCTGACAAGCTTTGCCGTCTCGTGTCCTTCGGCGACGGTCACGCCCGACGCCACTGCAACATTTATCTCGGCTTGGACATCGTGACCCACCCACCTGGCACGAACTTCGCCTACCGCTACGACACCATCAGTCGACGCGGCAATATCGCGAACCTGATCGATCGTCTCCGGCTCGATCGCATCCAGTGCCCTCAGTCCCACATCGCGCGCCGTGTGCACGACGATACGCAGAATTGCCACAGTGATCAGAAGGCCGATTATCGGATCCGCGAGACGGAATCCGAGCGCCACGCCGGCCGCCCCCAGCACTACGGCCAAAGACGTGAGGCCGTCAACACGGGCATGTTTTCCATCCGCGATCAACGCGGCTGAGCCGATCTCACGACCAATCCTAATTCGAAAGATCGCCACTGCCTCATTTCCGATAAACCCGACCACGCCGGCCACGGCCACGATCCCCAGAAAAGACGGATCCCTCGGGTTGATCAACCTTTCAATCGATTCGTACCCGGCGATAATCGCACTGAAAAGGATGAATGCAACTATCAGCATTCCGGCAATATCCTCGCTGCGGGTAAGCCCGTATGTGAACCTGCGTGACGGCGGCCGCCTACCGAGGTAGAAGGCAATCGCGAGAGGGAGCGCTGTCATCGCATCACCTACATTGTGAATGGTGTCGGCCAGCAGCGCTACCGAGCCCGTAATGACAACAACAACCGCCTGCAGTGCCGCGGTGACCATCAAGGCCACAAACGAGATCTTTACCGCCCGGATTCCACGCTCCGACTTCCACATGGCTGCGTCTGGCTGTGCGTGGCTGTGTCTGTGGCCGTGTCCGCGGTTGCTCATCACCGGCAATGATGTCACGTTTGGCGGTGGCAGTGTGCAGATCGAACACGCTTGGCCTTTTCCAACGATATTCGCGCTTCGACCGTTCATCGAAGTCCGTTGGATCAGGTCCCGGGCATCCACCCAGTAGAGCCTATTCGTAACCTGCGTGTACTCCTGAAAACCCTTTATCCGGGCGGAATTCACGGCATACCCGACAGCAGCGGTCGGATTATGTTAGGGTGCCCTAATACGATATCCGACTAGCGCGGTCGGAATACTGAAAAAGACCCGGATACTGGACCCAGGCCGGATCGACAATCGAAAGGAAATCACAGTGTCCAAGTACAGACTTATCCTGCTCACCGCTTCAATGGCTGTCTTTGCTGCGGCCACCCTTGCAGCTTGCGGTGGAGATGACGATGGCGACAAGGGATCAACATCGACTTCAAAGTCGAAGAAGGGCGGCACGTTGACCGTCTACTCGGGTCGCGAGAAAGAGTTGGTAGCTCCGCTTTTCAAACGCATCGAGAAAGATGCGGGCATCAAGTTGAAGGTGCGGTACGGCGATTCCGCCCAGCTTGCCCAGACGATCATCGAAGAGGGAGACAACAGCCCGGCCGATGTATTTTTCTCCCAGGATGCGGGTGCGCTTGGGCTGCTCCAGAAGAAAAATCTGCTTGCAGAACTTGATGAGACGGTTCTTGAGAAGGTGCCAGAAAAATTCCGGTCCAAGGAAGGTAAGTGGGTCGGCACTTCCGGCAGAGCGCGAGTCGTCGCCTACAACCGCGAGAAACTGAAGGAAAGCGACCTTCCCGATTCGATACTCGACTTCACCGACAAGAAGTGGAAGGGAAGGGTCGGCTGGGCACCGCCGAATGCTTCCTTCCAGTCGTTTGTAACGGCACTTCGCAAGACCGAGGGTGAGAAGGGCGCCGAGGACTGGCTGGTCGGTATTCGTGAGAACGGCGTCCAGGAGTATCCGAAAAACACACCGATCAGAGATGCGATCGCCAGCGGAGAGATAGACGTGGGCTTCATCAACCACTACTACGTTGCCCGGGCGTACGAGGAAGAAGGCGATGACTATCCGGTGGGTATCTACTACCCGCAAGGGGGTGACGCAGGCTCGCTGATCAACGTGGCCGGCATCGGCATCCTCGCAAGTACAAAGAATCTGGAGACAGCGCAGGAGCTGGTCAACTACCTACTGTCGAAGAAGTCACAGCAGTACTTCTCGAAAGAGACCAAGGAGTACCCGATCGCTGCCGGCGTTGAGGCCGATCCCAGTATTGTTTCGCTGGATCAGATCGAGCAACCGGACATAGACCTGTCCAACCTTGACGACCTGAAAGGGACCGTAACGCTACTGGAAAAGACGAACGTGCTCTAAGGAGGGATTTAGGTACAGGGCAGCGGACAACAGATCGCCGCCACGGTAATCGGTGGCGTTGCGCGACTTAGGCAACGTCACCGTCCTCCCGTGGCACTATTACTGATCGGCGCCATCCTGGCGCTGGTTTTTGCGTTGCCCCTCTTCTATCTGATAATCGTCGTCGGCCAGTCCCCGGGTGCGGCCTGGGAGACAGTATGGCGCACTCGCACATTGGAACTGCTTCTTCGTAGCGCGGGCCTTGCGCTTGCAGTGACTGCAACAACGATCGCGATTGCCGTTCCGGCAGCCTGGCTAACTACTCGTACCGACCTGCCGGGCAAAAAGATCTGGTCGGTGATCCTGACGCTGCCGCTGGTGATCCCCAGCTACATCGGTGCCTACCTGCTGATATCCGCCATGGGCCCGCGAGGACTGGCCCAACAACTCCTGGAGGGACCGTTCGGGATCGAGAGACTGCCTCCCATATATGGCTTTTTCGGTGCCTGGCTGGCCCTCACTCTCTTCACCTACCCTTATGTGCTTCTCCCAGTTCGAGCCGTCTTGCTGCGCCTGAACCCCCAGTTGGAGGAGGCGGCAATGGGCATGGGACGTTCGGCCTGGACCAGCTTCCGCACTGTCGTGCTTCCACAACTGGTGCCGGCGATAGGCGCGGGAGGCATTCTCGTCGCTCTCTACGTGCTCAGCGACTTTGGCGCAGTTTCACTTATGAGGTTCGACTCGTTCACCCGAGTGATATACACCTCATACAGCTTGAGTTTCGACCGAACCGGCGCCGCGTCACTGGCACTCATCCTGGTACTGCTAACGACTTCACTGCTCGCACTCGAGTACAAGGTGCGTGCCGGAGGCAGATACGCACAGTCTGGAAGCGGGCGACCCCCGCGCCGTTACACGCTTGGGCGATGGCGGTGGCCTGCGATCGCATACTGCATCGGGTTGGCGTTGGCGGCGCTTATCCTTCCAATCGCCATACTTCTGTACTGGCTCACGCAGAGCTTTTCCGGACAACTGGACAGTGCAGAACTTCTTCGGAACGCACTGCATTCATTGCTTGCTTCGGGTAGTACTGCTGTAATCGCCGCACTGCTTGCGATACCCGTAGCAATACTGGCCGTCCGCTACGCCGGCTTTGCCGGCAGGTGGATTGAGCGTCTCAGCTTTACCGGATACGCGCTGCCGGGTGTTGTTGTAGCGCTTTCGTTGGTTTACTTTGGGACGAGAGTTGCGCAGCCTGTCTACCAGACACTGCCACTGCTGATCTTCAGCTTCGTCGTGCTCTTCATTCCAATCGCGATCGGCACTACACGTGCTTCGCTCCTGCAGATAAGCCCAAGTATTGAGGAGGTCGCACGCAGCCTGGGGCGCAAACCGTTCTCGGTGCTTCGTACCATTACAGTTCGGCTTGCAGCGCCTGGCGTTCTGGCGGGCGCAGCACTTGTGTTTCTAACCGCAATCAAGGAGCTACCGGCCACATTGATACTTGCACCTATCGGCTTTGAAACACTGGCAACAGAAATTTGGCGAGCTACAAACGTAGGCTTTTTTGAGCGAGCGGCGGCGCCCTCGCTGGCCCTTTTAGTGGTATCCGCTCTGCCCCTCTATCTGCTCACACTGAGGCGACGATGAGCTTCCTGCGCTGTCACGGATTGAGCAAGTCATTCGATAAGGTCAGGGCGGTGGACAATCTGTCCATGGAGGTAGGCAGGGGACAGATAGCGGCGCTGGTTGGGCCGAGCGGTTGTGGCAAGACGACCGTCTTGAGGCTTATCGCCGGGTTTGAGCGTCCGGATAGCGGAAGTGTTTCGATCGGAAAACGTACGCTTGTCGGCCCACAGGCCTTTCTTCCACCAGAGAAGCGAAGGGTCGGGATGGTATTTCAGGAATACGCACTCTTCCCGCACATGACGGTTGAGAAAAATATCCGTTACGGCGTCCCGAGAAACGAGCCCAAAAAACGCATCGAGTCAGTGATCGAGCTTGTAGGGCTCGAAGATATAGTGGACCGCTTTCCCAGCGAGATTTCCGGAGGGCAGCAGCAGCGCGTAGCCCTGGCCAGGGCTCTCGCCCCCGAACCTGATGTGCTCCTGCTCGACGAGCCCTTTTCAAGCCTCGACGCTACTCTGAGGAACCGCGTGCGACAGGAGGTTCGCGACATACTCAAATCGGCCAATGCCACCGCAGTCTTCGTAACGCACGACCAGGAAGAGGCTCTGAGCCTCGCGGATACCGTGTCCGTGATGCGCAACGGGCAGATCGAGGAGTCCGGCTCGCCCGAGTCTGTCTACGGCTCACCTTCGAATCGCTGGGTCGCATCTTTTCTCGGTGGCGCGAATGTGATCCCGGGAGTCGCGGGGGAAGGCTGGGTCGAGTGCGAATTGGCACGCTTTGGAATCAACCCCGGGTTTACCGGTCCCGCTGAAATAGTTATCAGGCCGGAGTCGGTAGCGATTGCAGCATCCAGCCCGGTCTCCGCTGGCGGAGGCGAGCATAAGGGAGTCGTCACCAGGCGAGAGTTCTACGGCCACAACCAGCTTGTGGTGGTGGAGCTGGAGTCCGGCCTGGAGCTTCGCAGCCGCAGGACCGGCTTCCCGGCCTGGCACCCCGGTGACCGCGTGCGCGTCTGGGTCGACGGACCGGTCACGGTGCTGCCAGAGGGAACCGACCTGGTCAGCTCGTGTCCCGTGCCGGACAAAGACTCGCGGTAGCTTTAGCCGCATTCTGGCCATGGTGTGCAGGGATGGGTGGAGCCTCGTCAAGGATTGATGCTCCCTTCCATCAGTACCGCCGGTACAGCCCTGAAAGGACGCCCCCACTCCACACACGCGCTAACAGGAGGATCGTCCAACGCAGGGGTTCTCTCGCCGTCCTTGTTGGTGGCGCTCACCTCGAAGATACCCCTTCCCCTTTGGCAGCGCTCCGAGCCGAATGGGTAGCCAGTGCCGTTCCTGTGCAATGCCGGCATTGACCTCTCGCCACAGCTATTACCTCCTACTTTGCCAAGATAGCCGCAGACCGTGAACTTATCGACCATGGTCAGGCCGCCGTCCCCGGCGGGCCGGATATTTCTATCTATGTGGATGGGACCTAGGACCAGATAACGCCGCAAATTGCCGCCCACGGCGGAGATCGTCCCCCAGACCCAGCTATGCCACGCAACGGGGGAGTCAGGGTCGGACACTAACTTGAAGCACGAGAAAATGAGTATGTCTCGGTTAAGGTCTGGGTTAACCTGTTCCTCCTCCGCCTCGCTATTGCATTCGTCCGAGGGAGGAAAGTGAGGATTGCCCAAGGGTCGAAGGCTTAGGGGATCGATCCTGAGCGTGGCTGTGGTCTTCTCGATTCTCGGATTGCCACCGATGTCATGGTATGCCACTCTCCCGACCAGATGGCCGGCGTAGGAACCATTGGTAAAGATACCCGTATAGCTTGTCCAGGAGAGAGGTGCCTCCAGCAGGTCAATGTGGTCGACAAGAGTACCGGTCCCCTCATTCGATGGCCCAAGAGCCGTGCCGCACACAAGAAAGGTTGAGGTCAATCGCGAAACCGCCTTGTTCCTGTGGCTGTCCGGAGTGTCGACAGCGAAGTCGTGGATCAGGAAGTCGTTGTTGTACGGGTCACCGTCGCAGGACGGGTCGACCTCCGACTCGCAGCCGTAGACAACGTAGGCGGAGCCCGTGGCAAAATCAACGTGGGTCCAAGGAGCACCAACGATTATGTCGGAACACCCGTCATCGTTTACATCGACATCGCCCGCGACCGAGTAGCCCGCTCGATGGTTATCCCACTCCTGCACGGTCCATTCCCTTTCGTCCATACGAAAACCGCAAGTACTGGTCTCAATGTCGCTCAGGTAGAACACACCAGAACCAGAAGGCAAATCACAGCCGCCGAAGATCACGTAAGCGGAGCCGTATGTGTTGGCCTGCGTAGCGCCAACGATCACGTCATCAATCCCATCGCCGTTCACATCCCCCGCGCCATCAACTGACCAGCCTGCAAGGGAATTTCGGTGTTCACCGTGGATTGAAAAGCCCTCCTCGGTAGTTGCAAACTCACCGACGTCAACCTTCACGGGACACGGTGGTTCTCCAACGCCGCCACAGTTACTGCCATAGATGACGTATGCCGAGCCTGCGTTTGTGCCGTTTGATTCAGTAGCCATGTAGGCGCCAACGATCACGTCATCTATCTCGTCGCCGTTCACATCACCCGCACCAGCTACCGAGCGGCCCAATTGATCGGCGGGACAACCGCCATAATTGGGCTTACGATCCGGATCAGGTTCATCTTCATGTGGACCGTTACAGCCATCGCTACCAACGATTCGAATGCCCCTATCGCCGATGTCACCAATAACGCCACCAGGTTCTGGCGGCTCCGACAAGTTGATGTTTTCCAAATTCTCGTCGCCGAAGACAATGTAGGCCGAGCCCGCGTCGAGTGGGGCCGTGTCATCGTCGTTGTCTCCATACCGAGCACCGATGATCACATCGTCAATCTCGTCGCCATTCACGTCGCCCGCTCCTGAGACCGAGAAGCCAAGCCTATCTCCGTAGCAACGAAAATAGTCTGGGTTGCTTTCGTCACAGGGAGGATCGTCATCGCCCACCTCGCCGTCAATTCGAATTCCCCTACTGCCAAGCGTTGACGACAAGTCAATGTTTTCCAAATCCTCGTCACCGAAGACAATGTAGGCCGAGCCGGACATAGTGTGGCCGTTGCTGCTAGCTCCGTCAGCGCCAATGATCACATCGTCAAGACCGTCTCCGTTCACGTCACCCGCGCCTGCTACCCAGTTGCTCGGTAAATTACTTGGATTACCCCAATTCATGAAGGGGTCGGCATCGAGCCAGACACTTTTGATGCGGAAGCCCTTTTCACTGGCCGACGTCATAATGTTGGCCAGGTCGACCGTTTCGGTGTCGGTTGTTCCCATACCGAAGACGACGTAGGCGGATCCCTCGCTGGGTTCTGTCCCTGGAGAGAAATTTGGTCCGTCGGCACCGATGATCACATCGTCAAGCCCGTCTCCGTTCACGTCACCCGCGCCCGCGGCGGAATAGCCAGACCAATCACCGTTAGGATGCAGATCATCTCCGACGGTAATAGAACCTCTTGCACCGTCGATGCGAAAGCCTTGCCGACTGCCAGATTGGATACTCGCAAGATCGATTATCTCGGGCAAGCCCCCCCTGTTCCCGAAGATGACGTAGGTAGAGCCTGAGCCGGAGCGAAGGTTGTGAGTAGACTCAGGGGCTCCGACGATAAAGTCCTGGATGTCGTCGCCATTCACGTCGCCCGCGCCTGAAACAGAGTAGCCGGCCCTAGTGATTGAGCCGTTACCGTCTATCGGATTACCGTCTACCCGGACGTCAGAATCCGTCAATAGATTGATCGTCGGCTCCGCTTGAGCCTGAGCACTCAGGCCCGCGAGCGCAATCAGCGCTACAAGCACCATCGCTGCCCAGAGCCTCATCGAAAAGTCGGAGGCCTTCACTGCCTGATCTCTTGCTACCAAAATGCTTCGTGTCACACCTGACTCCATTTCATATTCATAGGTTTATCCGCGCGCCCGGCGACGGTCGCTCCGCGACTATTAAATTCGCAGAGGCGTTGCACTGGGGGTTCAATCTATCTACTGACCCATTGCCAGCTTTTTGTGACACTTCTGTTCGCTATTTGGAGAAAAAATGTGGCCTGGATGGCCGCCTTTTTTCAGGCGAAGACCGGGATACTGACCTCTAACGTCGCGCCGCCCAGGCGTGCAGCGCTTCGCGATCGTCGGCAAAGCTCAGGTTGACCGCAGCCTGAATCAGGGCAAGGTGTGTGAACGCCTGGGGGTAGTTTCCCAGCATGCGACCGTCCGGGTGGATCTCCTCCGAATACAGGCCCAGCGGGCTGGCGTAGCGGGCAAGCCTGTGGAAGAGCTCGCGTGCCCGCGCCTTCCTTCCGGCCAGGACCTGTGCCGAGACCAGCCAGAACGAGCAGATGGCGAACGCACCCTCGTCTCCGGCAAGCCCGTCATCCGTCCGATCAAGCCTGTATCGGTAAAGGAGGCCGTTGCCCGCCGATAGCTCCTCCTCGATGCGATCGATCGTGGAGATTATCCGCGGGTCGTCTCCCGGGAGGAAGCCCACTAGAGAAAACCTCAGCGCCGATGCGTCGAGTGCCTTGGAACCGTAGAACTGTACGAAAGACTTGATCTCTTTGTCATAGCCGTGTTCACATACGCTTTCATGAATCTCGTCGGCGGTATTCCTCCAGCGTTCAACCTGTCCCGTATCAATGCCAAGCTCCAGGGCAAGCCGTATGCCCCGGTCAAGGCAGACCCACGCCATCACCTTCGAGTGGGTGTAGTGCCTCCGCTCGCAACGCGTCTCCCAGATGCCGTCGTCAGGTTCCTTCCACATTGAACTGGTGTAGTCAACAAGATCGCTTAGGAACGGCCAGTGCGCAACAGCCAGTTTGCCGGTCTGCCGATGGAAGACATATGCGGCATCCAGGACCTCACCGTACGTGTCGAGTTGGAGTTGCTCGGCCGCTCCGTTTCCAATCCTCACGGGGCTGGAGCACGCGTAGCCCTCGAGGTGGTCGATCTTGCTCTCGGGCAGATCAAGCTCGCCCCCAATCCCAAGCATCAGCTGCAGGTCACATCCACACTTGTTCCATTCGCGCATGAGGAAATCTATATAGCGTGTGCCCTCCTCCTCGTAGCCGAGCCTGAACAGGGCAAGTAGCATCAGGGTCGAGTCGCGTAGCCAGCTGAACCTGTAGTCCCAGTTTCGCTCTCCGCCCAGCTGCTCGGGTAGCGATGTTGTCGGCGCAGCGAGCAGCGCACCACTTTCTTGATAGAACAGCCCCTTGATGACCAGAGCGCTACGTATTACGAGCTCAATCTCAACGGTGCCGTGATATTCACAGCGATTCGCCCACTCCTGCCACGATCGCTTGGTCGTCTCCATCAGTTCGAATGCGATCTCGCTATCCATGTGGCGGATCGCCGACTCCCTGTAGCGAAGTCCATAGGCCGCAGACTCACCGACTCCGAGTTCAATTTCCGAGCAGATCTCGCCTCCCTTCACGGATAGATCTTGATCGCTCGTCATCCAGAGCGTTGTGTCCGGGACGTCAGCCTTGTAGAGCGTCCCCGCACCATTCCACTCCGGAGTGTCGGCACCGTAGTTCGGTTTGGTATCAACGCGAACTCGAACTCGGACGGAGCCGTCATTGCAGGTGATCAACCGAACAAGCACGTTGTGCGGCTTGACTTCGCCCCGACCATGCTCACCCTCTGCCTCTAGCGAGAGAAAGTCACTTACCAAGACCGTGCCGGTCGGTGTCGTGTATTTACTCTCCAGGACAAAGGTTCCCACGGCGTAGCTTCGCTCAGGCTCACCTGCGCCTTCTATCTCCAGCTCAAAAGCACCACCCTTCTCTCTGTCGAGAATGCGCGCGAAAATACTGGGGCTATCAAAGCGTGGAACACACATCCATTCGATCGATCCATCCGGGCCGACGAGCGCCGACGTCTGTGAATCCGAGAGAAATGCGTAGTCCTCTATCGCCGGATAGCGGTCGGAGCAGGGAACTGAGCCGCCGTTCTGGGAGCTTTCCGCCATAACTGATCCGAGATTACCCGCTAGCCCTGCGAGCCTTGGTTTGCCTTTCCTCCGTCGCGCCCGAACAGGGGCCTCAATGCATCCAACGAGGCACCGTAGCCAAGGCTGAAATCGCCCATAGGACGTGCTGCCTGCGGAAAGATGTCGGCATCGTCGCCGGTCACTAAACCTCGATTCAGATCAACCTTCTGATCAGCGGCCACGAACTGGATTTCAACCAGGCCTCCGCAGCCCACTGACTCCGTACTCTCGTTTAACTCAAGCTTGATCGGGTGCCCAGCCTGCGTTCTCGTCTCACATATCCAGCCCCCGTCGTCTGTCTTGCTGGCCGATAGCATCTGCCAGCCCAGACGGGCCGCTATCCAACCGGCAGTGAGGAATGCCGATACTTCGTAGTTACAGCAGTATTCAATCCGAAGCCCGTCAAGCTTTTTCAATAGCTCCAGTCTGTCAGCCTCGCTGAATTCAGCTGCGACCCTGCCCCTCCAGTATTTGGCTCGTCCCCATGCAAGATCATGCACCCTGGCTTTATCTGCGGAATCGATAGCCCTTTTTAAAGACGAGTTCAACTCGCCGGAAGCCGTGTCGATCACAACCTGGTCGCACAGCGAAATAATTGCTGCGTCCGCTGGGCTGGGTGTGTCTGCGCTCACCCACGAAACTATCTCGAGGTCGCGTACCAGTAACTGGTCGATCAGGGAGTCCGCGTGCTCAAGCCTGGACCTGTCCGCCCGGAGAATCAACCGATCGTTGCAGTGCCCGCGAGCACCGGAGTGCCCGCTAGGCGCACAGTAGATTCTGGCTTCTGCATCGAGCCTGTCACTGTCGTGCTCGTACAGCACAATCGATCGTGACGGACTGTGGCGCGTCAGGTCGCTCAAGTGGTCCTCGAACTTTTCGTCCTCGCTTGCTGCCGTTCCGGTAATTACCAGATTCAACGTTCTGATCAGCGGCTCGTGTCGTCCATCATGTTCGTGCTGCGTCTCGAGCTTGGCCACAGCTGCAGCTATCTCAACGGCTGTGGTTCCCTCCGCGCTCCACGATGAGTATGAGTCCGCACCATTCGAGCTCAAAGCTTTCGCCACTCCCGTCCGTCGCGGGCCAGTAGATCGTCGGCCGTGGAGGGGCCATCGGAGCCGGCCTCGTAGACCACCAGCTCATCCAGGCTGTCACTCCATGCGCTGAGCAGTGGATCAACTACGCGCCAGGTCTGCTCGACCTCCTGAGTGCTGGTAAAACGGGTCTTGTCATCCAACAGTGCATCGTGTATCAGGGTTTCGTAGGCCTCCGGTGACTCCCAAACAAAAGAGGTCCCGTACTGGAAATCCATACGTACAGGACGTACCGTTGCGGAGAACCCTGGAACCTTTGCGACCAGCCGCAGCGAGGCGCCCTCGTTCGGCTGTACCCTGAAAACTATCTCGTTGGGTACGACACCCTTGGCGCCCGAGGCGGTCAACGGAAGGTGGGGAACCGGCTTGAAGCGAACCACTATCTCCGTGAGCCGCAGCGGCAATCTCTTGCCCGTACGAATATAGAAGGGCGTTCCCGCCCAGCGCCAGTTGTCAATTGAAAGCTTCATCGCAACGTAGGTCTCGGTCTGTGAGCTATCCGCAACTCCATCCTCTTCCAGGTAGCCAACAACCGGCTCGGCGTCTACACGGCCTGCTCCATACTGACCCCTGACCGATATCTCGGACACATCGCTGATCTCCGGTGACTCAACCGCACGTAACAGTTTCACCTTCTCATCGTGGATCAGCTCCGCGTCGAACGAGGCAGGTGATTCCATCCCAATCAGGGAGACAAGCTGCAAGATGTGGTTTTGAACGACGTCCCGCATAGCGCCGGCGCTGTCGTAGTAGCCCGCGCGCTCTCCTATCCCCAACTCCTCGGAAACGGTTATCTGAACATGGTCCACGTAACGACGGTTCCAGATCGGCTCGAATATCCCATTGGTGAAACGGAAGAAAAGCAAGTTCTGAACCGTCTCTTTGGCCAGGTAGTGGTCAATCCTCATTATCTGGTTGTCGTCGAAGGCAGAGAGGAGAGTGTTGCTGAGCTCGATACCCGATGCCAAGTCTCGCCCAAATGGCTTTTCGACCAGTATCCTCGTCTCTGGCTCTGACCCCCTGCCAAGCCCCGCCTTGCCCAATTCTTCGGCAATCGTCCCGAAAAACTTTGGTGCGGTGGCCATGTAGAAAAGACGTCTGGTCGAAACCCCGATTGACTGATCGCCACTGTCGAGTGTTTCTTTGAGCTTCTCATATAGGCCGCTGTCGGAAAAGTCACCCTTAATAAAGTCGATGTTCTCGCTCAGTGCGAGCCATGTCTCTTCATCAAACCGTGTACGCGAGTGCTCCTTCAGTGCCCCCTGGACAGCTTCCAAAAACCCTTCCTTGTCGCTGTCAAAGGCAACGCCGATCAGGCGAAATTTCTCGGGCAGCAGCCCAGCCAAGCCAATGTTGTATATCGCCGGCAAAAGCTTGCGAGCCGTCAGATCCCCCGTGGCACCGAAAATAACGAGCGTTGCGGGCTGCGGCAGCGGCTCGATCACGTCCTGTGCAAATGGATTTTCCAGCTGCTCAACGGTCAAGAAGACTCTCCATCAGCGCACGTTCACATCCTTGATTTTCTCTGTCAGTTCCTGCAAACCGCTGGCCACATCACCCTTGATATGGACGCGAAGTACGGGTAGATCCCGGGACTGCAACGCCTTCAGATCACCAGCCGACTGCGCCTTTATCAGCGTTGCAAAGTCGTAGCCCGCCTGCGGGATCGAAATCCCCTCTTCATCATCGCTCGTGATCTGCAAAAAGACTCCACTTGACGGCCCGCCCTTGTGCAGTTGGCCGGTGGAGTGAAGAAAGCGGGGCCCGTAGCCAACCGTCGTGGCAGCTTTCGTCGTCTCCCGTAAGGTCGTACGCAGCTTCTGCAGCGCTCCGTCAACCTCGTTGCCATAAGGAACGTATGCCATCGTTGCAACGTAGCTACTCGCACCCACGTTGCCGAGAAGCCGGGCAAGTTGATCGGAGACCGTGCCGCCTTCCTCACCGAAGGCCGATAGGTTCCCCTCGCTCGCAGTCTCCTCTACGTCATCCAAATGGCCCTCGCGCAGAAACAGTTCGATCTCCTTGTTGGTCAAGTCCTTCGCCTCCTGCACGTTCGGCTGGTTGAACGCGTTGACGCCAATCACCGCGCAGGCAACGGCGACGGCAAACTCCCAGTTAAAAAACTGGGCACCGAGATCCGATGATTCGCTGAAGGGAACCGTCAACACCGGGTGTCCCGCGGCTGCAAGCGCATCGAGCTTGCGATCAGCATCTTCATCCGGTGCCTCCACATTACGCAGATATGCAAACACGCGATCTTCGCCGTAAACGGATGGGTCTCCCAGAAGCTCATCGGCAATGGGCACAATGCCCTTACCTTCCTTGCCCGAGCTTTCCGCCACGAGCTGCTCGGCCCAGAGCCCGAAGCTTTCAAACGGATCCGAGCAGATGAACGTCAGCTTGTCACGACCCATCAATGCCAGCCGGCCGATCGCGCAGCCCAACCAGAGACCGATGCTGCGACCACCGTCCGCGTCCAACGCGGATTTTGTTGCCGCTGTTTCCGCACTCTTAAGCAACCCCTGAAGGTCGGCGCCCATCAGCGCTGCCGGCACGATGCCGAAAAACGAGAGCGCCGAGTAGCGCCCACCTAGGTCTGGAGCATTGACAAAGGTCTTCTTGAAGCCCTCGCTTTCAGCGAGCTTGGCTAGCGATGTACCCGGGTCCGTTATCGCAACAAACTGCGACGCGTTGCCGGTCAGCTCATGAAAGAACTTGTAATACGAGAGGGTCTCCAGCGTGCCACCGGATTTGGATGAGACCAGAAACAGTGTTTTATCCAGTGGCAACTCTTCGACAAGGCTTGAAACGACGTCCGGGTGAGTTGAGTCGAGCACTCGCAACTCGAGGTAGCCGTCGCTTGTGCCGAGCGTGTTGCCCATCACTTCCGGGGCCAGGCTGGACCCTCCCATCCCGAGTAGCGCACAGTGGGTGAAGCCTTGAGAGCGCACATCATCTGCAAAGGCTTCGAGATCGCCCTTGAGGGCGAGCATCTGCTCAGAGATTCCGAGCCAGCCCAGACGATCTGTTATCTCCTCTGGATCCGGCTTCCACAGAGTGTGATCGGCGGCCCAGATCCGTTTCGCAACATCACCATCTGTTGCCCAGTCGAGCTGATCACCGATCTCCTTTCTAAAAGCATCCGAAAGCACGGCGTTGACTCCACTCGGATAGCCGGATGCAACCTTGGTTTGAGACTTCTCAGCCCCCGACATATTTCTCAACCCCCTTCAAAAGCTTCTCCATCGACTGAGCAAAGCTCTCGATTCCGTCTTCCAGCAATTGATCGGTCACATGGTTGAAATCGACCCCGGCCGAATTCAGCTCATCCAGCACCTTTTTCGCATTCTCACCCTCCCCGCTGAGCCTGTCCTTTGCTTCGCCGTGATCCCTGAAGGCCACGAGCGTCTCCATGGGCATGGTGTTCACGACATCTTTGCCGGCAAGTTCATCTACGTATTTAACGTCGGAGTACTCAGGGTTCTTGGTGCTGGTTGAGGCCCAAAGCACGCGTTGCCACTTTGCGCCCTTCTCGGCCAACCGCTTGAATCGCTCCCCTTCGAATATCTCAAGATACTCTGCGTACGCCACGCGGGCGTTTGCCACCGCCGCCTTTCCGGCAAGCTCGGATCTGCCCAGCTCCTCGAGCTTCTTGTCCACGGCCGTATCGATGCGCGAGACGAAAAAACTCGCAACCGAGGCGATCCCGTTAATCGGCTCGCCTGTCTGGGCGCGGTCCTCCAAGCCTGAAATGTATGCATCGGCAACTTTTTTGTACGCCTCGACGGCAAATAGCAGGGTTGTGTTTACGTTGATTCCCGCGGCAGTCGATTGTCGTATTGCTTCAAGCCCCTCCTCGTTGCCGGGGATCTTGATCATCACGTTGGGCCGGTCCAGACGTTGCCACAGATGCTTTGCCGCTTCGATGGTCCCCTCGGTATCGCGCGCAAGCGAGGGAGCCACCTCCATGCTCACGTAGCCATCCAGACCATTGCTGCTGTCATAAACCGTGCGCATAACGTCGGCGGCAGCCTGCACGTCCTCCACGGCTATCGTCTCGTATATCTCCGGTACTCCCAGACCCTCGTCGGCAAGCTCTTTCAGGCACTTGTCGTAGTCGTCGCTGCCTATGATCGCCTTTTCGAATATCGATGGGTTGGACGTCTCGCCGACAACACTGTCCTCGCGTACCAGTCGCTCGAGATCACCCGACTCGATCATCGAGCGCTTAATAAAGTCGAGCCAGATGCTCGTGCCCAGCTTTGAAAGTATCGCCAGTCTGGTCTCGGTAGCCGCTGTATCCGTCAATTGTGAACCTCCTTAGTTAAGAGTCCCTAACAAAATGAATGTGACATCTGGATATGGCTGCAAATCTTCGCATAACTGCGTCCTCAGTCGCCGAAATAGTCACCACTATTCCGGCTCCCTGCGTCCTTGTTCTGCTCGATTTTCGCTCATCCCAGAAAGTCACCTCATCTTGTTAGAGACTCATCCTTTTACTCTTTGACACCTGAAAGATCAGAATCGATTCCATCTCGCTCGATTACGGCAATCTTGGCCAGCCTGCGCCTGTGACGCTCCTCGCCTGTGTATCTCGCCGCCATGAATGTTCGCAGGATGTCGACGGCCAGAGCGCTGCCGGTCACCCTCTCGCCGAGGCAGAGCACGTTCACGTCATCGTGCTCAACGCACTGGTGGGCTGTGTAGGTATCCATCGCCGCTGCCGCCTTGATTCCCGCGACCTTGTTGGCGGCAACGGCAATGCCGGCGCCGGAGCCACAGACAAGCACACCGCGCTCCGCATCACCATTAACAAGCTCTCGGGCAACGGCGAGCGCCTTGTCCGGGTAGTCGATAGGATCGGTCGAGTCGGTGCCAAGATCTATCACCTCATGGCCCCCCTCGCGCAGCACGTCGAATACTGTCTCTTTCAGACCGAATCCGGCATGATCAAAACCGCAGGCAACTCTCACCCCGACAGCATACCCCGCGATGCAGGTTAAAGGAAAGGCCAACCGTCAAATATTTGCCCATTTACCCATATTCCTGCTCGGTCGTCGTCACGATTCCGGAAAAGTGAACTTTTTACGCGGTCAATGCCGTTGGGGTCTCGTTCCAAACACGTAGTCCCACATCGGTGAGCTAACACCGTAGGCGGCCTTATCGCTGTCGAAGTGGTGCAACATGTGGTGCTTGTTCAGATGCTTGCCGATCTTGGTACGTGGTTTGTGGTGATGCCAGTGATAGTGGCCCATGTCGTAGATCAGGTAACCGGTGAGCAGGCCGGCGAAGGCGGGCAGAAAGAGCTCCGGCCCAAGCGCCAATCTGAAAATAAGCCAGAAAATTAGCGCCAGGGGAACGCTCATCAGTGGCGGCATGACCAGCCGTTTCGGGTCGTTTGGGTGTTCGTGGTGCACACCGTGAATCAGAAACACGATTTTCTTTTGAGTCCTGCCTCGTGGAGTGAAGTGAAACACCAGACGGTGCATCCAGTACTCGAGCAGGGACCAAAACAGAATGCCCGCAATGAAAAGGCCTACGATGCTTGGCACATACACCCCGGCCGGTCCAAACGCCCTGTAAAGGAGATAGGCCGTAAGTGGCACAAAGATGATCAGCGGAATTGTGGGATGGACCCGCGTGAACCTGTCGACGAACCCGCTTTTTAAAAGCGGGGGGGATGCTCTCAGCTGCTCGGTTCTGTCAGTCATGCGAATCGCGAATAATCTAATGGCTGTGGTTGCCACATATCAAATCGATACTCAGAGCCTATCCCTACAGGCTCTGAGGTAGGTTCATTGGTTCTTACACATCTTCTTTCAACGATCGGGGCGATCAATCCTTCGGCACTACTGCTCGACCCGCCGGGAAATACTGGGACGCCGCCTGCTGCACCGCCACGGATAAAGTTGGGTACGCGTGAATCGTCTGGGCAAGCCTTGCCGTGAAGGACCTGGTCTGCATTACAAGCGCCGGCTCGTGTATCAGCTCTCCCGCCCCGGCGCCGACGATGTGAGCACCCACCAACCTGCCGCCGGTTAAGCGTCCCAGAGGGCTTCGCCTTTTGGTAATCAGCTTGACCACCCCACTTTCCTCGCCAAGTATGCGCGCGCGGTCTACGTGCGACATCGGGAAGGTGGCAACATCGATCGAGCTCCCGTACCGGTCGCGCGCTGCTGCCTCGGTGAGACCCACGCTTGCAACCTCCGGGTCGGTGAAGGTGACGCGCGGCACCACTCTGTAATTGGCACGCATCCACCACTTGCCCGCAGCCTGACTGCCGGCGACAACACCTTCGTGCGCTGCAACATGCGATAGGAACGGCTCACCGGTCACATCTCCCGCGGCATAGATCCTCTTGTTCGACGTACGCGCACGCCTGTCCACTTTGATAAAGCCGTTTTCCGTCTCGACTTCCGCTCTTTCAAGACCGAGGCCCTCAGTTTCGGCTTTACGGCCGGTCGCAACGAGGAGCGCGTCACCCACCAGCTGTTGGGATTCACCACTTTCATCAACCGTTAGAACGATGTCGTCTCCGGCCCGCTCAACTCGAATCGCTTTTGCATTGAGTCGCGCTTCAACTCCCTCGCCTCGGAGCACCTCGAGCAGATTTGACGCCGACTCTTCATCTTCAAGTGGCAGCAGTCGATCCTCGAGCTCCACAATCGTCACCCGGCTTCCCAAACGTTGAAAGGCCTGGCTCAGTTCCACTCCTATCGAGCCTCCGCCAAGCACAAGCAGGCGAGCCGGCAGTTTTTCGAGATCAAAAACCTCTCGGTTTGTGAGGTATGGCACCGACCCAATACCGTCGATCTGTGGAATGGAGGGACCGGCCCCGGTTGTGATAACGAACTTGTCCGCCTCATAGACATCTCCCCCGACCTCGATTTTGCGATCGTCAAGGAAGACTGCCTCACCCGGAATCACATCGATGCCGACCTCCTGAAAAACTTGCGGCCGGTCACTGTGGGCAATGGCCGATACGGTCCTTGCAACGCGCTCCATCACGCCGGTGAAATCAGGGCGGGCGGTATCGATTCCCAGTTCGTCCAATGATTTTGCCCTGTGCACGAGTCGTGCGATCTCAATAAGTGACTTGGACGGCACACATCCCCACCAGGTGCAGTCGCCACCAAGGCCCTCATCGTTCTTTTCAACTATCGCAGTCGATAGGCCCGCCGCGCAGGAAGTCCGTACCGCCGTCATGCCGGCCGGGCCTCCGCCTACACAGATAAGGTCGTATTTTTTCAAGCTCGTATATCCACCAACGGTCTTTGTCAACTGGTGTATTCGACCAAAGAGGCCATGTAAAGGGTTCTGCTAACGACTGATGCGGATGGGCGTTCCGGTTGGCACCTGACTGTAGAGCTTCTTCACGTCGCTCACCACCATACGGATGCAGCCGTGAGACGCGTTGCTTCCTATTGAACCGATCGCGCCCGTACCGTGGATTCCCACGCCGTCTGCGATACCGAGCCAACGCGCCAGCAGGGGGTTCTGCGGGTCGCCACAGGCAAACGTCTGTCCGCCAAGCGATCCGGCCCACGGCTTTTTGGGCGCTGACCAGACTGGACAGTCCGACTTATTGGTGATGCTGAACAGACCCGCCGGTGTCTCAAAGCCGGCCTGACCCAGGGCAATGCGGTAGGTACGTTTCAGTTTCAGCTTTTTAAAAAGCCGAAGCTTGAAGTTGTGGCGGTCAATGGTCAATACAGTGCCGTATCTACTCCTGAGTTCCCGGTTGCCAACGCTGGGCTGCACTTTCTGCGCCTTTATCCGGAACCTCCGCTTCAAAGCTGGATCTTTTATCCTGGTCTCAAGATCGCCTGCAAGTTTTACCGCGTCGATGCTCAAGCCCGTCCGGCCACGGCGTACCCTGATCTTGGTTATCTGGATCACGGCCCGTGCCTCTCGCGAGCGCCTCCTGACTCGCCTCGCAACGTTTTGTGCAAATACCTTTACCGCGGAGGGCGAGTAGCTTATGGCGGGTGCAACACCGATCGCCTTCTGGACGGCGCCGCCTTCGTCAACCTCCACCCTCTGCGAACTCGCCGCGTCGCGCCCGGTGTAGTAGGCCCTTTTTGCTGTCCGCAGCGCGTCAAACCTCACCTTCGCACGCTTGGCAGACAGGCCGAACTTCCTGCGACCAACGTATACGAAGACGTGTTGGGAAAACGCCCCTGAAAACTTTCTTTCAAGCAGTGAGGAAGCCGCTGAAATCGAGCTGCCTCCGACGTCAACACCCGCGACCTCTACTCCATCGGCAATGACACGACTGTCGCCCTTGAGTGATCGACTGGAGTTCTTGGACGCGTTTGCATGCACCGGGACAAGTGCGATCACCAGCAAGGCGAGCACCGATATCGCAGCGATCATCCAAGGGGCTACAGCCCACACAGTCGATGTACAACACACCGAATTTTCCGTTGAATTATTGCTTTTAAGCATCACAAAAAAACTGTTTCTGGCAAACCTAGCGGCGAATCTTTACCGAGTTTCGCAATTGGCTTAGGCGGTAGCCTTCTACCCGTTCAATCATTCAGGGTACCAATTTAGAGGTCACTCGTCGAATAAAAACGCTCGGAATCGCAATAGTTGCTGACCTACAACCCGGTTCATGGTGGTCAATCCTGCAAGTTCGGTAGTGCCTTAGGCCCTATTTCCTGACCCTGAAGTTCACCGTGTAGGTCTTCTGGTTGCTGGTGGAGTCAGTGATCTGGATGTACAGCCGGTACCTGTCTCTGCTTCTCATTCTGTTTCGAACCTTCATCGGCAGAGAAAGGCTCCATCTGCTCGTGCCGCTGACCTTTGTGAAAGCCCGTCCGCATCTCTGCGTTATCCGCCTTCCCGACTTGAGGCTCAGGTAGGCGCACTTGCTTTTTCTCAGTTTGCCTCGCGGGTTGGTGATCTTGAGCTTCAGCTTCACCTTCTTGATACCCGCGGCATCGTCGCTTGCAAGGCCGCTGATGGTGGCAAGGTCCCTTATGCGCAGCCGAACTGGCCGCCTGCGCTTCTTGATGCTCGATCGCTTGAGCTTGGGCGCCTTACGGTCAACGACCCAGGTCCGGGTGGCAGACAGTCCGATGTTTCCCGCCCTGTCCTGGGCCCTCACCTTGAAGGTGTGGAAACCGAGAGAGAGACCGTAGACGACCTCGGGGGAGCCACACGGGCCCCAGCCCTCGTCATCCAGCTGGCATTCGAAGCCGACTCTCTGCTCGTTCGCATGGAATGTGAATATCGCGCTTATCTCTCTCACGACCTGTCTCGGGCCCGAATCGATGGCTACAACTGGAGGCGTGGTGTCCGGGACGGGGACATTTGCCGCGCTGCTACCGGCTGTTTGGCTGCCCGCCGCGGTGGCGGCCGTGACGTGGCATGTGATCGAGGAGCCGGCATCGTTCCAGACCAGGCTGTAGGTGGCACTGGTTGCGAAGACGATGTTGGCGCCGTTCCTCCGCCACTGATAGCTGTGGCTTGTTGGGCTGTTCGTCCAGGTGCCCAGCGAGCAGGTAAGTTGCTGGCCCACGATGGAAGTGCCTGATATCGCCGGTAGCCCGATGTTGGCAGGAACGCCGATCGCAGCTACCGCACCGCTGGTCGTTGAGCTGCTGCCCGCCGCGTTGGAGGCCGTGACGCGACATGTGATCGAGGTGGAGGCATCGGCCTCGACAAGGGTGTAGGCGGAACTGGTGGCTCCGCTGATTGGCGAGCCGTTGCGGCGCCACTGGTATGCATAGTTCGTTGGATCCTTGGTCCAGGTGCCCTGCGAACAGGAAAGCTGCCGGTCAACGTGGGGGGTGCCCGAAATTGCAGATGGAGACGAATTGGCCGGCACGCCTACGGCGTTGACCGAACTGCTCGTAGCGGAGGTGCTGCCTGCCAGGTTCGTGGCCGTAACGCGACACGTAATCGAGGTGGAGGCGTCGGCCTCGACGAGGGTGTAGGTGGAGCTGAGGGCTCCGACTATCGACACGCCGTCTCGGCGCCACTGGTAGCTGTAGGCGGTCGGGCTGTTCGTCCAGGTGCCCTGCGAGCAGGAGAGCTGCTGGCCGACGTAAGCGGTGCCGGAGATTGCGGGTAGGGCGGTGTTGGCAGGAGCGCCGATGGCGGTGACGCCACTGCTCGTCGCGGAGTTGCCGCCGCCGGCATTGCTGGCTGTGACACGACACGTGATAGAGGTGCCTGCATCGGCCTCAACGAGCGTATGTGTGGAGCTTGGGGGAGCGGGTATCGGCGTGCCATCTCGGCGCCACTCGTAGGCATAGGCGGTCGGGCTGTTCGTCCAAGTGCCCTGCGAGCAGGAGAGTTGCTGGCCGACGTAAGGGGTGCCGGATATGGCCGGCAGAGCGGTATTGACGGGAGGAGGAGGAGGATCGGAGACCGCAACGACTTCAGTCGTTGTTGCGCTGGACGAGCCGTTGCAGTAGGCGGTCTGGCCGGTGAAGATCAACTGGGTCGAGCAGCCGTCGTCATCGGTCACGGTCAGGGTCGCGTTGTAGTTTCCCGATGAGCTGTAGGTGTGGCTCGGCGTGGGGCCGCCGTCATCGAGAGTCGTGCCGTCACCGAAATCCCAGTCATAGCGGGCCACGGTGCCATCGGAGTCGGTCGAGCTGGAACCGTTCAACGATGTCGACACGCCCGTATAGACGGAGTTAGGCACGGTGAAGGCAGCGGTGGGGGCCTGGCTGGGGGTAACAGCCACGCTATATGGCATACCGCCCGCATACACAGTCGGCGTGCTTTTCGCCGTGAGCACACCGCTCGCCTCGTTCACGTCGAACTGGGAAACGCTGGGACTGCTGGTCGAGTGAGTCACGTATAAGCTCTTGCCGTCCGGATGCATACCAATGCCGATAGGCTTCGAGCCCAAACTCACGGTCGCCGGAGTTTTCGGCGAGAGCAACCCATCCGCGTCGATGTTGTACTGGGACAAGGTGGAACTGGAACTGGTGTTGTTGGCAACGTAGGCGCTGCCACCGTCCGGGCTTACCGTAATGCCAAACGGGCTCGAGCCAGATGATACGTACTCATTCGCACCCGGTGTTTTCGCCGTGAGCACGCCGGTTGCCTGGTTGATGTCGAACTGGTAGACCCTGGCGTTGTTATTGCTGGTGACATAGGCGCTTTGACCGTCGGGGCGAATAGCAATTTCTTCCGGTCTCGTGCCTGACGCTACGGGCGAGCCCATCACCGTGAGTTCCCCATCCCCGTTGATGCTGAACTGGGATATGTCGTTGCTCCACCAGTTGACGACATAGGCGTACTGGCCATCGGGGGTCACGGCAACGCTATTCCCGTCGGTGCCGCCCGTACCCACGGTCTCGCCCGCACTTTTAGCCGTTAGCTTTCCCGTGCCTGAATCTCTGGTGTACTGGGCTACGGTGCTGTAGACGCTGATGTAGACGCTTTGGCCGTCCGGGCTTACGGCAATGCCTTCCTTGTTTCCGCCCAAGGTCTTGCGGATCGGGTCCAACGCTGCGAGTACACCGCTGACCTCGTTGATGCTGAACTGGGATGTGCCCGAGAGGGTGGATACGTATGCGTTCTTGGCATCAGGGCTAACCGCAACGCTCCTTGCCATCGAGCCATTCGCTGCCACGTAGGATGGGCTCTTCGCCGTCAGCGCTCCATCCGCGGCAACGTTGAACTGATAGAAGTTGTTCGTGTTGTAATCGACTATGTACGCGCTTTTGCCCGCCAGCGCACCGGCGGGCAGCAAAAACATCAGCGCTATGAACATTGCGTACGCGGGAACGGCGATCGCAATGAGCTTTGATTTCAAGGCCATCCGTGCCCCTTTGCTCATCGCATCCTAGTACTAAGAAAGTACTCCGCATATGGAATCAAGTCAAGGGGTACTAACTATCCCCCCCGTGGCTGAAACCGAGGGGGTCTTTGACCGCGGCCCGTGGGCGCGAGATCTACTCAGGAATGGGCTTGTGAGAGTACTTTCCCCTTCGCGGCTTCGAGACGATGGGCAACCTCGGCCCAGTTGACAACGTTGAACCATGCCTCTATGTAGTCCGGGCGCCTGTTCTGGTATTTGAGGTAGTAAGCATGCTCCCAGACATCGATCCCCAGTAGCGGAATCTTGCCTCCACTCACCGGCGAATCCTGGTTCGCCGTACTGGTTATCTCGATCCCGGTGCCGTTGTGAACCAGCCAGGCCCAGCCGCTGCCGAAGCGCCCAATTCCTGCGGCCTTGAAGTCCTCTTTGAACTTGTCAAAACCACCCAGCTCTGACTCGATCGCCTCAGCCAATGCGCCCTCGGGCTCACCACCCCCGTCCGGTGACATGATCTGCCAAAAGAAGGTGTGATTGGCATGTCCACCCGCGTTATTGCGAACGGGGCCCAGTTTGTCAGCTGGAAGCGAGCTCAGGTCCTTTAAAACATCCTCGACCGGCAAATCGGCCCACTCGGTTCCCTCGAGTGCTGCGTTTGCCTTGTCGACGTACGCCTGGTGGTGTTTGTCGTGATGGATCCTCATCGTCTGCTCGTCGATATACGGCTCAAGTGCTCCGTAGTCGTACGGCAGATCCGGTACTTCGTAGGGCATAGTGTTCCTTTCTTTTAATTCCGACCTCAGAGGTAGGATATCGCATACTCTCACTACTGCAGGTCAACGACATCACAACGGTGAGACGTCGTAGCTATTCAGGAATCTATGAAAGTGGCCTGAGCCACTTCTTTTCAAGCAGGACCTTGCCCAAATGCCAGTGACGGCCCGGGCCACGCAATTTCACCTCGGGGCTCGGCTCGCCGTAGAAGTTGCCCCCACCGAACGCCGCCCGGCCCCCACCAATCTCGACGAAACATGAGCCGTGGCCGTCGTAACGGTTGTCGCTGTCCTTGCCCAGAATGTCCGCTGCAATGTTCTTTGCCACCACCTTGGCTTCGGCGTGCGCAAACACACCGGCCTTGGGCAGCGGCTTGCCCATCGATAGCGGAATAGTGGTCACATCTCCGATGGCGTATATGCCTGGGCTATCCACCTTCAGCGTGTGACGATCGACCGGTATCCAGCCACTTTCGTTTGTCAGCCCCGCATCTCGCACTACCTTCGGCGCCCTGTGAGGCGGAACGTAGGCGAGCAGGTCGAACCCGGCCTCGGTGCCGTTGGCAAAGGTTACGGTGCGACTGTCTGCGTCTACCTTGCTGACCTTGTGCTCGGGGTGATACGCAATGCCCTTCTGCTCAACCATGCTGCGCACCGCAGCCGATACCTCGGGGCCGGCCACCCCCATCGGGCCGGGCTCGGCAGCATACATGTCAACTTGCACACTGTCTCGGACCCCTCGCTTGCGAAGGTAGCTTGCCAGCAGCATTGCCGTCTCGTAGGGCGCAGCCGGGCACTTGTAGACAGGCTCGGCGGTCATCACCAGCAACTTGCCCGAGCTGAAGCCCTGTAACGCTCGCCCCAGACTCTCGGCGCCCTCGAGTGTGTAAAAGTCGTGACCGGCAGCGGCGAGACCCGGGACCTTGGCGGTATCGAGGTCTGCACCAAGCGAGACGACCAAGCGGTCGCCGCTCAAGGTTGAACCGTCAACCGTCAGTGACAGCTGCTCCGGATCGATCTGCTCTATCTCACCGTATACAAGCTCGATTCCTTTCCGTTCAAGCTTCTGTAGAGACCCTGTTATTCGCTCCGCGGTGCGCGTTCCGGTAATCAACCAGGGCAACGAGGGTTTGAAGACGTGCTCCGGCCGTCGATCCACCAGAACGACTCGATGCTGCTTCGGCAACTTCTTTCTCAGTTCAATTGCCGAGACAACCCCACCTACGCCGCCGCCGAGCACAATCACTGTCTTGCTATCACTCATTCGTACCCCCTAGAAAGTCAGTACTCGATCGGAATCTTCGATCCAGTCGGCAAGATCGGCCATTGTCGCCATATCAACGTCTGTCCTGATCGACCCTTTGCCGATTCCGCAACGAGTAACACAAGTGGTGCAGATCTTGACCGCGATTTCCTCTTTGATGCACGCGTCGAGCAACTCGCGTATCTCGTCCGACTCAAAGCCTTCACGAACCGTGTCCACCGCGTCGTTGATAAAAAAGAGGCGCACCTCGTGGTCGCGCCCGCGTGCCTCCAGTGCTAAACGCAAGGTGTTGTAGACGGCATCTCCGGAATCCGGCGCCGAACTGGGAACCAGTGTCCATTTCATCTATCTACCTCCTCTCTGTAGCTTCCTACGCGTTTCCAAGAAGTTCTAGCAGCTGACCAACTATTCTTTCGCTGCGGTAAAAACAATGTCAATGATTGATGAGCTTATAGAAGCAAGCCGGAACTATTCAAGAAAGTTCGATAAAAGCGGCCGGCCTGCCCAACCGTTAAAGCGTGTAGCTGTGGTTACCTGCATGGACTCCCGCATCTTGCCCGACGGTCTTTTGGGCTTGGAGGAGGGAGACGCCCATGTGATTCGCAATGCCGGCGGGCGCGCCGCCGAAGCAATCCGCTCTCTAGTTATTTCGCAGAAGTTGCTGGACACTAACGAGGTAATGCTGATTCAGCATACCGATTGCGGCATGGCGAAGTACAGCAATCAGGAGATCCACGCAAAGGTAGAAGAGGATCTGGGCGTCGATGCTGGCGATATCGACTTTCTTGCGTTTTCCGACGTCGAACAGAATGTACGCGATGATGTTGCACTTCTGATTGAGTCACCGCTGATCGCCGCCGATACAGCCGTTCGCGGCTTTGTATACGACGTCAGCAACGGCAAACTGACTGAGGTAGAGAGCTAGAGAGCTAGCCGCTGCATGGAGTAGGCCCAGCCGGCAAAATATGTGATCCAGCCATTCGGCACGGTTGGTTTACCTGACTCAGCCTGCTGTACTGTTTTGCTCGTCGTGGATTGGGAACTTGCAGCATTCGCTATCTGGTGTTTTGTCTTCGCCGTGGCCGGTGGTACGGCGGGGCTTGTGCTTGGCAACATCCGGCTGCCGGCGACGCTTTTATTGGCCAGCTCACCTGCATCGGGGGCGGCAGCCAATATCGCCATCAGCGCGATTGCCGCCGGTGCTGCGGCCACAACGCATATAAGAGCGGGGAGGGTCAACTGGCGCCTAGTTGCCTGGATGGGACCGCCATCGATAGTCGGAGGATTTACGGGCGGCTTCCTGTCGGGTGCGATCTCCACGCGTGCGCTTTTGATCCTGATCGCAGTCGTGCTGGTTTACAGCGCAGTCGATCTGACATTCAGGCCGCTACGAAAAGGGAGCAATAAGGAGCCTGAGACCAACGGGTTGAACCTTCAGGCCGCAGTCGTCTCTGGAGGAATTATCGGTGTACTCGGCGGGATGGTCGGGCTGATACTTGGCTCTCTGCGAATTCCCGCGATTATCAGGCTGGTAGGAGAGTCACCTGAGCGGACAGTCGGCACGAACCAGATCGTCGGTCTGATGCTGGGAGTCGCTGCGGTGGTCGGACATCTATCCTCGTCACCACCGGATCTGGCGTTGGTTCTTGTCGGCGGAGCAGCCTCGATCCCCGGTGCACTGATCGGTGCACGCCTGACCGGCAAGCTCTCGGAGGAAGCACTTGTCAGATTTATCGCCCTGATCCTCGTCGTTGCCGCAGTTGCAGCCTTGGTTAGCGCAGTTCGCTAATTGACTCTATGAAATTGTCTTGGTGCATGCCACGGACGGGTCGAGATCGTCGTGCAGCGTTGCACCATTCGCATCCTTGAGCTCGATAGTCGCTGTCCCGGCCCCGCCTTCCACATCGACCATGCCGTATGCGAACGTATCGAGGTTGCGACAGTCCACATCGACCAGATTCAAGATGCCGTGGAACGCCATCAGGAGATCAGGACCGTATCCGGCAAGTATCTCATCCTCCAAAGTAAAGGTGGCGATCGGGCCGGCGATCAGCTCCTGCGCAATTGGCTCGGGGTCAGTGAACCGGTCAATGAAGACCTCATTGACGATGTTTGCGTGATTGTCGGTCGTCAAGAAGATGACGTTTTCGATGTTGTTATCACGGATGAAGTTGAGAATCTCAGCCCGCTCGGCGGCGTAGCCCTCCCAGCGATCGTACGGCAGAGCGTAGAACTGCTGGAAAGCCAACTCACTGATCACGAACTTGAACTGGGCGTCAGAGGTGCGAAGCGCGTTCTTCAATCTCTGCTTCTGCATCGTGCCCAACATTGTCCGACCTGGATCGTTGATCGCCTCCAGACAGCCGGGCGGTGGCGACGGCGGAAGGCCGAACGACGGCCGTACGGAAGACGGCAGTGTCGGTCCCAGATCGCCCTGGCACTCCACCTCAACGGAGGCACTGCGACATGAACGCTCATCGGGTATGAAGATGTCGACATCGCTGCCACGGTTAAACTTCTTAAACACAGGATTGCCTGCGCAGCCTGCGGGGGGGGAGCCGTCCGAAGGCACGATCGCGAGATATGAGTCTGATATCGGCATGTACTCGAAAAACGCCCTGCGTCCTGCCGCATATCGGTCCGGATCGACGGTCTCACCATCGTAGTCGTTCATCACCTCATGGTCGTCCCACTGAGCGTAGATGGACGTGGACCCGAGCAACTCGGGCAGAGCTTCGATCTCGCGATTTTCCTTGTAGGCCCCGCGGTACTCGTCCAGCGTCGTTGCCGGGCTTGGCCGCAAACTCGAGTCGGAGTAGATGGTGTCGCCGAGATAGACGAAGAAGTCCGGACTCTCTTCGCGCACTGCGTCCAGAACCTCGAAGTTGCCGTGGAACGGGCTCCCGTTGACACTGGTCCCGTCTGAATCTCCTGAGTAAGCAAAGCTCACATTCGCCGAGGTACTCGCGGCCGGTGCCGTCGTGAAGGTGCCGACCGGGCTTCTCGCCCTGCCGCGACGCCACTGGTAGTAGTAGGCTGTATTTGGCTCCAGGCCTCTCGCGGTTGCCTTAGCTGTGAAGTCCTTCGTCGCCGTCGCCTTCACCTTCGCTTTGAATACCTTCCTACCGTGCAACCGTGGGTTGTCGTAAACCTCTACCTTGACCTTCGCTCTCCGATCAACGCGAGTCCAGAGCACAGCGGTGGAGGACGTAACATCGCCACTGGCCACACCGTGCTCAAAGACCGGCTGACTGCGGGGAGCTGCAGCACCCGTTCCCGTAAAGCCAGATAGAACTATCAATATCGCGCATGCAGTTACAAGTCGAATCCACCCTTTGAACACTTCGTACCCCACTAACCGTTTGTGCGCCTTAAGCGCAAGATTGCCACCCATCGGATATCCGATGTATGACATATAGACTCAAGCGCCGACAAATTGTGACAATTATTTCGACTTCGGTTTTCGAATGTGCATCAATGCAGCTGTGTAGACTACAAACGAGATGCCAAATACAGGTGACTTGAATGAAGCGAGAGGCATAAGCACCCTGAGACCGCTTCTTTGGAATCCTGAGATAAAGCTATACCTTAAGAACAGCGAGACGTATCAAAGAAGCAAAAGAGTCGGGCGGATCGCTCTTCTGGCGAGTGTCGTGCTGGACATAATTGGTGTCGTAGCGATCATCTACGCGGTAACGACGGACTTTTCGATTGTGTACGGCATCGCCGCGTTTGTTATCAGCGCGGCCTTGATGCCCGTCTGGATCAAAGCCGCCAAAACGCGCTTCGCAGAGCTGAGGAAGGCACAGCAGGTCCTGGGCGTCACCAACGAGCAACTTCGTGAAACTTATATTCGCAAGTAATTCAACTTAGAACCTGCCTCCGGGTTCAAACCTACTCCGATCTTACGGTTCAAAGTGGCACAAATCAGTGTCAATTTTGTCTATACATAGTGTGAACATCGATTTCGCGCGTTTTTACGCACTGTGACTTCGTCAGAGTGATACTTTGAGATGAAGGAGGCAACATGACCATGTCCCTTACACGCTACTTCGCTCCACTACTGATCTCGATCGTGGCGCTTCTGATAGTCGGCGCCACTCCAGCTAGTGCGGCACTCGAGCCTTTCAAAGGGCATCTGAAAAACGGTGATCCGAACGAGTCCCTTCCCTGCGAAGACGTAATCGATCAGGGCCAGGCCATCGCCCGCTACTGCGAGGGTGGTCCGCGCACAATAAGTGTCCTCCCCCCCAATCTGGACGACAAACGGGTCGTCGGCTGGGACAACCAGCCGATCGATGCCGACGTCACCGTGCCGCCACAGGGAGACGGACCCTGGCCTCTGGTCGTGATGCTCCATGGCTTTGCCGAAAACAAGCTGTCGTTTGAGACGGACAACCCCTCAAGCCAGGGCCTTAACAACATCGGCCTGGCCCGCAGGGGCTTTGCGGTGCTGACGCCCTCGGCCCGTGGCTTCGGCGCCTCGTGCGGCTTTGGCATTCTGGGGGCCGGCTACATGATGTCCGGTTACTCCTTCTGGGATGCAATACTGGGGCAGCTGGCCTGCCCGCCAGAGAGTTGGGTCCATCTGGACGACGCGCGTTTCGAGGTCCATGACACGCAGTACCTCACGGGGCTCTTGGTTGACGGCGGCATAGCCGAGCCCAACATAGGCTCGGTCGGAGAGTCTTACGGCGGCGGCCATACGCTACTTCTGGCCCACCTGAAGAACCGCATCATGCCGGCGGATTGCAGGTTGGACGACTGCACCCTGGAACCGTGGACAAGCCCTCTCGGCACCCCGATGTCTGTGGTCGGCGCCGGCGCTATCGTCCCCTGGTCGGATCTGGCCAACGGCCTCCTTCCCAACGGACGATCCATCGACGATGAGTTGGAGCACCCAACCGCCACACCGATCGGAGTGAAAAGGGATTCCTGGGTGGACACGCTCTACCTGTCCGGCGTGGCGGCCGGCTACTACGCGCCTGAGGGATGCGAGGGCACCGAGCCCTGTCCCGATATGACTGCCTGGTATGGCCTGATCAACCAGGGAGAGCCTTACGGTGATGAGGGTGCCGAGCTCGCCGAAGAGGTCACGAACTTCCACTCGGCCGTCGGTATCGAGCCCCCAAAAGATGGCCCGGCTCCGACCTTCATCGTCAGCGGCTGGACCGATGACCTCTTCACGCCGATAGAGGGGTCCCGCTTCTACAACCGCACCGTCAACGACTACCCGGACGTTCCCGTTGCATTCCGAGTGGCCGACGTAGGTCACCCGCGTGCCCAGAACAAGAGTGCCGACAAGGCGGCCATCGAAGTCGAAGGAATGGCCTGGATGGATTACTTCGTAAAAGGCGAGGGAGCCGAACCGGAGTCGGGGGTCAGGGCCATGACCCAGACCTGCCCAAAGGAGAAGCCCTCGGAGGGGCCGTTTCCTGAAAGTGGCAGCGCCCCGAATGTGGAGGGTCTAAGTGCAGGCGAGGTGACATTCAACTCAAAGACGCCGCAGACGGTGGACGCACGCGGAGGGTGGCAGTGGCTTGCATGGTTGATCGATCCTCACCCAATGGGCCTGCTCATCGATGGAGATCCTTGCCGTCAGACTTCGACTTGGCAGAAAACCGGCGTGGCCCAGTACGAGCTTCCACCCTCGAGCGGTTACACCATGCTTGGTTTTCCAAAGATAAAGGCCAGGATTGCAACCACAGGTGCGGGCGCGGTCGACGGCGAGTTGGCCGGTCGCCTGTGGGACGTTGACCCGGGCACAAACAAGCAGACGCTGGTCTCGAAGGGCATATACCGCCTCGATGGAAACCAGCGAGGAAAGATAGTTTTCGAGCTGAACGGCAACGGCTGGCGCTTCGAACAGGGCCACATACCGAAGTTCGAGTTGCTGGGACGGGACTCGCCGACGTACCGACCCTCGAACAACGAGGACTTCAACGTCACCATCGACAGTGTCAGGCTGAAGCTACCGACGGTGGAAGCGGACCCTACGCCTTAGCGCGACAGCTTTATTGCGTCACCGCTGCAGTTTCTCGGTGTCGCGCGCCAGAAAGACGCTGTAGACCAGGGCGGCGGCGAGCAACAGTAGTGGTAGACCCACGATCAACGCGTCCCAGACCGTCACGCCACAATCTAGGCAGTCGATCTTCTTCGCCGACGTTCGTGAGGCAGCGAAGTAATTTCCCAGTATTTGGACAAAAGACGCCACTGTTTCGAGTGTACTGGCCCTGAAATTTCTTTACCAAATGAATTCTAAACCTGTCATAGGGCAGAAAGATTTGCATTTCGAGTCAAAGCACCACGAGTTGCGTGGCTCGCCCTTGCATCGGTCCTACCGGTCGGTTAGCCTGCCACACAATCCGCGATGCCCGGGAGATTGCGAGGTTGGGGGAGAATGTATTTCAGGGTTTTGGCGCTGGCTTCAATAGCCGCGGTGATTATGGTTGCATCCGTTACACAGGCCGAGGGGAATGGCCGTGACAAGCCTGTCGTCTTTGTCCACGGAGTCAACCTGTTGGGCGGATTTGGGTATCCGTGTCCAGCAAGCTGGGGGCCGATGCACGATGCCTTCGAGGAGTGGGGCTGGGATGGAGTGCCACTTGTTGGCATGAAGTACTACGCCGGCGACAGCTTCTGTGAGGACGATATCGACCACCACGGCAGCCACAACGCTCACCACGGCAACAACAACTGGTGGAGCTTCAGATTCAACCACGCACGTTTTAACCCAAACAGCCACAGCAACAACACGCCGATCGAACATCTCGGATATCACTTGGCCTGGTCAATCTACGATCACTACACCAGCCAGGGACAGGAAGTTGATCTGGTGGGGCACTCCATGGGTGGCCTGATCATCCGTTACGCGCTCACCAAACAGGAGGAACAGCACGCCGACTTTCCGCCTGAGTTAAAGGTGGAGGACGTGGCCACCTTGGAAACGCCGCACGCCGGGGTCTCGCTTACGATCTTCTGCGGCTGGTCGAAGCAGTGCCGCGAGATGTTCCCGGGCTCCAGTTTCTTAGAAGGCCTCGGCGACAACCCGCAGGTTGGGGACGGCACCGACTGGACCACCATCGGCTCGTACCACGATCCGCTGGTTCCCGCAGACAGCGCGGTGGCAATGGGAGCCGCCCACCGGCTCAAGTACTCTGAGCCGTTCTACGAGCACCTGCGGCCTCTGTGGGATAACTCGGATGCCAGAGACGCCGACTTCGACTACTCCGAAAACGGCGGGCAGTGGCAGGAGGAGCTGAACGGCGCAAGATCGGTGCGCAGGACCGATCTTGCACTTTCATCCGATGATGAATAGAAGCTACTCGCTGCCGACCGGCTCCTTCAGACGCGATTTCATTCGCTGGTACATGTAGGCGGAGACCAGAAGCAATAGCCCGAGCACGACGAGAGACAGCACTCTGTATATGGAGTCGAGAGTCGAGAGGTCGTACGTGAAGACCTTGACGAGTGCGACCGCGAGTAGGCCGAAGCCTCCCAGGCGGAGCAGCTCCCTGTCGCGGACCAACCCGTAGGCCAGAAGGGCCAGGCCAGTAAGCGCCCAGAAAATACTGAGCAGCGTCTGTCCCTGCTGGCGCACGTCCAGGTCGGTCAAATAGGTGGTGACCGCCTCTCCCGGTTGAAAGGGAGTGACGATCAACGTTGAAGCGAGATACAGCAACACCGTTGACCCACCGACGAAGAAAGCCGGCTTCCACCACGTCTCCTCGTTGCGCAGTATGTACCCGACTGCAAAGCAGCCTGCAACCACTGCGAGCAGCGAAGCCAGAGCTTCGGGGACGTTGTTGAGCCCTTCCACCAGGGACGCCGGCACGGCTTCAAGTGCAAGCGAATGCAGCAGTGCGCCCGCGAGGAATAGCCCGGCAACACCCATCGCAACCGATCGGTCCAGATACCTGTTTAACAGTGCAACTGCAACTCCGAGCCCAACCCAGGTCAAGGGAACGGCAACGCCGTCCATGACGACCGCGGCCAGATAAGCGAGGGTCGCGAATCCCAGGATGTCGAGACCCTGCATCCAACCCATGTTTTCCTTGGCCATCAGCCGAGCGCAGATAAACAGTGCTGTCGCAAGCGTAGCCAGGCCGATGATTGCCCCGGAGAGACTCTCTGGCCCACCGACAACGGACTCCAGCGGTACTTCATACGCAAGAATATAACCGGCCGCCAGAGTCAGTTGGGCGAGGACGCCGATGTTGGTCACCACCCTGTCCTGCGCGCTGCGATAACCGACGTAGGCAAAGAACACGGCCGAAATCGACCAGCCCGCTGAAAGGACTGGTCCGCTGCCAATCAAGCCGAACGCTACATCGGCCAGCGCGACTCCCTTGCCGATAATCCAGATTCCCAGGAGCCTGTTGAAGCGGTCCGAGTCGATGAGAGCGAGGCCCAGCGCGATATGAAAAACCGCAAGGCCCACAAGCCATGCAACGGCCTCCGAGCCGGTGCTGAGCTCATCAAGCCTGAAGTAGCCGGCAAGCGCCACAACGGCCGTGGCCGCCGTGAGCAGCGCAAGTGATGACGCTCGAATCTTCTCAGTTGGGACACGGAGCTCGTACCCGATCGCCGCCAGTATGTTCAACACCAAGAACAGGCTGAGAACAAAAACGACCCCGATAATGGACCCGCTCACTTCGACCCACGAGAGAATTTGAGGGGCACTCACTAGGAATGCGGCGAAAGAAAGCCACCACCACTTCTGCCAAGCGAGCACTCCAACCGTCGCGGCGAAAGCTACCAAGATGAATGCAACCGCCTCGGCGGAGGCCCCCGCACCGACCAGTGCCGGAGCCAGAAGCGCACCGATCAGACCCAGCCCACCAATTGTCTGGGAGGAGAATCGCACGGCAATCGCCGTGCCGATTGCACCGATACCAGTAGCGATAACAAGTGCCGTGAACGAAGGAATCAGGTCGTAGAGCTGTGTTGCGGCAATCAGGGAGAGGAAGAGGCCTGCGATGCCGGCACCCGCCATGGCAAGTGATGCCTGGGTTCGGCCCTTCTTCTCATGCAACCAGACTCCGCCACCCAAGAGAGCCGCGGATGCGACAAACGCCATCACAGAGCGGGCCGTCTCACCGATCCAGCCATTACTTATCGCAAGCGCCATGAAGAAACCGACACCAACAATGAATGCTGCTCCCCCGGCCCAAGCGAGAAGCCTTCCACCGAGAATCTCCTCCATCCCATGAGCTGTCTCTTTCAGGCTCGGCGCTTTCGCCCTCTCCGATCTTTTCGGCGTGGCGGGAACGGTCTCCGGTTGCGGACGTGCCTTTCTCTGTGGTTCTGGCCTCGTTGGCCTGACACCCGGCCACGGCGCTTCCCCGGGCCGCTCCTCCTGCTTTCGCGGCAGGGTGGCTTGCTCAGCTTCCGGAGGAGCCCCGGACACCTTCTGTTCAAGGTGTCGCAGGCGCCAGGAGAGGCTATCCATCTTCGTTTCGAGTCTGTTGATCCGCTCTTCACTCATTTCAGCCACCTATGCCTTTCCACAAGATCGGCAGTGTTGGCTGCCCACCCGTCTGGGGCTGCTGCAGCTGGAACATTCAGCGATGACTTTCCTTCCGCAGCCTTCACAGTGGCTGTTGTCAGTCACCGGATATCCACAGAACGGACATTGATTCCTGCGCACCCGGCGCTGAGGAGTTCTCTTTGCAAGAAAACGATGTAAAGCCGCAATCGCCAGCAAAGTAAATGTGATCCCGGTCAAAGACAGCACCAGCGGGCCGATTTCGCCCACGTCTATGTAGTCCGTCGTGTAGTCGGTCGCCATCACGAGCGCCAGAGCAGTGGCAAATCCGATACCGGCCCAAGCAACCGTGAGATAGCGTGAGTTGCGACGGCGCATGCGATTGAAAAGCAGGTACGCAAATCCCATCGATCCCAGCACAAATGCCAGACGCAAGAAGAAGGTGAGCAGCCTCCGGTTGTGTGCACGCTGCTTAGCTTTTCTGTCTGCCTCACGTCTATCGGCGGCGACGTTACGCTCAGCGGCTTTTGCGGCGGGGGCGGCAAGTTGCACTGCACGCTCCGCGACTCGTAGCTGCTTGTTGGTCTTGTTGAGTTTGGCCTGCGCGCGTTGGTATGCCTGCTCCTCCACGCCGGCCGGTTTTCCCGCGTCAAGTGCCGTGCGGTACGACTCTCTTTTGAACTCCAGTGCCTCTCGCCGCTTCCTGGATAGTTGTTTCAAGTCGTCAACGCGATTCACCGCATTGTCGTGCGCCTTTATCGTGCTCCGGTCATGTTTGCTGCCAAGCTTCTTTTGGCCGTGGCCCTGAAACATAGAGTCCAGTCCACCAAACTTAGCCTTGCGGTCCAACGGCTCGGCGTAGGCCCAGATCCCACCGATCAGCAGGAAGGCGGCCAGCACGAAGGCGAGAAACTTCTCGCTGCGTGTAATCTCGACCTCTTCAATACCCAATAACTTGCTCATTTACTTTCCCCTTCCGTTTTAGTTCTCGGCCTAAGCTCAACGACAAGCCCACAGTCGAGCGCATTGGCTATCTGGCGAAGCGTGTCGATACGGGGCGGGCGCATGCCGCGCTCTACCCTGGCGATCGCCGACTGCGTTGTCCCGCAGAGTTCGGCAAGCTCGGTCTGCGACAGCTCCCGCGCCAGCCGTTGCTCGGTTACCTGATCGGCGATAGCTACGTAGTAGGGATCTGCCTCACCGCGGAGCTTTGTTGCACGCTCCTTGATCCTCTTCAGCGCCGGTCGTTCTTTCATGAAATGCTCTCTTTCCCATCAGTTTGATAGACACTCATTTGAATCATTCCATCCCGCTAATAATCGCAAGTTTGATATATCTCAATACTGCTATACCCGACTTCCGGCAAACGGTTACACCTCAACTGCAAGAAGTCGGTGGCGAGGTTGAATTAAGCAATTGTCGATTCCGAGTCCGCTTGCTGCACTAACAGTGGGAAACAAATAGCTACGTCCAGGCGTAATAAACCTGCCACAAGTCAGTCACAGAGACATAAGGGCAAATAAACGGCCGCCAAGGAGGAACCAGATGAAAACCGCTCGACACCACCAGACAAGACAGATCACTACAGCACTGTCTTTCGCGATCGCAAGTCTTATCTTCTGCCTTCAACTAACGGTCTTTACCCCTCAGGGTCAAGCCGAGTCGGTGGACTTGACCAAAGTGTCGGTTGGGCTGGGCGGCGCTGCAACCAATCGGAGCAGCTCCTTCCCACAAATCAGCGCAGATGGCCGCTTCGTCGCGTTTGAGTCCACCGCCTCAAACTTGGTCGCGGGCGACGACAACAACTCATCAGATGTGTTCCTGCGCGATCAATCAAACGGTATGACCACCTTGGTTTCAAAAAGCAGAAACGGAAACGGTGCTTCAGCGGATGACACCAGCTATCAAGCGGCTATCTCTGCAACCGGTCGATACATTGTTTTCGTATCAAGTGCAGGCGACCTTGTAGCTCGTAACGTCAATAACAACAAGTACAACATCTATCGGTACGACCGAGATACCGACATCACAACACTTGTCTCCATTACCGATCGATTTGCGGATCTGTCAAATGGTGATAGCTACAACCCCCAGGTAACTCCTGACGGCCGCTACGTGGTGTATGAGTCGTACGCTTCAAATCTGGTCGATGATGACCAGAACGGCTCTTCGGATATTTTCAGGATCGACCTACAAGCCGGTAGAACATCGCGAGCCTCTGTCAGCACGAACGAGGCTCAGGGAAACGACCACAGCAATAACCCGCAGATCACTCCCAACGGTCGATACATCGTCTTTCAATCTGAAGCGGTAAACCTCGTCGCTGGAATTGATGCAAACAATGCTCCCGATGTATTCTTGCGCGACACACAACTGGACGAGACATTTCTCATATCAGTGGGCAGAAACGGCCGGTCAAATCGTGGGAACTACAACCCACAGGTAACTCCCGACATCCACTACGTGGTGTTTGAGACCGACGCATCCAACCTGGTAGACAATGACAACAACGGCCGATCTGACATTTTGGTTCGAGACCTTCGGGCCGGAGGAATCACGCGCGTATCAGTTGATTCCAATGGGGCTCAGTCAAATAGCGGCAGCTATAGCCCTCAGATCACCGACGATGGTCGCCGGGTCATTTTTCAATCTCACGCCACCAACCTGGTCGCGGGTGACGTCAACGGCAAATTTGACATCTTCTCCCACGACCAAGGCGATAACAAAACGAGCCTTGTCTCGGCGAAACCGGACGGCACTCAGGCCAATAACCACAGTTATCACCCGCAGGTCACACCCGATGGTCGTTTCGTTGTCTACGAATCGGATGCCACTAACCTGACGGCAGATCCGTACATCGCAGGATTCAGCAACATCTTTTTGCGCGACAACGCGAAACCGGATCCCGAGCTTCCACAACCTCCGCCGGCACCACAGCCGCCCGCGCCACCCCAGCCTTCAGCTCCACCCCAGAACAACCCAACTCCAATGAACAAACCCCCAAGCAAAAGCGCTTACAAAAAGGCCTGCAAGCTGAAGCTGACCTCTCCGAGAGTGAGGATCAGGGGCGGCAAGTCCAGAAGGGGAAAGGTCTCAAGAAAGAAGGCGCGGCGCCTCTTTACCCACGGCTCAAAAGGGCAGATCAAGTGGGGCAAGGTCCAGGGCAAGCAGGTCAAGTGCAAGAAAATACGGATGCTCCTACTTGAAAAGCGCGGAAAGCGTTACTACATCCCCGGCACGAAGATCAGGGTCTCAAAGAAAAGCCTTGCATACAAACGGTTCGCAAAAACGCTCAGGAAGTTGAGAAAGAAGAAGGTCGGCACCCTGCGGCTAAAAAGTCGGTCAAGCAAAAAACAGACCAAGTTCTCGTACAAGAACTACAACCGCAGGTCGAAGCTGGGTAGAAGCGCTTTGCGCAAGCTGAGAAGCAAGCGCTACCGTGGAACCTTCGTGGTCGTCTACACCGCCGAAGTGAGCGGCGTGAAGATCAAGAACAGGGTGAAGCTGACCAGCAGGTAAAGGTGTCGGCCGAGGGTTTACCTACCCCAGAACCGCCAGGCAGTTGCATAGGCGGCAACGGCGAGAACTGTTCCGTACAGCAGGTCCATTACGAAATGCTGGTGCAGGAACAGAGTCGACAGGGCGATGGCCACCGAGAACAGTATTAGCAGTGGCGAGAGGACAGGCCGGCGCACCTGCCCCCAGGCGATCGCCAAAATCACTGAATACGCAACGTGCAGGCTCGGAAATGCACTGTAGAAATTCCCGGCATACAGGTCGTTCTCCACGTACAGCATCATCGACCGGAACGGCTCACCACCAAATTCCGTTGGTGGCGGCACGTAGGTTTGGAAGATGACGAACGTAATGAGGCCCACTACCGTGGCAAAGATCAACGCCAGCAGCAGAGTCCGAAGCTGCTTGTGCAACAGATGGGTACCCATGTAGGCGATGCTGAAGATGGTGTAGGCGTAGAGCCCAAGATAGGGAACCACGAAGGAAGGCACGACTGGCATGTGACTGTCAAGCGAGGTCTCTACGATGTGAACCGTTCCGATGGGCCTGTTGCTAACGCCATACAGGTAGTTGACGACCAGAAGTACGACGATAATTCCCAGGTTTACCCACACGGTTGCCGGTATCTTCGACCCCTGGGATGCAGCTTTCCTGGACTCGCTTACGTACAGCACGACCGCAAGCAGCATTCCGAATCCGTAGCCTAACTCGTGTGGTGTATAGGACTTGAGCGCAACGGCCGTCACCAGACCGGCCACGACGACGAGGCCCGCTGCAAGCGCCTCTACGTCAGCTCTCCGGTCCCGCCCTAGCTCCATATCCAAAACATCCTACGGCATCGACTGGCGGAGATACAGCTGGCTACTCGATCGCTTGATCGAAGCAGCTGTCCAGGTCGCGTGAGTTGCTCTTGGTCTTTGCCGACCCATACGTTCCCGGCTTTCCATATATCACGATCACGTTCTGTCGACGGGTGGTCGCGAACCGTACATTTTCGTCATCCATGGACTTCTGGAGCGTCTCAAGCACATCTTCGGCGCGCTTGCTGCCGTTGAAGAAGAAGAGATAGGCCCATGCTTGGCCCTGCCCACGCTTCTTACCGAGTATGGCCAGCGACCCTTCAAATCCATTCTCCTTGACCAGGCGCCGATGGGCCTCCGGGACACCCTGCCGTTCCGGGACAAACTCCACCGGATGCTCTCCTTTTGAGCTCAAACACACTTTTACATCGCTCTCGCTCACGGGCGCTATATCACGAGAGCAGCCCACGGTCACAAAAAGCAAGGCTATTAGGATTGCCGGTGCAAGTCCCCGGTGAAAGCGGCGGTAGGCATTCCTAGACCCGGTCCGCAAAGCGCACTCTTTGTATATTGGGACGTTCATGCTTGCACCACCTTATGCTCAGAGGATGTCGGACCCGATTCGTCGGAGTAATGCTCATGCCACAGCGTGAATGAGAGTAGTGACCAGATCTGACGACTGTAGTCCTCTCGGCGTTCGACGTGGGCGTCCAGTAGCTGCCCCACCCTTTCGGAATTGAAGAACCCCTGCCGCCGAATCACCTCAGGCGCAAGCACCTCGCGCGCAAATGGCTCAAGCTCTCCACGCAACCAGGCGGCCGCCGGGATCGAAAAGCCCTGTTTCCTGCTGTTGGCAATCTTCTTGCCTATCAAGGGAGTGGCGGCACGGCGCAGCAACCGCTTTTTCGAAAACCCGCGTACCTTCTGGCGCCGCGGCAATGCAAGCGCGAACTCGGCGATCACCGGATCGAGGAAGGGAACGCGCGTTTCGAGCGAGTGTGCCATGCTGGCACGGTCTGTTTTCACCAGTAAATCGTCGACCAGGTAAATGCCAATATCGACGTCCTGCAGCCGCGCCAGCTCATCAATTCCTTTCGTCTCGGCGTATCGCCGGCGGAGCAGGTCTATGGGGTCGGTGGTACCGCGCCGGGAAGGTACAAGTAACTCGGCTCTCGCATCCGCCGAAAAGATCTCTTTCCAACCGTGATGACGCTCCAATGGGGGAAGCGATGCTGCGCGAACGAACCGTTTTGCCTTGTACTCGAAGCTGACCTTGGATGATGAGCTGGGGATGCGCTCCACGAGCGGCCGAGCGATCTTCGCCAGCGGCGCGAGTCGCGGCGCGAGCATGTCTGCCGCATATGTGTAGTAGCCACCAAAAAGCTCATCGCCGCCCTCGCCGGAGAGAACCACTTTCACATGATTGGCCGCCAGCTGGGAAACAAGGTACGTCGGCAGTGCGGAAGAGTCGGCAAATGGCTCATCAAACGTGCGCGCCAAGGTTGACAGCAGTTCAGCCGCATCGGGTCGTAGCAGCAGCTCGTGATGATCGGTGCCGTAGCGATCGGCGATCGCACGGGCGGGCTCTAGCTCGTTGAAGGACTGTTCTTCAAACCCGATCGAAAAAGTGCTCACTTGGGCACCGGCCTGCTCGGAAGCAAGCGCCGTGATCAACGATGAGTCAACTCCTCCCGAGAGCAGAACCCCGACGGGCACATCTGCCACCAGATGGGCTTTGACGGAGTCGCGCATACGCTCCCTCAACTGCTCGTCAAGTTCGGCGCTCGTTCCGGTGAGTAACGAGTCGTCGGTTGCGGGCCTGACTCGGGCGTAACACGATATCTCGACTCCACTCCTGTCGGCGACCAAAAGGTGGCCTGCCTGAAGCTTGCTCACCTGGTCGAAGATCGTAAGCGGCGCGGGGATGCTGTTGAACGCCAGGAAGGCTTCGAGCGCGTCAAGCGAGATCTGCCTACTGAACCCAGGGGCCCTCAGCATCGACTTCAGCTCCGAGGCAAATGTGAGCATGCCGTTGGCTATGGAGTAATAAAGAGGCTTTATGCCAAACCGGTCTCTCGCTATCACAACCCTCTCATTGCGAGCATCCCACAGCGCAATCGCGAACATCCCGCGCAGTTTTTCAACAAAGCTCAAGCCGCACTGTTCGTAGAGGTGTACGAGAACCTCTGTATCGCTTTCCGTCGTGAAGCTGTGGCCCTGCTTCTGCAACTCGGCGCGAAGCTCGCGGTAGTTATAGATCTCGCCGTTCTGGATGACTTTGATCTGCCCGTTTTCGTTACTTATCGGCTGGTCACCGTGTTGGAGATCGATAATTGCCAGTCGTCTCATTGCAAGCGCAATGGGGCCCTCGCTGAAGCTACCCTGGCTGTCCGGCCCACGGTGGACCAGCGCTTCGTTCATCGCCGCAACAACTGCGGCGTCTACCCTTGAACCATCAAGGGCGAAGGTGCCACATATTCCACACACTTACTCTACGCCTTCCTTCGCAGTAGCTTGCCCAGAGGGGCAAAGGCTCGCTTCACTATTCTCCAGACAGTCGCGAGCACGACAAAGAAGTAGAGAGGCACCGAGCGATCTGCGATGTATTCGAGGTCGTGAGCGAGCTTTTCCTCCCATGACATCTCACGTGTCATCCTGGTTTGGGCAAATCCCGTGATTCCGGGTTTGATGACCAGCCTCTGCCAGTAGCGGGGTATTTCTGCACAGAGCTCCTCAAAAAACGCGGGCCTCACCGGCCTCGGCCCAACGATTGACATGTCGCCGCCGATAACGTTAAAGAGCTGTGGAATCTCGTCCAGGTGGGTCGCTCTCAAGAGACGGCCTACCGGAGTGACCTCGTCTTCGGTACGGCGCGTGAGCTCCTGACCGAGAAACGGTCCGAGCCTGTCCTCGGCGTCAGGCTTCAACGTCCTGAACTTGAACATCATGAAGATCCGACCGGCGCGACCGACACGTGGGCCTTTGTAGAGCACCGGCCTTCCCGAGCTTACTAGGATGGACAGTGTCACGACTGCGATCAGCGGTGAGAGCAGAATGAGAAATAATCCAGATATCAACAAGTCAAACAGTCGCAGGGCCCGGTCTACACGCCGCGGCTCGAACTCCCGATCCGCAATCTCTGTGTAACGCGCTGCGAGCGATCCTCCTTGCTCGGGCTTCTCTTTCCGGTCAGTCACGACCGCTGCAGTTTTTCCGACTTGTGTATGGAGCTCATGCCTGGCTGTCATGAGGCTGTCTCGAGAATGTAGTCCACCAGGAGGTCCGGATCGCGACGGTGGATCTCACCACTTCCCCGATCCTTGACAAGCTCGATCCCTCTTGGGTCGCTCAGCGGCCTGAGCCGCTTGTCGTGAATGAGCTTCTCATCTACCCCTCCCAGCCGGCCTCCATACGTTGTATATACCGGTGTACCCAGCGCTACGGCCTCGCGGTTCATTGTGCCACCCGACGAAACGACCAGGTCTGCATACACGATAAGGCTCTGGGCGTCCACCGCATGGTCAGGTACCACTACCGACGGAAGGTCGAGGCCCTTGACATATTCTCGCTGTTTCTCCGTCCTCGGAAGAACTACGGCTTGCACGCTGCTCTGTTTGCCGAGGTATGAGAGAACCTGCGGGAACAGCGGGTTCGACTTGCGGTGGTAGAGGGAGACATCGGGTGGTGGGCGAACAACGACGATCACCTTCTCACGGTCGAGCTCCAGCTTTTCCATAACCTTCGGATCAGGCTCAAAATCCGCCAGGTAATACTCTTCCTTCAAGCCCGGAAACTGGACCAGCTTGTCCGGGCCTGCCCCGTAGCGGGAAAGCCGCTCGGCTGGAATCGAATCGGGCACCAAGACTCTTTTGGCCAGCCTGCAGCCAATCCGGTGCTGCCAGGCGGCCCACTCGTAATCAAACATGTTTACGGCTGGGATTCGGTGCATGGCTGCGGCCAGGGCGAGATCATTCGATCCGTGAGCTACAGCAAGATCGAAATCGTGCTGTTTGGCGAATCTACGCAATGCGTTGGTTCGGGTGAGTAGCTGTGCAAGCTTGCGAGTGCGGCTTGCGCCGCCGTGTTTGCCAAAAAGCTCGTAATCGACACCCTGAGCATCCAGGAGCTCGATCGTCTGCGCATAGTCACGCGTTGTAATTGTGACCTCGTGGCCCCTACCTTTCAGGCGCTTGACTATTGGCCTAAACACCAGTGGATGGGCCGGCGCGGTTATGTCTATCCATATCCTCATCTGTGGCGTCGCCGACTACTACACTATATGAAAGAGCGAAGACCTCCTCCTGACGGCGGATTCAGATGGTGGCCTAGCATTAGTAGGTTGTCAGAGGTTTCGATGTGAAACCCGTCGAATCCGACATCTAGATCTCCAGTTGAAAAGCTTTGAGACACCTATGCGAATACTTGTCGTAACAAACATGTATCCAAGCGAAAGTCGTCCGAGTCACGGCATATTCGTACGTGACCAGGTTGAGGCCCTCCGCAGTGTGCCGGACATTGAGGTTGAAGTCTGGAAGTTTCAAACCGGCGCGTTGCATTATCTGGCCGCCGCGCTAAAGCTGGCGAAGTTTATTCGGGGTAAGAACTTCGACGTGGTCCACGCTCACTACGGCCTGGCCGGATGGCCGGCTTTGGTTGCAGGCCGCAAGCGCTTGATAGTTACATTCCACGGAACGGACTTACGCCACCGGATTGTCGCCCCTCTTTCAAGGCTTCTTGCAAGAATTGTCAGAGTTCCTGCGATCGCATCGCCGAAGTTGCGTGAAAGCGTTGGGAAAGCCGTCGGCCGTACAGTCGTACTGCCGACCGGCGTCAACTTGACACGTTTCAGGCCAGAAGCGGCAGAGGCAGCCCGGGCTCGACTAGGTCTTGACCCGGGAGGCAGGTATCTGCTGTTCGCGTCGGATCCAGAGAGAAAGGTAAAGAGGTTTGACCGGGCGCAAGAGCTTGTCCAAAGCCTTGCGGGCGTGAAGCTTCTGACGCTTAAAGATGCAACCCCCGATGAGGTACCGGACTGGATCAATGCCTCCAATGCAGTACTGGTTACCTCTGACGCAGAAGGATTCGGTTTGGCGGTTTGCGAGGGCCTGGCCTGCAACAGACCTGTGTTCGCAACGCCGGTCGGCATCGCCCCGCTCGCATTAAATGGTGTCGAAGGTTGCCTGTGTGCGCCGTTCGACTCCGACCGCTGGGCAGAGGCGCTTGGCCCCCACCTTCAGGCCAATGAGGCAACTATCGACGGAAGGTCGCAGGCAGCTCTCTTCGGATCGAACGAGATGGCCAACCGCGTCGCAACGGTTACTTCTTCCATTGCACAAGACGGCCACTGATAGCCACGTTTTTGAACCCCAGAAACTACGCAGGTTAAACTCAGCGCACCGCGCTCTTCGTGGCTCTCTCGATCAGGGCCTCGGCTGTGGTCTCTTTCTCGGCCGTTGCAACCCCAATCTTTGGCACCTCTTCGTCTAGACCTTCAAGACGGACGAGCGCCCTCCTGGTATCCGCAGCCTGACCGGCGATCGTCTCATTGCCGGTGTCGGGGGAGATGATCATGAGCTCGGAATCGCTTAGTTCGCAGATTCCGTCAGAAGAGCGCAACCTTGTTCGCAGGTCGGCAATCAGCTTACGGCGCGAGCCGTTTTCGCTCAATACCTCGGTAAGCGCTATTACGCTGAGCGGTCGTCCCGACTCCTCGAGCCCGGCCAGCTCGCGCTCCAGCAGCGTAAGCCCGGCAGATCGGCTCAGCATTGAACGTCTCCGGCGTCTGCCGAGCGTAGCTGTCAGCGGTACTGCCAGAAATCCGAAGGCAACCCACCATGGCACTCCACCACCTTCTTCGTTGGGTCCGAGGAACTCTTCCTGCCTCTTGGCCTGCTTCTTGCCAAAGGTAACAAACTCGTCCAATCGGGCAACGCCACCCCTATAGTGCAGAGTCGCCCTGACTCGAAAGCGCGTGCCCTCCGAGGGCCGCTGGTTTCTGGCCAGCAGCGGATACTTGATCGATGTGCCGGATACGAAAGTGCCGGGCTGTATCCGCGTCGAGAGAACCTTCTTACCCCCTCGGGTCACCTCGGCGGAGCCGTAGACCTTCCTGAGAACTTTGTTGCCGGGATTGCGTGCGTGAAGGAAGAAGGTGACCCCCGCCGGAAGCCGTTCGACATGGGCTCCGCTGAGCTCGATCGAGGGGTATCGGGGGCCAGGTATTGAAACCAGGAGGCCCACCACATGGCGCCGCTCACTGCTGACCACAACTCCGGATCCGGGATTCGTTTCCTGATTTTGACCACGCGCCTGTACGCTGATCCCGCTCAAGTACTCACCGGCCTTGGCCGATGCGGGAATCTGCACCGAGAGCTCGACGCTGGTGGTCCTGCCCGCCGCGATCGTCACGCGCCGCTTGGCAAGCTCGGTCCAACGGGTTGAGCCGCGGATTTCAGGGCCACGTAGCTTGTATGCAAAGCCGAGATTCTGCGCGGTCTCGCCATCCACTGGTTCAACGCTGACAGTAACCGGCCTGCTGGCTCTGTTCTTTATCAGCAGCCTGCCACCCGAGACGGCAGCGCCTGGCTCTCCCTCGATTTCAAAGAAGCCGGTCGTCCGGTAGCTACCACCAATTGACTGCTGGGGCTCGACCACGATCAACGGCTCTCGAACTGCTGCCGCCCCGGCGCTACTCGGCACCGCAACTGCGACCATCAAAACCGCGCAAGCTAACCGGCGAGTCGCTCTAAGAGGGTCCACTTGCAAGTGTCCAAACTAGATCCACGCGGTAGGCCTTGTTTTCGTCGGTTCCGATAGCTTTGATAGTCGTGGGAGCCGAAAACGACAGGCTCGACTGCGAGTAGTCGGTCGCCCTGTATGTACCCATTCCTGCACCGGCCGCAGCCGAAGCAATTATTACCGGTGACGCGCTGTCGATGTTGCAGGATGAGCCGCACGAGTGTGTCGGCGGGATGCCGCGAGTGCCACCGATCGCGTTGAAACTCGCCCCGGAACTGCTGAGCACCATTGAGTTCGCCTCCAAAGATTCACCATTGGTTACATACCCTGGCCCCGGACCGCCGCTCACCGCGGTGTTACAGCCGTTGCTGGACGAACCGTCAGTACAGTACTCCTTGAAAATCGGACTGTTGCCTGCTGAGCTATCGCCCCTAACGTTTATGTTCCAACCGCTACCCGTGCCGCTCGCGTCCCTCACCTGCCACTCGTTCAACGCTCCGTTGAGCGTCTGTTCGGTACCGTCGAGGGAGAGCGCCGAAAGATCGGGAACGTCTGGGCTTGTATTGAAATACAGGGAGCCCGAATACACGACGAACTTCGATCTCTCTGTTACCGTTACTGCTTGAACAGAGGGTGACAACGTAAGTGCAACCAGCAGTACGCACAACGAAATCAGCTTCACTGCTCCCCAACTCTTGATGAAACTCATATGCCCTCCCTGATCTGCCTTGACCCATGCAACCCGTGCAATTACTGCCCCACCCGTCCCGGCCAAGACTTATATGTCTATCCGCTATTCGTACGATTAATCAGTACGGTCAATGCCCACGTGTACATATTGGACTGCCGTGTGTAGCTATTGGCAAAAGAATCGTCAATCAGACACAAAAGTGTGGCGCGCTTCGACTACTATCCGCCGCTAGATACAGCGATTTTTGATCGAGTAAGGCAGTGAAGCACCAAGTAGCGAGCAGCTTATTATCACTAATAGAATCCGATGAGAAGGAACTCACGCCAGAAGATGCTGCCGCCGATCAAAGGCACGCGGAAGAAACTCTCTCGGTAGGCGAGGCCTGCAGACTTCTAGAAGTTACGCCCAACACTCTACGCCGGTGGCATAAGCACGGCTCGATCAAGGCCATACGTACATCGGGCGGGCATCGCCGGTTCCACTTGGCCGAGATCCATCGAGTACTGCGTCGACGCAGGAGCGAGCAGCTCGACCGGCAGGAGGTTGTTGGCCCCGTCCAGCCCCCTGAACTACCAATGCCTCGCCTGGCAGTCAGGCTGGCCGATGCAAAACATCGGATTGCAAATATTGGTAAGGCTTTTTACGAATCGAACGATGTGCCCCAGGGATATTTCTCAACCACAGATGCCAGGGAGAGAGTCGACAGGATACTCGACTCGTTAGAGCAAGATTTCAAAAGTGGCTCCTACAAGCAAACTCTTTCCGAAGCACGCGAGCTGGGAGTTGCCGCGGTCGAACAAGGGGTTCGCATTATCGAGCTCTATCGATTCAGCGAGCTTCTGGCAGAGGCAATCACAGCGGCGGTCGTTGCGAGAGGCTCGCAAAAACTGAGGCCCGGAGGCGACAGATCTCTGCAGCAGGTCATCAGAAGCATGAAACACGAGTATCTCGATGGGGTAGACAGCCCCAGCAACCCGATTGACGACTCAGAGTGAAATAATCGGAAGAGCCCGGTGTCGGATTTGAACCGACGACCCCATCCTTACCATTCAAGCCACATGGTCTTGAAGCCACTCTATGAAATCTTCCTCTGTGAGATCATGTGAAGCCAGCGCTTCTATTGTTTCTACAACATCATTGACATCGAGGCTTTTCGACCACTCGATATCGTTTCTGAGCATGAACTCCCTCATGCAGTACCAACCAAGCCTTTTGTTGCCATCGGGCAGTGGATGATTCTGCACAAGACGTGCACATAGAATGGCGGCCTTGGTAACAGGCTCAGGATAGAACTCTTCATCTCCAAAACTCGCCTCTGGCGCACCAAGTGCCGACTCAGCCAATGAGGTCTTTAGAACAGACTGAATGGATGCAGTCGAGGTATCGAGAATGTCGCTAGCAAGAATAATGAGATCTGGAAGATCAATATACTGCAAGAGATGCCCTATCCTGCAAGCCTTTCGAATATCTCTTTGTCCTCTTTAAGGATCTTCTTTCTCCGCGCTTGAAAAGCGGCGTCCTTCTTTCGGCGCTCTATATGTTCGTCAATCGCCATCCGCACAGCTTCGGATACCGGGACCTCATCGATAGCTGCGAGCTTTTCAAGCTCTTTTGCTTTGTCCTCTGATAAACGCAATGTCATAGATTTTTCTTTCACTGTTCGTCAACCTCCTAGCTCCGATCATCAATCAACTAGTTTTACCACTAAAATCAGTGTACTGGATTGGTATCATGGTATCAAGATACCAATGAACTACAACTCCTAGTTTATCCCTAAGAAACTTCCAGTCCACTGCATCGCGATCCCACTGTTCAAGCAGAAGTCCGGCACCGAACTTTCAGCACGCTAACTTCAACATTGTCTCATGGAAGAGCAGGCTCCCCTGTGTTCTACCCACTCCCAGCATTAGCGGATGCGACCAATGAAGCCCGGTGTCGGATTTGAACCGACGACCCCATCCTTACCATGGATGTGCTCTACCAGCTGAGCTAACCGGGCATTCCTTGTAAGACCAGTTTAATGCAACTAGATCTGTGGATCGTTCTCAGTGATCAGCCGTCTCCGAGGTAAGAAGCCCGCCGCGAAAAGACCCAACAGGCCGATGCCGGCAGCGATAAACATGGCTGCGCTCATTGCGTCGAGGCGTGCTTGGGCGTTGATTTCGACGAGCTCATCTGCCCGTTGCTCGGGCACGCCTTCCTTTTTCAGAAGGCTATACAGTTGCGAATTGCTTATGAACTGCGTTCCACTGCGAAGCTCGACTCCGATCTTTTCCTTCTGAGCCTCGGAAAAAGCCTCGCTTGCCTCTGTCCCCTTTATTGCACTACCGGCAAGCACCAGTACCAACACCGACCCTATTACCGCGGTCCCCAGAGAGTTGCCCAGCTGCATGGCGGTTCCGTTCAGCCCGGCTGCCTCGTTTGTTTCACTCGGCTGCACCGAGGAGAGGATCATGTTGGCAACCTGCGAGACCAACAACCCAATTCCCAATCCGATCAGAGCCAGGCCACCGATCAGGTCAACGCTCGCTGTATTTCCATCAAACTTCAATGCCAGAACGACAGCACCGGCGGTCATCGCAACCAATCCGGCCTGGATGATCCGCTTTGGGAGAAATCTTTGTGTAAGTCGAGGCGCTACATACGAAGCGGCAAAGAGCGCGACCGATAAAGGAAGTAACGCAATGCCTGATTGAAACGCGTTTTTTTCCAGCACGATCTGGAGAAACAAGGGGATCGCAAACAGAATTCCCGCCTGGATCATTCCCTGTGCCAGCAAAACCGAGAGACCCGACGAAACCGCACGATTTTTGAACAGGCCCATGCGAATCAACGGATCCTTGCCTTGATGTTCACGGTGAACCTGCCAAAAGACGAAGGCGATCAGGAATATCAAGCCAAACCCGATCAGGAAGGGTACGACCGACAGGCCAAAAGGTGTGATCTCGTTGCCTCCAATCACGGGTGCCATGCGGGGCTCTATCCAGCCCCAGGTGCTTGACTGCAGTATCCCGAAGACCAGTGAGGCGAGCCCAACGACAGAGAGGACAATCCCAACGCCGTCAAGGCGTGGCACCTTCTCGACCCCCGGATCCTGAATGACCCTGGAATACAGTAGAACCCCGATCGCAATCACGACCTCCCCGACAAACACCCAGCGCCAGCTTGCAAATGTTGTCACCGCACCACCGATGATTGGCCCGACCGCAACGCCGCCTGCTGCAACAGCACCGATAACAGCAAAGCAGACAGCTCGATCCTTGCCTTTGTAGTTGGCCGCTATCAGTGCGGCGATCGCCGGCATCAACAGCGCCGACCCGAGTCCCTCAACCAACGACCAGCCGAACATCAACGTCATGATGTTGGGACTGATTGCTGTGATGAATGAGCCAATTCCAAATAGAGTCAGACCTATCCTGAAAGTACGCCGACGGCCCCAAATGTCACCGAGCTTGCCACCGGTGATCATGAGCGCCGACATCGTCAGCATGTAGAGAGTTATCGCAGCCTGAACACTTGTGACCGATGTGTCCAGATCCTTGACAAGCGCAGTGATCGAGACATTCATCACCGTCGTATCCACAACGAGGATGAATTGAGCCAGCGACAGCACGATGAGCACCGACCATTTCTTCATCGATCTATCCAACCCCTCTTCACGAGCAATCGCCCATAATTGAGCTACTAGTAGCCGTACCCAGCACTAACTCCATCGCAGCACTCTACTGCACAAATCAATCAGCTTTGTCAACGATTAGCAATGACCGGAGGATGTTTGTGGGGGAAGGCACAGCGACCCTTGCAGG
>SDBU01000140.1_pt1 | contig 98754 bp, 119 predicted proteins | sample 2277071 | NCBI WGS metagenome assembly SDBU01 (sample SAMN10397929, study PRJNA504765) | marine sediment metagenome | isolation source: marine sediment core GS08_GC12, 126 cmbsf | place: Arctic Ocean: Gakkel Ridge, Loki's castle | collected 2008
AAGAAGGTCCCAAGGGTTGGGCTGTTCGCCCATTAAAGCGGCACGCGAGCTGGGTTCAGACCGTCGTGAGACAGGTCGGTCTCTATCCGTCGTGGGCGCCTGGAGATTTGAGGGGGTCTCTCTCTAGTACGAGAGGACCGAGAGGGACAGACCTCTGGTGTACCAGTTGTTCCGCCAGGAGCATCGCTGGGTAGCCAAGTCTGGTTGGGATAAGCGCTGAAAGCATCTAAGTGCGAAGCCCGCCCCAAGATTAGATCTCCCATCCTGCTGATTCGTCAGCAGGGGTAAGACCGCAAGTAGACTACTTGCTTGATAGGCGGTGAGTGTAAGGGCAGTAATGTCTTTAGCTAAACCGTACTAATGGTCGAGGGCTTGACCCGCTTCAGAGTTGATACTAGCAATAAAAAATCTATGGTGGTACTTTTGCTGCCATAGATTTTTTGTTTTATAGGGCTTTGATTAGGGTAACCTATCCCCCTGACCCCCTTCCCTTGGGGATTTATAAAGGGAAGGGGGAAACTTTTAGAGAGGGACTTGCGCCCCTCTCGACTAAGCTCACCTCTAATTACTAACGTGCGGTCTAATTCGGCGAAAAAAGACAAAATGGAGCCGAGGTATCAATAGGTAGAACTTTTAAGTGGCGTTTTCTCTCATCTTCTAGGTGTCACATTGGCTGTATTACATTAGCCTCGCACCAAAGGGTCTATTATCTCGCCAGGACCTTCTAGTCTTGATCCTGGAGGAGCATACATCAGGAACGGAAGTATGATGGTGTGCCCAAATAGAATCTTTTCAAACTCGAATGTTCCAGTTTTCCCAAGCGAGAAGGTCACACGATTAATGGCTTCTTCTATGGCTTCGACCGTCTTTCTAGCTATCCCTGTACCCGTCAAAACCGATTCTGAGGATTCGGAACCAAAGCTAACATATGCCATGACAGCTTCACAGAAGTCAGTAATGGGAAAACTTTCAGGCTTGCGCTCATATAGCTTTTGCGGAAAGTCGGCGTATTCCTGCCACCACATACACCAGGGCATGTAGAACCACACCGGTATCTGCCAAGCAACATTCCTTTCCAGAGTCTGCATCAGCCGTACAAGAGCAACACGACGTCGATTTGTTATTTTTATATCCAATAAATTCAAATCCCAATCGTGTCTCTTTATTTGCCCGTTGTAATCGCTATCCATATGAAGCACGTCTCTATTATAGGCATTGTCAAAGCGAATATACGAGCCATTTTCTTCCTGATACCCAGCAAAAGTGGCCGTGAAAGTGGTTCCATCAGTGTGCTTTTTAGGCGTCCAACTTGCCGTTACGGTTCCTAAATTTGGGAGTGGCATCCGAATCTGCTCTGCCACGTAGTCACCCATACCTTTGCATTTAGGAGCGAGGTTGCAGCCACCATTAATTGCGATTCGAATTGCCACGGAGGCTGAAGATGGTCGTACTAACAGCTCCGCTTTGTATCCAGTGATAAGATCCTTGTCCATTTAGTTAATTGTAAACAATTTGTAGGTTATTGTTAAATGTTTCTGAAACAAAGCTGAGAAATGGAGCCGCGGGGATTCGAATCTTGGTTTCCGGTGTGTCAAGTAACTAATTCTTCTAGACTTAAATAGCAGCGTCCAAGAGAGGCGCAAACCCCTCTTTCTTTTTCTTCCCCCTTCCCTCAAGGGAAGGGGGATAAAGGGGGATGGGGTTTGCCCCCAAATGGGCGGAGGGAGAAAAACCAGGTGGCGATTATTGACCCGCTTCAGAGTTGACACTAGAATATGAAAAACCCGGGGAAATCCGGGTTTTTCATATTCAGCAAAGGTTGGTTTTCTATTTTCCAGCCACGACAAAATTCCTCAAAGCGCCAATCTTCTCTATTTTAATTTCGACCACATCACCTGGTTTCAGGCTGCCGATTCCAGAGGGTGTTCCGGTAGCGATAATATCACCCGGCAGAAGGGTCATTACACCCGAAACAAAGCTCAAAAGCTTGTAGACGTCAAAGATAAGGTCACTGGTATGACCCGACTGGCGAAGCTCGCCGTTAAGATAGGTCTCAACCTTTAAACTATCTGGAGCAATATCGGTCTCGATCCAGGGGCCAAGCGGAGCGAAGGTATCGAAGCCTTTTGCCCTCGTCCACTGGCCGTCCTTTTTTTGAAAATAGCGCTCGGTGACATCATTAAAGCAGGTATAGCCCAGGATGTAGTCTCCCGCTTTCTCAACCGCCACACCCTTTGTCTTTTTGCCGATAACAACCCCGAGTTCACATTCGTAATCCACCCTCTGCGAGAAAGATGGCAAGACGATACTTTCTTCAGGCCCGATAACCGCCGTTGAGGGTTTCAGAAAGATGAGGGGCTCAGCAGGCAAATCCTTCCCTACCTCACGGGCGTGACTGTGGTAATTTAAGCCGATAGCTACTATTTTTGAGGGCAGACAGGGCGAAAGGAGCCTCACCTCATCCAGCTTATAGGAAGTCCCGTCAAAGATGAATTCCCGATTGCCAGCCTCAAACTGCTTGAAAGGACTGTCCCGAAGGCTCTTTATTAGATTATCCTCAAGCACCCCGTATTTGACCTTTTCCTGCACTGCAAAACGAATGAGCTTCAATTGCACTTCGCCTCGATACTAATTTGTTACACCCAAGCCCTCACCCTTCTTCTTTGCCCCAGTTCTGCATCATCTCCTTGAGTTTCTGGGCAAGCCTGGGGCTTTGACGCAGGCGGTCAATGAATATCGGGCAACCTTCAAGAAGTGAGTTCTGAGCCGCAGTCGCCATGCTGGAGAGAAGGTTCTGAATACCGAGGTCAGCCTGCTGTGAGATATCTATCCCCGAAGCTGATTGCTCAAGCTGCCGGCGGATATCCTCGGCGGTAAACCTCATTGGCACGACACAGGACTTATACCAGGAACATTCCTTGCACTGGACCACCCCGTAAGCCTCATCTAAGACATCACCCATCTTGGGCCTCCTTTCAATCGGGATACCTCACCCGAAGGGGTTATATCTATTATACTAATTTACTACCGCAGCCTTCAAATCAACTTTAAATATCAAGTTCACCGTTCGCCTGCATCTCATATACCTGGGAGCTTGGAATGGTTTATAATACAGTCGGTATGTCCAGACTAATCCTGGTAAGGCACGGTAACACCAAGCTAGACAGTGCCCAGCGGTACTGGGGAAAGACTGATGTCGAACTCTCGGCTTCAGGGCTGAGACAGGCAGAGAAGATACGTGACTGCCTGGCAGGAGAAAGACTCGACACCATCTACTCAAGCAGCCTCAAACGAGCTTACCTAACCGCCAAGATTATTGTCTCGAGGCACAAACTTGAGGTAACAACCTGTCCTGAGCTTAACGAGATCGACTTCGGCGAGCTTGAGGGACTAACCTTTGCTGAAGTCAGCCGCCACTATCCCGAGGTGACCAGATTATGGATAAAAAGAAGCTCAAGGCTTAAATACCCGGGGGGTGAGAGTGTCAGATATTTTCGCCAGCGTGTCTCAAGCTTTATCTCAAACCGCCTTGGGGGACATCTACCTGAGGAGACGATTCTCATTGTGGCTCACAGCGGTGTTCTGCGTACCCTTATCTGCCATTTGCTTGACCTGGACTTCTCCACGATAGGTAAGATTCGCCTCGACCTGGGTTCACTAAGCATCGTGGAAACATACGGTAATACTGCAATATTGAGCCGGCTAAATGACACAAGTTACCTGTAAGAGGAACCTTAAAACCATTCTGATACCATAATTAAGAAGTAAAATCAACCGCCTTTAGTAAGGTAGATACCAAGAAAGCCACTAAAGGGATTCCTTTTGAGGGTAAGAAACCGGTCCAATTTATGACAGCGGCGCTGCCAACCGAGTGGAAGGAATAATACACCCTTCCAAACGAATGAAACCTCACCCAACCCCCTTACCATTCTCTCCAGTTCCCAGACAGTATAAAACCTGGCCTGACTGTAAATATCTTTTCGGAACCTGCTCCTAACCCTGCGGGCTACGCCCAGGAGGGAGGCTTTATTTAACACCCCAATATATACCTTCCTTCGAGTGACTCTGATTGCCTCTCTCAGGGTTTCCTTTGGGTTGGGTAGAAATTCAAGCAGGGTAATCAGGGCAACGATATCAAAAGAACCGTCATCAAACCTGAGCTCATCGGCTTGCCCCAAGGAGAGCCTGACGCTGTTTCCGAGTTTTTTTGCCGCCATCTGGAGCATGGGTTCTGAGGAATCAATGCCAGTGACCTCAAGAGAGAGACCTTTGAAAAACTCCAAGTTATGCCCCGTTCCACAACCAACCTCAAGCAAGCTCTCTCCTCGTTTGGGCTGTACCAGTCTCAGGAAAAGCTCCTTCTCTTGAGCATCCGCATATTGACCCTCAGGACTTTGATACCACTGGTCATATTTGGATGCCATCTCAGCGGTAAAAACCATTTTTTAGTTCTCCTGAAGAATTCAAGATTGCTTCAGTATAACTGAGCTGATTCTGGTATAGACGGCGCCTTGAGGAGCGAGCTGGCTCCTAATCAGGCTCAAAGCATGAACCTCAATTTCACCCGCCTCAAAACTGGTGCTGGTGATAAGCTCGCTAAATCTCTGCCTTTCAGCCTGAGACATCTGTTCGCGAACCCTGGCTAAAGTCAGATGGGCGACAAATGGTCTTGACTCAGGGGAAAACCCCAGCTTAGCCAGATTTAAGTCAACGCTCTTTTGCAACCTGGTTAGCTCGTCAATCTGCCCGCTCATTCCCACCCAGGCGACCTGAACTCGATTTGGATTGGGGAAAACCCCCAAACCACCCACCTGAAGACGAAACGGAGGCACTCCCCTGCCTGCTTCCTCCAGCGCCTCGGTCACCAGCTCAAGTCTATTTGAGGCGACATCACCCAGAAACTTTAAGGTCAGGTGAATAGCTTGCGGGTTAACCCACTTAACCCTGAAGTCACCGCTTGATTTAAGTCGAACCTGAAGCTCGCCAAGCTTAAACTTCAGCACATCCGGTAATTCAATCGCCACAAAAGAGCGAATCTGCTCCATAGTCTACCCGCTTTCAATGCCCAGGAGACACCGGGCATTACCACCAAGCAGCTGGGCTTTTACTTCCTCATCAAGCTCAAGTGAGCCAATCTCCTCGATTATTCGCCTCTGCCCAAGCAAGGGGTAGTCACTGCCAAAGAGAACCTTATCCACCCCGACCAACCCAATGACCTGGCGATAGACCCCAGGGCTGTAGAGAAGAGGCGAAGCGGCGGTATCGAAGTAGATATTGCCCATTGCCTTTTTTACTTCCGGCATTAAGGCATAGAAGGGCAGACCACCACCCCAATGGGCACAGACGATACTTAACTCAGGGAAGCTGACAATGAAGGAGTAGAGCTTATCCGGGGTGATAGTCCCCTTCCCCGGGTAAGGGTGGCCTACCGGCTCTGAGGCATGGGTAAGCAGGATTAGCCTGTGCTTAATCATTAGCTCAGCAATCGGCGCCATCATCTCTCTGTTACCCGGGTTAAACAGCTGACCATCTGGCCTCAGTTCACCGACACCCTTTATCCCTGACCCGATACAGCGCTCCAACTCTCTGGCGGCTGCTTCAGGAGTCTTTGGCTGAACAGCACAGAAACCAACCAGTCTCCCGGGATAACGGGCAATTGACTCAAGGATATAGTCATTGGTCTCAACACAAAGTTCGTGGCTCGTCCAGCCGATATTCAAAATTACTGAAACATCAACCCCGGCTTCATCCATACTGGCAACAAGTTCTTCAGCCGTAACCAGTTTAGCCTTTGGGTTGGAATAAAGCAGGGCAAAACAGGGGTCGGCGCCAACGTATTTTCGGCGGTTTTCCCCTACCCGCGGTGAAAAGACATGGGTATGAAAGTCTATAGTCACGCTATCATCTTAACAGAACATATAAGTTAGCTCAACGTTTTAATCTACAAGATATGATACGAAAACAATTGCCAACCGTTAGACAATATGGTATATTAGTTTGGTTAAAAACTGAATAAAAATTTCTCCGAGCCTAATCTCCTAAAGGGTATACCCATGGAGACTGGCCAGCAGGGTATCGCTGGAAACGTTGATGCCTCCCGTGTTTGGAAAGGAGAAGCCTGCCTAGATATCAGAGCACCTCCTTTCGAGGTGCTTTCCTGTTATTAGGGACAACACATAGTAAAAAGTAGCTGTAAAAATGAAGAGAAAATTATCTTTTTACTTATTCTCTACTCTGCTGGTTTTAAGCCTGACCGCCAGTATTATCGGCTGCACCGTGGCCGAGGGTTCAGAGTCACTCTCGTCAAAGGAAAAGCTCAGGCTGGCCACCACCACCAGCCTTTATGATACCGGGCTCTGGGATTACCTTGAGCCAATCTTTGAGGAGAAGTTCGGGGCTGAGCTGGATATACTCTATGCTGGCACTGGCATTGCCCTGGAGTATGGTCGCAGGGGAGACGTGGATATTATCACCGTTCATTCTAAAGCTCAGGAAGAACAGTTTGTTGCCGAAGGTTATGGAGTTAAGCGAGTTCCTTTTGCCTATAACTATTTTCTCATTGTCGGCCCCGGAGATGACCCGGCCGGGATTAAGGGGCTGTCGCCTGAAGATGCCTTTAAGAAATTAGCTCAAGGTCGAAGCTGGGCTTTTGTCTCCCGCGGTGATGCCTCAGGAACACATGCTAAAGAGAAAGAAATCTGGCAAAGCGCCGGCTACGACTACGAGGGAATCACCGAATCGGGCAAATGGTACATTGAGACAGGAAGAGGCATGGGGGCAACCTTACTCATGTCAGGTGAACTTAAGGCTTACACCCTAACCGACCTGGGCTCTTTTCTCTCCAGCAAGGGTAAGATAGAGCTGGTGCCAATTGTGGACAGGGGTGAGATATTGCTTAACGTTTATTCGGCAATTGCGGTAAGCCCTGAGAGGAATCCAAAGGCTAATTATGAGATGGCAAAAAACCTAATTGAATTTCTTACCTCACCGGAAATACAGGAGCTAATTGGCAGTTATGGGACTAGAGAATACAGCCGGCAATTATTTACCCCTTGTGCCGGAGTTGAGCCAAAATCTTGAGGATCATTTATGGTGGTTAAAGCAAATTGACTGAGCTGTGGCAGGGACTGGTTCAAGCAACCCAACTGATAGTATCCCTTGACATGGAGGTATTCGAGATTGCCTCAAGGTCGCTTCTAATCTCGGCAATCTCCTGCAGCCTGGCTACTCTAATCTCCCTGCCCTTAGCTAGCCTGATTCATTTTAACCGCTTCCCGGGTAAAAAATTTCTTATAAGCTTGCTCCAAACCATGTTTAGCCTCCCTACGGTGGCGGTTGGGTTATTTGTCTTTGTCCTCTTTTCTCGCGGTGGCCCACTTGGGGGACTGGAGTTCATGTTCACCCCCACGGTGATGGTCATCGGGCAGGTAATCCTGATAACACCGGTGATATTAGGCCTTACCATCTCCGCCCTGCACGGCGTTGACAAGATGGTAACAGAAACCGCCATCTCCCTTGGTGCCAGTGGTGTTCAGGTGGCGACCTTAACCTTGAGAGAAGCCAGGTACGCGGTGCTGACGGCGGTCGTGATGGGCTTCGGCCGGGCAATCTCAGAGGTTGGGATTGCCCTTATGGTGGGTGGCAACATTAAGGGTTTTACCCGAACCCTGACCACGGCTATTTCACTTGAGACACAAAAGGGTGACCTCGAGCTATCCATCGCTTTAGGTATCATCCTTATCTCCCTGGCACTGATTATAAATATCATCCTGCATCGGCTGCAGCAGAGGTAAAAATGGCGTTAATTGAAACCATTAACCTAGGGCAGAAATATAAAGACATCTCTGTCCTTAAGGATGTGAATTTGAAGATTGAAAAGGGCGAGGTCTTCGCCCTAATTGGTCCTACTGGCTCGGGCAAAACCACCCTGCTTAAACTTTTAGACCTCCTGGAGATGCCAACTGAAGGAAGAATTTACTTTGATGGCGTAGATGTCTCCTGTTCCAAGAGTGCCAGGCTCAAGACACGCCGACGGATGTCCTTTGTCCTGCAAAAACCGATAACATTCAATATGAGTGTCTATGATAATGTCGCCTGCGGACTGAGGTGGCGGCATGAAAAGGAGGATACCATCAGACCAAAGATAGAGAATGCCCTTGAACTAGTTGGGGTGCGTGATTACAAAAGCCGAAATGCCAGGACACTCTCCGGTGGCGAGACCCAGCGAGTTGCCATCGCCCGGGCTTTAGTTACCAGTCCTGAGGTGCTCTTTTTAGATGAACCCATGGCCAATCTTGACCCGATTTCAACCTCAAAAATAGAAGAGATGCTGGCGCATATTATCCAGGAGCAGCCAACGACCATAATCATGGCGACTCATGACATGTCCCAGGGACAACGATTGGCTGGAAGAATCGGGGTGATGATGGCTGGCGAAATACTGCAGATAGGAAGCTCCAGCGATATCTTCAGTGCTCCTAAAAACCGGGAAGTGGCTGAATTTGTCGGCGTGGAGAATATCTTGAGCGGGGTGATAGTACAAAAAGATGATAACCTGGTTACCATAAAAATAGATGGCAATGCCATTCAAGCCATCTCCGATTTTGGAGTGGGTGATAGGGTTCATGCCCTAATCAGGCCCGAGGCGATAATCTTTGCCCTCTCAAAAGATGTAAGCAGCGCCAGAAACACCTTTGAGGGCAGGATAACCAGAATGACCCCCTTAGAACCACTGATCAGGATTGAGATAGACTGCGGTTTTCCACTTTTGGGGGTCGTCACCAAAAGGTCGGCTGAAGGGCTGGGCTTCGCCATCGGGAAGAGGGTTTATGCCAGTTTTAAAGCTACGGCGATACACATTATCAAGCGGTGGAATTGACTGTATAAAGCGAGCTCAACAATCACTCCGTTATTCGGTGGGCTAGATTTATTTCTAGGATTGCAATTGATTTGGAGGTTGGAAATAAAATGGAATATACAATCAATGGGATGATTACATTGTCACCCATTTCAAAATTAAGACTAAGTTCTGAAGTGGATTTTATTTCACCATCAAAAGCGAATGTTAGTTTGAGTTCTGAGAGCGACGACAAGTTATCTGTATTAATAAAACTAGAAGCTAGTAATAACACAACCGCACAGGAGCTTGCACAGCTTGAATTGAGCAGAATATGTAACCGTCTGAGCTTCCACAACAATATCGGAATATCCAAAAGTCGGGTGACTGGAATGAGCTACACTAGGATTTCTTCAAAAGGTAATACCGATGTAGCTGCTATAGTCACAGTTCGTCTGAAAGCGACTGCTGATGTTGTAGTAACTCTAGGTAATAAATCTTTAGCAAAACTAACTTCCAATTTGGAACAAGATTATTCTCCTGATTTTGAGGAGGTGATTTTTAGGTGGAGAGAAGCGATTAGCAACGAAGCATCAGCATTACGATACTTTTTACTGTATAGACTGTTGGAATTCTTGTTTAACAGCGATACTAAAAAACTAACATCTTGGATAATAAGCAAAGAACCCCAAGTACAAATCGTTAGTGATAGAAAAAGAGGAGACACTACAATTTACACCTCTTTACGAGACCATATACACCCAAAAGAAAAAACCTTTCCTATCCAGCAGATTCAGGAAACCGTATCCAAACTCCAGACTCTAGTTCAACAAGCGATTAAAGAGAAAATTAAGAGTGGACAAAGCAATGAGAAGAGAAAGTAATAGAAATGGTAATCCAAAGTCACTTCGTCAATTAGCTAAAGAGCTTGGAGTATCACACAGCTACTTGAGTCAGGTTAAGAGTGGTAAGTGTCCTGCCAGTGATAAAGTGGTAAGCAGTGGTTTGCTTGACAGTGATACTCTGCAAAGCTACAATGTGCGTGAGTGGCAGCGTAGCTCAGTGGTAGAGCAGAGGACTCATAAGCCTTTGGTCGTGGGTTCAAATCCCTCCGCTGCCAGTTTGAAGCTAAAAAGCGGTTGGGCAGCCGAAATATATGGTTCTAGACCAAAGAACTCTACAAGGACAACTAAAAGTTTTCCTGTTATCGTGCAGGGTAGAGTTCCGTTAATTCGTAAACACTTTTTCAAGCTCAATCTCTCTCATCAAGCAGTCTCTTCTCTCCCTCTAACTTTTTTATCTGGGTTATATCCTGAGTAACCTCCAGGGTTCCCAGATAATGCCTGTCTTCATCTCTCACGGCAAAATACCTGATATAGACAAACCTACCTTTTAGATTTATCCAGAACTCATAAAAGTCCCTTTTCCCCTCTTTAAAAGAGGTTAATATTTTTTCCACCACATCCAGGCTCTGTGGTGGATGGCAATTCTGCACTGTCCTCCCGATAACGGATTTTGTCCTGCGGAAAATCCTGTCTTTGCCATCCGAAAAGTACTTGACCCTGCCCTCTTTATCCACAAAAGTTAAGTCTACAGGTAATATATTCAACAGACTCGCCAATTCCTTTAATTCGATTGTCCCCGTAGGCAAGCAAACGGCATTGCCCTGAAATACCGGCTCTTCGAGGAGTGCCGTCCGCAAATTCTTGACCAGAACCCCCGCCTCCTCGGGTTTTTCGATAAAGACATAGCCAATATCATCGCTCTCACTCAATATATCCACCCAGTCACTGGCCTCCAGTTTTTCTAAGCAGGTGGGGAAGAGTATGTTCTCTTCCTTAAAAATCATCCCCGGTATTTCCTCTATCAGGGGATTTAAGGTTTTCTGGATGTAATCTTCAAACTCCTCCTGTCGGCTAATGCCCTCAAGGTCTGCCAGAGCTGTTTTCAGTAAATCCCTGATTTCGTTATCCTTGCCCCACATCACCTTGGAAGGGCCGAAAAATCCCTGCTTTTCCAAAAAAGGAAATAGCAGTTGCTCTTTCCTCTCATAGTGTATCTCAATCCCTCTTAATTTAGACAACAACTCCCTTAATCTTTCTTTAGCCGCGGGGAGTCCGTATTCTTCTATTTTTTCTATTGTATTTTTAAGTAAATCGACGAGTTTCTCAATCTTGCGATTTTCCAATTTGAAAAGATACACGGGATGAGATGGTGAAGTATCTTCAGAAGTCGATTTTTCCAGAGCCGATTGAAAAATCAAAGCATGAACATTACAAAACTTCTTTATCTCTTCGGGGGAAAGCCCTTCGTTAATCAGGGATTGCTCAATCTCGGCAATCTCAGTTGAACTGATAACTCCTATCTCTTTTTCAAACCTCTCTTTTGCCCTGTCAACCGATAAACCCCGATGCAACTCAAGAATGATATCCTTCATAACTTCTTTCTTTGCCTGCTTATTCAAATCCTCAGCCATTTTCCCTCCTTAAGCTTCTTCGTTTTGCCAAGAGTTATAAGTTCCCCGGGCAGGACTGGATAAGGTTAACGCAACTTCCTCTGGTGGTGGGCTCAGTTGAGGTTCTGAAGCTGACGCTTGGGTTACACAACCAACCAGCCAGCCAGACAGCATCGATAATAAAGATGCCAACCACTATCTGGAAAAGGGGAGACCGTAACTATAATGACGCCCAGTCATCGGGTGCCTCCTTTACATGACGAGCATTCTAACAGGTTACTGCCGACGGAACTTCTCCTTCAGGACTTCAAATTCCCGTTTCATCTTGAGCTCTTTTTCGTGCTCTGCCTGCTGTTTTTCGAGTTCCTCTTCAGTTAGGGGAGTGAAGGATTTAACCTCGTCATTCTCTATTTTTAAGGTGAACAGCTCGCGGCATTTCCAGCAGCGATATGGTCCCTCATAGTCTGCTTCAAGTAGAGAGAGGCTACCTTCAATTTCACAACTGGGACACTTTACCTTCAATATCTTCACTCAAGTTACCTCCCTTTTGGCACTACTGTATTAATCAACCCTATTATAGAGAAAAACCGGCTCCGGGTAAATATGCTAAAATACTGGCTGAATGGCTGTTTTATCCAAATATGAAATTCAGAGGCTTTTAAAGCATAAGCCACCGCTGGTTGAAGGTCACATTAATCTTTCCGAGCAACTGCAGCCCAATGGCTTCGACCTGACCCTGCGCCAAATAGCCCTGGTCCAGTCTCAGGGCAGGATAACGGTGCAAAATAGCCAGAGGTTGGTCTCCGACCTGACGCCACTGGTCTTCGATGGCTTGGGTTATATTGACCTGGTAGCTGGCATCTATATCATCACCTATAATGAGATTGTCCATCTACCCAAGGACATCATGGCTCTGGGCAGACCACGCTCGAGTTTGCTGCGTTGTGGAGTTACCATCGGGACGGCGGTATGGGATGCCGGCTACTTTGGTCGTTCTCAATCACTAATGGTAGTCTATAATCCTCTAGGGATACGCCTTGAGAGGAATGCCCGCATGTTACAGCTCATTTTCTTCAGGTTAACCGAGGAGACAGAGAGCTATAGAGGGGCTTACCAAGGGGAGAATATATAACTACTGCACCACCAGACTAAGTGCCGCCGGTTTAAGCCAGAAAGTGGCCGGGGCTTCCCCGAGAAGCTCACCATCGGCATGAACCAAGATACGCTCTTGGGACTTTACCGTAACCTTAGTCGCCTTGGCCATCCTCACCTTAGCGTGGTTAATATGTGTCCCGTTATATACTGTGGGCAATGCCCTTAAGAGCTCAAACTTACCCATATCACCCACAAGCACTACATCAAGCAAACCATCCCCAAGCTCAGCCTGAGGTGCCATGTTCATTCCTCCACCAAAATAGCACCCATTAGCCACCACGATACTCAAGATACGAGCCTCCTCCAGATTTTCCTCAACACCCAGGGTAACCAGCTTATTGCGGTAGCCAAGTAGCGACCTGAGCAAGCCCACCAGATAAGGAACAGTACCACCAAAGTATTTGGGCAAACGCTGAGTGGCCTCAACTACAGTGGCATCAAAGCCAACCCCGGCAGCATTGACAAAAAAGCGCTGCTCCGGCTTACCATCCTTTTGATACTCAACCACGCCAACATCAATCATAAGCCGTTTAGAGCTAACAAGAACCGAACAGGCCAGAGCTAAGTCCCGTGGAATACCGACCGAGCGGATGAAGTCACTCCCGGTACCAGTACCAATGACACCGAGAACCGTGCCCGATAAGCCATCGACACTGAGGATGCCATTGGCAACCTCGTTGACGGTACCATCACCACCAACCGCCACCAGATACGGGTAACCATCAATAGCGGCCGCCCGAGCCAGCTCAGTGGCATGTCCTGGGCCCTCAGTATACTCATATTCAAAGGAGAACCCGACATGTTTCAATAACTTGCTGATTCGAGGCCACTTGCGGCGAGTTGAGTAGGCACCGGCTACCGGATTAACAATTACCTTGGCATATCGTTTTGACATCAGCACTCCAAATATTACCTAACAATTATCACTCCCTGACAAGGCTTCAGTCAAGAAAGGTTACTTCAGACGATGGTCTTTTCTTTATGTCAAGTTTAATACCGGCTTCCCGAAACAGGTTGGTAAAGGCGTCATCATTATATCTGGCAAAGCTGACATATCTTTTTATCCTGGTATTAACCAGCATCTTGGCGCAGAGCACGCAGGGGGTGTGGGTACAATAAATGGTGCTCCCCTCAAGGCTGACACCGTGAAGACCAGCCTGGATAATGACATTCTGCTCGGCATGAATACCCCGGCAGGTCTCCTGCCTTTGCCCGGACGGTATGCCGAGTTCGTCCCGCAGACAACCAAGTTCAAGGCAGTCTTTCATTCCAGAAGGGGCACCATTGTAGCCCGTAGCCAGGATATGCTTGTCTCTCACCGCCACTGCCCCGATATGGTGACGGCGGCAGGTTGAGCGTTCAGCCGCAACTGAAGCTATTTTAAGAAAATACTCATCGATATCGGGCCTGGTTAATCTTTGCATTTCAGCTCACCGATAATCTCCTTCGTTTCTTTCTCCAGATTCTCAACGGAAGACTCATTTAGGATAGTGAAATCAGCCATGGCAATCGGTCCACCTTTACTGGCTTTTTCCAGCTCCGCCCGGTCGCGGCTGGCCGCCTCGTCAGATGTTAGCTGACGGCTTCTTCTACCAGCCAGCCGAGCATACCTCATTCCCGGTGACGCCCAAACGGCGACGACAGCAAAATCCCCCCCGTAATATTCTCTAAGCAGTGTATACTCCTCCCAGGAGTAAAGACCATCAATCACCACGTCTGAATGCTCCAGGGCGGAATCGATTCTCGACAGATTGAGCTTGGCGTAGGCAGCCATGCCATGCTCTTTTCTTAAGAGTTCCCTGATGTTACGCTCATTTTTTTCAGTTAACTCAAGACCCCGCTTTTTAACTTGCTCATCAGTCAGGTCACCAAACCTGACCCTGGCAAAACCGCTCGCCTCAAATACCCCGGATACCGCCGACTTGCCCGCACCAGCCATGCCGACTATTGCCACCACTCTCATCTCAAGCAACCCATATTGAGTAGATTATAAGAAATTAGCCGCCAAATAACAACCGGGTTTAACTTGCAAACTGTTAACGCTGAGCTTAAAGCTGTGCTATAATTTGAGCCACAGCGGGTTTGAGGAAATGTCCGAGGTCTTTAATCTAAAAAACAAGATTGAAACTACCCTGCCTTTAGAGCTGGTCGACCTGATGCGAACTGCCGGTGAGCTAGCCCATAAGCAAGGGCAGAACCTTTATCTCGTTGGCGGCATCGTTCGTGACCTAATTTCAGGACGAACCAACCTTGACCTTGACCTGGTACTGGAGGGAAATGCCATCAGGCTTGCCAGAAGACTAAAGGAAATGAAGCGCGGTAAACTTAAGACCCACCCCCATTTTGGCACAGCCAAGCTTGAGTGGAACGGCTTCAGCATTGACCTGACCACGGCTCGTTCGGAGACCTATTCTAAACCCGGGGCACTACCCAAAACCAGACCGGGCAAGCTGGCTGACGACCTGGCTCGCCGTGATTTCAGCGTCAATGCCATGGCAGCAAGTCTCAGCCCAAGCCGCTTTGGCGAGCTGGTTGACCTGCACAAGGGCAGGAACGACCTCGAAAACAGGCTTATCCGCGTTCTGCACGAGAAGAGCTTTATTGATGACGCCACCCGCATCTGGCGTGGCATCCGCTACGAACAGCGGCTCAACTTTAAGCTGGGGAAAAAGACACTTAAACTCTTGAAAAGAGATGTCCCAATGCTGGACACCATTAGCGGTGACCGAATCAGATACGAGCTTGAATGCGTCTTCAAAGAGGGAAGTCCGGAGAAAGTCCTCCACCGCGCTGAAGAGCTTGGGGTGCTTACAAAACTGCATCCGTCTCTAAGAGCCGGGGGGCGGCTGGCCGAGCAATTTGCCTCGGCTCGCAAGTCCAGCTATCCCGATTTACCATCTTTCGAGCTGTACTTGGCTATTTTTGCCTACATCTTAGATAATACTGAAAATGAAGGGTTTATTTCATACCTTAACTTGCCGCGAAAAGCAGCCAAGACACTGCGTGACAGTGATGCCCTTAAAAGCAAGCTCACTTCATTAGCCCAAGCTGAGGTTAAGCCGAGCCAAATCTACCAAATCCTGCACGGGTATACCCAAACCTCAGTTATCGCCAATCTCATCACTACCAAATCACCACTGGTTTACCAGAATATCCAGCTATTCCTGGACAAACTCTGCAATGTGAGGACAGCCCTCGGTGGTGAAGACTTAATGGCATCAGGCATTTCAGGTGGTCCCAACATTAAAGAGGTTCTTGAGCTGCTGCTCAAAGCCAGGCTGGACGGGAAAGTCAAAACTAAAGGAGGCGAGGAAGAACTGGTGAAGCGGTGGCTGGCAGCCAAGAGATAAAACTATCCCCTCGGCTTCTTTCCATATCCTCACCACAAAAGACAGGAGTGACACCACTTCAACCGCCACTTTGGTCCCCTTCCCTTGCCTCCCGAACCGGGAGGTTGCCACTTGACTCTCAGCAACCAGGTTCACCCGGGTGCCCGCAGCAGCTCTGTCTCCGCCACACCTTGATAAAGTTATTACGAAAGACCAGATAAAGTTTACGCTGAAGGGGCATGGGGACTTTCATATTGGTAAAGAACGCTTTCAGACTTGGCATAATGTTATGTCCCCTCTCGGTATTCTAATTTAGGTCTCCTTTAAGCATTGTACTAGCCAGATAAGACTCAAGTCCTTCATCCTGCAGGCGCTGATAAATCGCTTCAGCTTGAAGCCTGTCCTTAATAAGAGTAAAAAGAGCTGGACCTGAGCCAGCCAGATGGACATCCTCAGCCCCAGCCTCCAAAAACCTCCGCCAGTACTCCTCAAGACCGTCAAAATTATCGAAGGCAACCTGCTCAAACACGTTAAATAGTAAAGCTGATGATACATCTTGACCTCGCTTCAGCACTACCACCAATCTCTCAGTGATTTTCCCTCCTGTATAGTGACTCTCCCTAATATTCCTATAAAGCCGCTCCGTCTTTCTTTCAAGCTGGGGTAATGGTGGCACCATCAACACGACCTTCATTTGAGAAAGTTGAGGCAAAGGGGTTAATACTTCACCCCTGCCCTCAGCCAGGGCAGTACCGCCATAAAGAAAGAAGGGGACATCAGAGCCGAGTTTAGCGGCTAAATCAACAAGTCTTTCCTGCGATAAACCCAGTCCCCACAGCCTGTCAAGCCCAAGCAGGATGGCGGCGCCATCACTGCTATCGCCGCCCAATCCCGAGGCCAGCGGAATACGCTTGATAATCTCTACCTTCACCCCCTTAGAGCACCCGGTTTCCTGCCGAATCAGACCGATTGCCCTAGAGACCAGGCTGTCCTCAAAACTCCAATCGGGCTTATCACACTTAACCTCAATGCCCTGGCTTAAACGAAAGCTCAAACTATCACCCAGGCTTATGGTCTGCATCACGCTTCTGATCTCGTGAAAGCCGTCGGGACGCCGGGATAAAACCTCAAGGGTCAGATTTAATTTGGCTGGTGCCAGTAAGGTCAGCATCCCTTCTTTACCTCTTGAGTAAATACCGTCCAAAGCTCCTGCCACTCATCAAGGGTCAGGGACTCAGCCCGTCGCTTAGGTTCGATTCCTGCTTTTTCGAGCAAGGCTAAAACCTCTGCCTTTGGTAGCCTGAGCCCAAACATCAGCGAATTAATCAGCTGTTTTCTTGGGGTACTAAAGCCCGCCCGAACCAGCTCAAAAAAGCCGCCCGTGTCACCTGTCTCAAACACTGGCTCGGGATAAAGGTCAACTCGCAGTATTGCCGAGTCCACCTTCGGTGCCGGGTAAAAACTCCTCGCCGCCACCAGGCTAACTATTTGAGGTTTCCCATAGAACTGAACACTAACACTTAAGAGACTCATCTTGCCGGGCTTGGCAACGATTGCCTCAGCCACCTCCTTTTGCACCATCAATACCATAAGCTCAGGTTTTAGCGAAGCCTCAAGAAAATGGCGCAGTACCGGTGAGGTGATGTAATAGGGAAGGTTAGCAACCACCTTATAACTAAACGGGGCCGCCGTCTGGTGGGGAAGTACCACCCCTTCTTCCTGAACTAAAGCCTCGGAGTCAATTTTTAAGATGTCGCCAGAAACAACAGTAACATTATCAAAAGAAGATAGGCTCTCACGCAGGATACCAGCCAGCTCCCTATCCAGTTCGACACTGATTACCCGACCCGCTCTCTTGGCCAGCTCTTTAGTCAAGATGCCCAGTCCAGGCCCAACCTCAATGACAACATCGGCCGGGGTAAGCCCTGCAGCTAAGATAATGGCTTCAAGCACTTCCCCATCAACCAGAAAATGCTGCCCCAGTCCTTTTCTCGCCCTGAGGCCAAAGTGCCGGAGCAAACCCCTGGTCTGGGTTAAAAGTAAGTCAGCCTTGGCGTAATTCCTGCGAGGTTGCTTTTTCATCAACTTAAGAGGTTAAACACCATGGCTAAGTCTCGCCACCAAACGCATCGGCAGGTTGTACTTGACCATCTTAGCCTGGGTAGCATTGATATCGTAGACAACACGGTAAAGTTTTACTCGCTTCGTCTCACTATCATAAATAGCATAGCTCGAGCGAGGGTCATTATCCCGTGGCTGACCAACCGCGCCGGGGTTTATGATTAATCGCTCTTTAGCCAACTCAAACACACTTTGGGGTAAAAATTGATTATAAGAAATATCGTTCCTACCCTGCTTGAATACCAGTGGCACATGGGAATGACCTACCAGACAAAATTTTGACTTAAAATAATTGAAATTCTCTCTAGCTGAGCTTATCGAGAGGAGGTATTCCCAGACTGGCTCCCTTGGGCTACCGTGTACCAGGGTAAAATCCTCCTTCTCGATTACCCGAGGCAGGTTCTCAAGATAGCGTTTATCCTCAACGGTCAGGTTTTTAGCTGTCCACCGACAGGCAAGTGCGGCATCAGGGTTAAACTCAGAGATGTCAAGCTTGCCCAGCGCCGCTAAATCGTGATTACCAATAACACAGATATGGTTGGTCTTCCTTAAGAGATCAATACACTCATGGGGGTCCGGCCCGTAACCGACCACATCCCCCAAACACCACAACTCTTCAACGTCCCCACGCCGCTCAATATCAACCAGCACCGCCACCAAAGCGGCCAGGTTTGAATGAATATCAGCAATAATTGCGTAACGCATCAACCATAATATACCAGTTTTCATCTACTATGACTAGGTTGTGACCCAAATATGGGCGTGTTATAATCTTAAACCATGAAAGTACAAGATATCGGCGAATTCGGACTGATTGACCACCTGGCTAAAATCACCTACTCCTCGCGTGACCAGAGCCAAGCCTCCTGGCAGAAGCTCCTGGTTGGCATTGGCGACGATGCCGCCGCCTGGCAAGTTGACAGTTCAACCGAGCTGGCTACCATTGACAGCCTGATTCAAAACGTCCACTTCTCCCTGGATTCTATTTCCTTTACTGAACTCGGGCAAAAAGCACTGGCAGCAAGCTTAAGCGACATCGCCGCCATGGGTGGCGTGCCCAGATACGCCCTGGTATCACTCACCCTCCCCGGCTCAAGTGAACTGGACGATATAACCGCCCTCTATGAGGGGATGACTGAAATGGCAGAGAAGTTTGGGGTAGCGATTGTCGGTGGTGACAGCAGTCGGGCTTCTCTTGTCACGATTACCATCGCCGTTCTCGGTAGCCTAAAAAACAAGCACCTTCTTATCCGCTCTGGAGCTAGGGTGGGTGATAAAGTTGCTGTTAGCGGTTATCTCGGTGGCGCCAGTGCCGGTGAGGAGATGCTGAGAAAAAAGCTAAAACTCGACCCTGAAGCCGGTATCTATCTAAAGAACGCCTTCCTTCGCCCCAATCCAAGGATTGCTGAAGGACAACTACTGGTGGAGAGCGGGGTAAAAACTGCCATTGACATTAGTGATGGACTCATTTCAGACCTGAGCCATATCTGTAAAGCAAGCCAGGTCAACGCCCGAATAGAAGTTGACTCTATCCCGATTCATGCCGCCGTCAAGAGCAACTTTGGCTCCAGGTCGCTTGAGCTGGCACTTGGAGGAGGAGAGGACTACGAACTGCTGTTTACAGCTAAAGCCGAGGTCATTCGCAAAATACAAAAGACCGTCTCTTGCCCGATAACCATAATCGGAGAGATTACCGCCAAGGGTAAGGGTGTGATAAGCATGGTTGATAAAAAAAACAATCCGTTTAAACTAAAAAATAGTGGTTGGGAGCACTTTGCCAATAAATGAAAGAGGAAAAGTTACTAAAGCCCAAGCGAGGCATAAGGCACCTTGAACTTTTAAGCTCAAGCCCCCGCGGGACCCAAAGGTTAGGGACTCACCTCGGCGAGCTAGCCGAGCCGGGTGACATTTTCCTCCTTGTCGGCCGACTGGGGGCAGGGAAAACCTGCCTTACCCAGGGTATTGCCCGTGGGCTTGGCATCAGAGATTACGTGATGAGTCCTTCCTTCATCATCGTCAGGGAACTCTATGGACGGCTACCTCTGTACCATATTGACCTCTACCGGCTCGACCAAACCAGCGAAATAATAGACCTAGGACTCGATGAGTACTTTTATGGTCGTGGTGTCTCCGTGGTTGAATGGGCAGATAAGGGGCTTGGCATCCTGCCCAAAGATGCTCTTTTGACTCAAATTGGCTACCTTGATGATAACCGGCGAAGTCTAAAGTTTAAAGCTACCGGTAAGCGATACCGGCAGATACTGTCCCGATTGAGACAGCTCTCTATTTGAAAAGTAAGGCCAGGAAGTTAATGCAGTTAGCGATTGATACCTCAACCGATATTGTTTCTCTGGCACTGGCCGAAGAAGGCCGGATAGTAGCTGAACTAACCTGGCGTTCCGGGCAAAACCATTCCACCCAGCTCCTGCCGCAGCTTGTTCATCTCTTGAACCTAGCCAGAGCAGATATCAAGATGGTCAGCCAGATTATGGTTGCCAAGGGACCGGGGAGCTACAACGGGCTAAGGGTGGGGGTGAGCACGGCTAAAGGGCTTGCCTTCAGTCTTAAAGCCACCATTATTGGCATCAGTACCCTCGAAATTTTAGCCTACCAGCATGCCGAGACCGAACTGCCAATTTGCCCGCTACTTAATGCTGGTCGCGGTGAATTTGCCACCGCCAGGTACCAGAAAAGGAATGGCAAGTGGCTCAAGCTTGCTCCAGAACACCTTGCTACACTGGAAAGTCTAATCTCAGAAACAAACATCAAAACCCTATTCTGCGGCGAACTTGAGCCATCAACTTTAACCCAGCTGAAGAGGAAGCTCAAGGCAAATGCCGTGCTTGTCTCTCAGGCTGGAAGACTCAGGCGAGCCGCCTACCTTATTGAACTGGGCCAAAAACGGCTTAAAGCTGGCAAGGGTGATGACCCAATCACCCTACAGCCGCTATACCTCAGGCAACCACCAATCACCAAACCAAAACGTAAAATAGGATGGAGACCAAATGGAAACCTGGCCAAAAACACCAGTTGATATTGACCTTAACGAACTCTGTTTTGGCTGCGGCAAGAATAACCCCATCGGGCTGAAACTGGATTTCAAGCGGGAGGGCAAAACCGCCAGAGCTGAGTTTACACCGACCGAGTTCTACCAGGGTTGGGCAGAAATCGTTCATGGCGGTATTATATGCTCGCTTCTTGATGAGGCGATGGCCTATGCCGCCATGTTTGAGGGTATGCATTGCATCACCGCTAAAATGGAGACCAGAATCAAGCGTCCGGCCCGGGTCGGTGAGCTGCTGATTATTACCTCCTCGGTAACCAAACGGTCACGAAAACTCATCGAGACTAAAGCCAGCATAACCCTTAAAAATGGCACCCCGGTTGCCGAGGGTAAATCTTCACAGTTTGTAGTCAAATCAGAGCCCGAAAAGCGTCAAGCTAAAGGAGGTCATGAAAAACCCAAAATGGAAAGGTCTTTAGTTTTAATTAAGCCCGATGCCATGCAAAGAGGCTTAGCCGGCACGATTCTGGCTCGCCTTGAGAAGGGAGAGATGAAACTGGTCGGGCTCAAGATGTTACATCTGGATGAAGCCCTGGCCAAACGACACTATGCCGTGCACCAGGCTAAGCCCTTCTTTTCCAACTTAGTAAGTTATATCACCTCGGCACCGATAATCGCCGCCGTCTTTGAAGGAGAAAATACCATCCAGACAATCAGGGATAAAATGGGCTCAACTGACCCAGCTGAGGCTAAACCCGGAACCATCAGGGGGGATTTTGGCCTTGATATTGAACGAAACTCAGTTCACAGCTCTGATTCGGTTGAAACTGCCGAGGAGGAGGTTAAGCTCTTCTTTCCTGAGGAGGAAATTTTAAGTTACTGAATCCTGACCAGCGCTTTAGCCTGATTCCATAGCTCATCAAGCCGGTAGTATTCACGCTCAAGAGACGCAAAGATATGCACAATGACATCACCATAGTCAAGAAGGAGCCAACCTGAATCCAGGGTGCCTTCATGATGATTCGGCAAAACACCCTCCCGCTTTAGGACATGCCCGATTTCCTCATAGATGGCCTGAAGTTGCTTTGAGCTATCACCACTACAGATGACAAAGTAATCAGCGAAACTACATACCTCCCGGGTATCCAGCAACACCACGTCTCCTGCCTGCTTATCACTGGCAGCTTCAACTACCTTGTGTGCCAGTTTGAGTGCTTCCAGACTCCAAACCTCCGTTAAATCATCAACCTAAAGTATTATATCACAGAACCACTCTGGTAGCTCCAGGCGATAAATTTCCCTCACTGGATTGTTTCTGATATAATTAAAGAAGGTTAAATTAAGGAAGAGACCAAAACTCTGGCAAATGGCAATAATGAACTGGAAGCGTAATCTTATAATATATGCGGCGATACTAATCGCGGCAATAGCGATTTTCACCTATGTTTCCCCAACCACTGAGAAACCGACTGAAATTCCACTCAGTGAAGCCATCGCCCTGTCTGGAAGTGGCCAGATAGAACGGATTGAAGTTGACGAGGACTTGCTCTTAATTACCACCAAAGATGGTCGAGAACTCAAGACCTTTAAAGAAAGCAACGCCAATATCTACGAGATTGAAGGGCTTAACCTTGAAGGCGTAGAGGTTGAGATCAAGGGCTCTTCAGGCTTCAACTGGGGTGGGCTCTTTATTAACTTTCTGCCCCTCTTAATTTTTGGTGCACTGTTGTTCTTCCTCTTCCGCCAGGCACGAGGGGCGAATAGTCAGGCCTTGAGCTTCGGTCGCAGCCGAGCCAAACTTATCCCGGCTAACACACCGACTATAACCTTTAATGATGTGGCTGGAGTGGAAGAAGCCAAGCAAGAGGTATATGAAGTGGTTGAGTTCCTCAAATCCCGGGAGAAATTCCAGAGCCTTGGCGCCCGCATCCCCAGGGGAATGCTGCTCATCGGACCGCCGGGAACCGGCAAGACACTGCTGGCTCGAGCCATCGCCGGCGAAGCCGCGGTACCATTCTTTTCCATCAGCGGCAGCGAGTTTGTGGAAATGTTCGTTGGCGTTGGCGCCTCAAGGGTGCGCGACCTGTTTGACCAGGCAAAACGAAATACCCCCTGCATTATCTTTATTGACGAAATTGACGCTGTAGGCCGGCATCGGGGAGCCGGGCTGGGCGGCGGTCATGATGAAAGAGAGCAAACCCTAAACCAGATTCTGGTCGAGATGGATGGTTTTGACACCAATACCGGTATTATCATTTTAGCCGCTACCAACCGCCCTGATATCCTTGACCCGGCACTGCTCCGCCCCGGGCGTTTTGACCGCCGGGTCATCTTAAACCTGCCCGATATGAATGGTCGTAATGCCATCCTCAAGGTTCACTCCAACGGCAAACCACTTGAGGATTCGGTTTCTCTAGAAATACTGGCCAAACAGACGGTTGGCTTCAGTGGCGCAGATTTAGCCAATCTAATCAATGAAGCTGCCATCCTGGCTGCCAGAAGAAACAAAAAAACCATTACCATGGATGAACTTACCGAGTCCATCGACCGGGTAATTGCTGGTCCGGAAAGAAAGAGCCTGAGGATAAACCCCAAAGAGAAGGAATTTACCGCCTACCACGAGGCGGGGCATGCTCTGGTAGCCAAAATGCTACCCAATGCTGACCCGGTACATAAAGTCACTATTGTCGCCAGAGGGCTTTCACTCGGTCATACCAGACAGCTTCCCACCGAGGACCGCTACCTGATGACACGCTCTCAGTTCAAGGATATTCTAGCCACTCTCCTTGCCGGGCACGTTGCTGAAGAGTTAATTTTTAATGAAAAGTCTACCGGCGCCCATAATGATCTTGAGCAGGTAACCAAGATAGCTCGCAAGATGGTTACTGACTATGGGATGAGTGAAAAGCTTGGGCCGCGAACCTTCGGGCACAAGGAGGAACTGGTCTTCCTTGGCAAAGAACTTACCGAGCAGCGGGATTACAGTGAGCGGATAGCCCTGGAAATTGATAAAGAGGTTGAAAAGCTGATTGGGGAAGCCTATTCAACCACCAGAAAGATTCTAACCCAAAATAAGCCGAGGCTGGTCCATGTTGCCGAAAAGCTCCTTGACCAAGAAACCCTGGAGGGGAAAGCCCTGGAGGCAGCCTTTAACGGACCACTAACAAAACCTAAGGTCAAAGCGAAAACGCCCGCTGGATAACTTAAAACCTGCGACTAAAGCTTTATAAGTTTCTTTTAAAGCAACTCCCCCGTTTAGCGAAGGCACAATGATTGAGATCACCTCAAAACCCATTTCACCTGAGCGGACAATAGAGAGTGCCAAGACGAACAGTAGCGGTTGTGTTGCTACCTACGTCGGCTTAATCCGTGATTATTCTCGAAATAGGTCGGTGCTGCAGGTAGAGTATGAAGACCCTCAAGGCACTGCTCAAGGGAAACTAAAAGATATTGCCACTGAAGCCAGCCACCGGTGGCGGCTAAACAATGTCGCCATATCACACCGAATCGGCAAACTGAATGTCGGGGAGATTAACCTGGTTATCTGTGTAGCTTCAGCCCACCGCAAAGACGGTCTTGCTGCCTGCGGCTATCTGATTGACCGCTTCAAAGAGGTAATGCCGACCCAGAAAAAAGAAACCTACACCGACGGTACTATCTGGACAACCAGCGAATAATCGCTATATCCGTTAACGCTTGCGGTTAACGACAAAGTCAGCCAGTTTTACTAGTGCTTGGCGGCTGGCGTTATCGGGCAGTAAATCCAGCTTACGGCAGGCTTCGCTTGAGTAATCTGAGGCAATTCGGTAGCATTCCTCAATAATTGATGAGTTACAAATCATCTCAATCGCCAGTTTTACGTTTTCTTTCCGGTCAGGATCCTGAAATAATCTCTTTACCAGATTATCCTCGGGGTAACGCTCAAGGGCAAGCATCGATGGCAGGGTAAGGGTACCCTGAATTAAATCTGAACCAATCGGCTTACCCATCTCCTCTTCAGTCCCAATAAAATCCAAAATATCATCTACAATCTGAAAGGCAATGCCAAGGTTACGAGCGTATTCATTAAGCACCTCTATCTCATCTTCTGAGGCTTGACTTAAAATTGCCCCTGACTTAACCGCTAGCGAAAAGAGCGAAGCGGTCTTAGAGGAAATTCTATAGATGTAATCGTCACGACTCTGCTTTAGCTTAAAGGCATCAAAGCTCTGCCTCAATTCACCCCGGGAAATGGTCTGCAGAGTCTGAGAAAAGAGTGTTACCACCCGCAGATTCCGGGTAGCAGCTGACAGCTCGCCAGCCTTGGCGAAGAGAAAATCACCTAAAAGCACCGCCTTTTCCTCACCCCACAGCTTATAGATGGTTGGTTTATGCCGACGAACCAGAGACTTATCCACTGCATCATCGTGAACCAGGGTGGCGATATGCAGTAGCTCAACCGATACCCCCATCAGTCGTAGAGAGTCCAGATTGGGGCGGAAAAGCTTGCCTGAAAGCAGGGTTAATGCCGGGCGAATCACCTTGCCCCCAAGTAAGAGGTTAGCCAACATCTGGCGAAGCTCAGTAAATGGAGCTCCCTCGCTTTGGACCAGCGCTTTTAACCGGTCCTCCACCTCACTTAAATCTTCCTGTACGGGCTTGTAAATCTCACTTAACTGCAAAAATCACCCCTTACTAATTAGTTGCTGTCCCCAGCCGGCTTGACTCCTCCTCGATTATTCCCTCCTCCAACTTGGGAAATAGCGGCTCTGGAGGGTTTAACCTCTGCCCTGCCTCGGGCATATGCAATCGCCAGCCGTCAGCCTCAACGCTGCCTTCAAAACCAAGAAACCCACTTAGCCTCTGAGAACTAAAGGGTAAGAATGGGTAAAGCACTGTCCTCAAGGCTGAGATAACTGAAATCGCCACATAGAGAGAAGTCGCCGCCTTTGACTTCCCTTCTTTAATCATCTTCCAGGGAGACTTATCATCCAGATAACGATTAGCCTCCTGAGCCAGGGACATGGCAGACCTTATTGCTTCCCGAAAACGGCATCGGTAAAGGAGTTCGTCCATTGCCTTAACGGTATCCTCAGCTTTACCCAAAAGTGCCTGACTTTGACCATCAAGCTCACCTGGTGTCGGTACCACACCATCAAAGCTACGGTAGGTGAAGGTGAGCACCCGATGCACCAGATTCCCATAGGTAGCCACCAGCTCATTATTGTTGCGCCGTACAAACTCGCGCCAGGAGAAATCAGAGTCTGAAGTTTCCGGCATATTAATGGAGAGCAAATAACGCAGTGGGTCAGGCTGATAGCGCTCAAGGAAGTCCGGCAGCCAGACCGCCCAGTTCTGGCTGGTGGAGAGTTTCTTGCCCTCAACAGTGAGAAATTCATTGGCCGGCACGTCATAAGGGAGGTTAAGCCCACCATAGCCAATCAGCATCGCCGGCCAGATAATGGTATGAAAGGGGATATTATCTTTGCCAATAAAGTAATAGCTCTTGGCCTCTTTCTGCCAGAAATCACGCCACTTTTCTTGATTATCAGTCGACTTTGCCCATTCCTTAGACGCCGAGAGGTAACCGATAACCGCCTCAAACCAGACATAGATACGCTTGCCTTCATAGCCTTCAAGGGGCAGCGGAACCCCCCACTCAATATCACGGGTAATCGCCCTATCTTTAAGCCCTTCTTCCAGATAACGAGTGGTAAAATTAAGCACATTCTGCCGCCAGTGAGTCTGCTCCTTGACCCAGGAAAGAAGTCTGTCCCGGAAGGCGGATAGTTTCAAAAAAAAATGCTCTGAATCCTTAAACTCAGGAACACCGCCACAGATACGGCAGTGGGGATGGGTCAGCTCAATTGGATTCAGTGGCTTGCCACAGACATCACACTGGTCGCCCCTGGCACCAGAAGCCCCACAGTAAGGACAGGTTCCCTCAATATAGCGGTCGGGTAAAAAGCGCTGGCAACTGGGACAGTAGGGCTGCAGAGCAGTTGACTTATAAATGTAGCCCTGACCCAGAAGCTTAAGAAAGATATCCTGGGTAACCTCAACATGGTTTTCGGTACCAGTGGAGGTGAATAAGTCAAAGGAAATGCCCAGCTGCTGCCACGACTTTAAAAACTCCTGATGATAGCGTTCGGCTACCTCAGCAGGCTTTATACCCTCCTGTTCTGCCTTTAAAGTTATTGGAGTGCCATGAATATCTGAACCCGATACCATCAATACCTCATTTCCTTTAGTACGGTGGTACCGGGCGAAAATATCGGGCGGGAGGTAGGCGCCGGCAATCTGCCCCAGGTGCAGCCAGCCATTGGCATAAGGCCAAGCCACAGCCACAAAAATTCTTTCAGCCATTATCTATACCTTACCTAATTTGCCCCTAGAAGATGAGGTTCATTCACGAAAGAAGGTGAGTATTTCCTCGCCCTTTTCCCGTTTATAATGAGCGTAGCCCTTCTTCAGGGCACAATCAACACAGTAGTAGGATACTCCACCCTCGCCCTCCTCAGCCTCAACACCATCCTTCTCATCGATGGCTAAATAACGCTCCGGGTAAGGGATAATGCACCCACAGCTATCACACTTAACCTGTCCCAGAGAGATACACCCACGCCGCATGTTAACTCCTTTGATAAATTTAATGCCCAACTTGCCTTAGCCAGAGCCGATAAAGCTCACGCCGTGACAAGCCGGTTTCGACAGTCAGCTCAGCTATTGCTTCCTTGGCGGATAGCCCGGAGCGCCGCATACTATTTAACCGTCTTTGGACATCCTCTGTCAACTGCGGCTTTTCTTTGTCTCCCCTACCCTCAATAACCAGAGTAAACTCGCCCCTGGGTTGGGTGAAGCGCTCCAGCGCCTGGCTCACTGTCCCTCGAAAAACTTCCTCATAAATCTTGGTAAGCTCACGGCAGACGGCTATTCTCCTGTCCCCAAAAGTATCCAGTATATCCTTTAATGCTTCAACCAGCCGATGTGGAGACTCAAAAGCTAAAATAGTGACAGTTTGAGCGGTTAGCGACTGGAGAAGACGTCTTCTCGAGCCAGTCTTATGTGGTAGAAAACCAAGGTATATGAATTTATCAGTTGGCAGACCGGAGATAGCCAGCGCCGTGATAATCGCTGACGGTCCTGGGATTGGGATAACCCGGATACCACGTTGCCAGCAAGCGGTAATCAGTTCATACCCGGGGTCAGATATACCCGGCATCCCGGCCTCAGAAACCAGGGCCACATCCCCTTCAGTAAGGCGAGTTAAGATATTACCTAGCTTAGTCCATTTGCTGTGCTCGTGGTAACTGGTCATCCGAGTCTTGATACCGTATCTCGCCAAGAGACGCCTGGTTTTGCGGGTATCTTCAGCGGCAATAAGACTCACCTCACCCAGTATACGCAGCGCCCGGAGGGATATATCCTCCAGATTACCGATTGGTGTCGCCACCACATAAAGAGCTGACATCGCCTTTCACCCCTCAAGTAAAGGTTATTATAGCCTTTAGCTGAGTCGCCGTCCATAATACCAGATTTCTTGACTTAGTCTCGCTTCATTTGATATAGTCATTCTTTAAGAAAGGAAAAAATATGTCCCGATTTAAAGAGTTGAGGCGTGCCTACGGCTTTGATGAGGTAGCCATCGTTCCCGGTAATATCACCATCAACCCCGAGCAGACCGACATTAACTTCAAGATCGGAGATCTTACTTTTTCCATCCCGGTTATTGCCGCCGCCATGGATGCGGTTTGTGACACAAGCTTTGCCACCCTGATGGACAAGCTCGGGGGGCTGGCAGTTTTGAATCTGGAAGGCGTGCAAACCCGCTACGATAATCCTAAGGAGATACTGGCTCAAATTGCCCAGGCACCTCAGGCTGAGGTTACCTCCCTCCTCCAGAAAATCTACTCCGAACCGATTAAGGAGAACCTCATCGGAGAACGAATTGAAGCCATTAAAAAGACCGGGGCAAGATGTGCCGTTTCCTTAACACCCGCCAATGCCAAGCGCTTTGCCACTCTAGCCGCTGAGGCTAAGGCTGATATTTTGGTCGTTCAATCCACGGTTACCACCGCCAAACACATCTCCAAAAGCTACCGTGGTCTAATTTTCTCCGAGCTGTGTAAGTCTATTCCACTACCGGTCATCGTTGGCAATTGTGTCAGCCCTAGCGCCTGCCTTGAGCTGATGAGGACCGGAGTCTCCGGGATCCTGGTTGGTGTTGGCCCGGGAGCGGCCTGCACCACTCGAGAAGTCCTCGGTGTTGGAGTCCCCCAGATAACAGCTACGATTGACTGTGCCACCGCCAGGGACGAATACCTGCGCGAGTCCGGCAGATACGTGCCTATCATTACTGACGGTGGTTTCCGCAAGGGCGGGGATGTATGCAAAGCCGTTGCTGCCGGGGCTGACGGGGTGATGATTGGCTCTATTTTCGCACAAGCTCGGGAAGCACCGGGACTTGGTTATCACTGGGGTATGGCCCACCCCCACCCAGCTCTCCCCAGAGGAACGAGAATTAAAGTCGGCACCACCTGTCCACTGGAACAAATCCTTTTCGGCCCGACCTCAGTTACCGATGGCAGCCAAAACCTAATCGGTGCTCTCCGCACCGCTATGGGGGTGTGTGGTGCCCGCAACATCAAAGAAATGCACCAGGCGGAGATGGTCATTGCTCCAGCCATTACCACTGAAGGGAAATCATGGCAACTCTCGCAATCATAACTATCGAGCCTAAACAAGATGCGTCCATCATCGCTCTAGCTAGAGATGGAGTAATCTAGATGCTGCATAAAATCCCGCTGGGAACCGCCAACATTGACAAGTACCGCCTGATTCTGCCAAGAGAGATGATTGATGAGGTAGTTAATCTAGGTAAAGACCTAAAGGGTCTTCGCCTCTGTCATATTAACTCCACCCCCTTCGGCGGCGGGGTAGCGGAGCTTCTGGTTCCCTATATATCGCTACTACGCTCGGTAGGGATTAAAGCCGACTGGCAGGTAATTAGAGGTGACCGCCAGTTCTTCGGCATCACCAAAAGCCTGCACAATGCCATCCAGGGTGCTGTCTATGAAGAGATAAACCAGGAAAAAACAAAACGGAAATACCGGGACAATAACCTAGCCAATGCCCGCCAACTAGACCCCAATTATGATGTTTTTGTGGTCAATGACCCCCAACCAGCCGCCCTCCGCCACTATTTGCCAGAGAGTAAAGCCAAATGGATCTGGCGCTGTCATGTCGATAGTGCCAAACCTGACAGAGCGGTATGGAATTTCCTGCGCCCTTACGTAGAAGAACATGATGCCGCTGTTTTCACCACCCAAGAGTTTATTCCACCTGACCTTCATCTAACTAAAATCAAAACCATGCCACCAGCGATTGACGCCTTCAGTTCAAAAAATATGTTTATTAAAAAATATGTCTGCCGGGAACTGCTTGAGAACCTGGGCTTTGACCGCAATCGCCAGTTAATTACTCAGGTATCCCGCTTTGACCGCTGGAAAGACCCCTTCGGCACCATCAGGGCCTATCAACTGGCAAAGGAGAAAATACCCGGCCTGCAACTAGCAATGGTCGGCAGCTTCGCTCAGGATGACCCTGAGGCATGGGACATGCACGCTGCCATCAGCACCGAAGCCAACAAAGATAGCGATATTTTCGTTTTTTCCAACCTTACCGGGGTCGGCAACATGGAGGTTAATGCCTTCCAGAGGGCCAGCGACTTGATTATTCAAAAATCAATTCGGGAAGGATTCGGACTGGTGGTTGCTGAAGCTTTATGGAAAGAAACACCGGTGGTAGCCGGCAATGCCGGAGGGATTCCACTGCAAATGACTGGCAACCTAAGAAACTACCTGGTGAACTCTGTCGAAGAGTGTGCTGAGAAAATCATCTACCTGCTAGAAAACGAAAACATCTCCCAAGAACTGGGACGGGAAGGGAAGGAAATCATCCGGAAAAACTTTCTTATACCCAGGCTGATGAGGGATGAACTCAGCTTGATTAAAGAGTTAGTTGCCAAATAAGCCGAATAATTTAGCTACCTTGATATAAAACTACTCTTCTTCCTCTTCTTCCTCTTCTTCCTCAACTATAGTTTTGGTCTCACCACCAAGGTAGGGCAGTAAGACCCCTCGGCTTGCTGTCTTTCGTTTTGTGGGAAAACTTAGCCGAGTAATCACTTGGCGCAGCTTTCTAACCCCCCCGGCAGGTTTATCAAGTTCCACCTCAACTAAAACACCATCCACACCCGCCTCCCACAGAGCCTGAAGTTCCCTCCCGGTTACTTTCGACGATATCCTGGCCAGCAAGGGCTTTTTAAGTAGACTTGAAAAACGCCGAAACAGCATCAGGTGATACCAGGTTAGGAAATTCCCACCTTTCTCTCCCTCGCCAATTAAAACAGCCTCAATTGGCAGTTCATCCGCTACCCTAATCAAACCCTCACTTAAGTGCGGTTCCAACTCCAGAATCCTGCCCACTTTATCGTTCTTAAGCATCTCAAGTGACGTAACTTTCGGGAAAACCACAAAGTCGAAAGCCGCTTCCTCAAGATTTTTCCCCTTTTTATTACCCTCAAGCCAGACCCCCCACGGAATATCAGGTACTCTCTTAGATACTTCGCCAATAGTTTTAGCTCCCGAACCAACTCCAGAGAGATGGACAAGCCCTCCATCAGCCCCAGCCATATAATCAGCCAGATTACTAATATTGGTTTGAGCTACACTGGCAATTAATAACAGTCGTGGCTTTGGCACATCAGCCCTGACCTGTTTAAATCCAATCGGCTGAGGTTCAGCCCCGGAAAGCCCCTTTAGTTTATCGATAAGCTTACTCATCAGCGAAGAGAATTATAGGCGAAATTCACTCAAATTTCAAGACGGTTTCAATATCAGGCAGTAACTATACGTCCATGAACTCGACGGCTTGAATTTCGCCGATTGATAACTCTTACTTCCAGCCATAAAACATGGAAATTCTAACCTCAAATAAACAATATTTCACAAATTTCTTCACATGACACACTCCAATTTTCACATCTCTCCATCAGACTTGAAATGGTGGTAATAAATGACACCCTGCAAATTCGATTGACGGGGGCGGCTAGCGAGTATTTCCTGACAATGCCCTCTGCCCCAAATACAAAATGAAGAAACGAATTATCATTTTCGCAATATCTGTAATTACCTTCACCGCTCTTGACTGGCTGGTAATAAACGCTGGCTGGCACAAGGATTGGCATGAGTGGCTGGATTATCCAATCTATCATTATGTTTTCTGGATTATGCCAGCCCTTATAGTCTTCTGGCTTTTCTGGAATTCCAGAGGCAGTTTTTTATTCAATCTATTCAAGTGTGGTGCTTGGCTAGCTGTATTTGCCGTGATGGAGGATGCCCTTTATTTGAGTTGGTATGGCATAATCAACAACATTTATCCCTATCCAAATAGTGCGTGGCAGGAAGCTTACTACGGCTGGTTCGGCAAGATGATGGGTCATGAATGGTGGTTTGGACTGCCACTGGGATACTTTATCGGGGCTATTTTCTTGGGAGCTGTCTATTCTATCCGTATCATAACGCCGAAGCGTTACATCTGGTGCGACAAATTGAATAGCTCCAGGCTAAGGTGTCTGGGCATATGACCCCTAGTATTCATAGTGAATATATGACGTGTTTAGAAGGATGTTAAGACTAATTGTAGTTCCAATTTCAGTGGGCCTGGTCATTACTTTTTGGCTCGGCTGGATTCTCGGTGTGGAGAATTTTGAACCAGAAGTAATATATAAGACTGAATACAAAACCGTTTCGGAAACGGTGCTTATACCCCAGCCTATCTACTACACGGTAGAGAAGGAAGTTGAGAAGGTAGTATATCAGAGTATTTATCCCCGGCAATTTGAGGACATTGAACAATTCAGGGCTTGGTACGAAGATAACAAGCCAGGCATCTTTATAAATGCCGACCCTACAAGAAATGATTGCGATGATTACGCTGAGTACTTACAGCGAAAGGCTTTAACCCATGGTTACCTGTTGTCGAGCCAGCTAGTTGAGGATGGTAAGCTGTATGGAGTCAAGGTCAGTGAAGACGGATACCATATGGGTAATCTACTTATGACGAAAGACGCTATCTACTATGTAGAACCACACCCCAAGAAATTTGCAATAACAAAAGTTGCCGATAGAGATTAACTGGTCCATTTAATCTCGTGCCAGTATCACCTCCCCCTCCAAAACCCCAACTACATTCCATCGGCTCAAGGAATTAACTTGGCGCTTCACTTGGCCTACTGCGTCCTGGTCTAGCCGCCAAATAAGTCCTTACAGAAAATAAGCATAGAAGGCAAAGGAGGCATGCACCACCGCTAAGATAATAGTAACCAGAGCCATCCGACGATGCCAGGCAAAAGGGAAACGGACAAGGCGACGGTGGAAGAGAAAGCCCAGAGTAGCCGTAGTAAAGAGGCAGGTGAGAACTGCTATCCCCAGCCAGATAGTGATCGGCTTATCCCAGATTTCTGGTATCGGCATTACCGCACTATCACCTTTCCTTTCATACTCGGATGATAGGTACAGGTATAATCGTAGGTTCCAGCCTGAGCGAAGAGCCTAGAATAGTTCTGCCCCTGTGCCACAGGTCGCCGCTATCCCAGGCACCACCAGTAACCGTATGGTAAGCTGCGTCCTCGTTGGTCCAGGTAACTGTATCGCCCACCTTGACAGTCACCTCCTGCGGAGTGAAGGCAAAGCCCTTGATGCTCACTTGGTGAAGGGTACCGTCGCCTGGGGTTGGTGAAGGGGCGGGTGAAGGGTACGGGGTTTCAGGCGAAGCGGCACAGGACACCAGTGATAGGGCCAGCACTACCAACCCGATGATAGTTAATACCCTCATAAATATACCTCCTTCCATCAGAGAATAGACAAGAGCTTTATTTTTGAGCCAGTCTCCTGCCCAGCTCATATGCCTCTGTTAAGGCGGTGGGGTGCTCTTTAATCTTACCCTTCCCATCCACACCCCGGATGAGCAGTTCATCCTTATACTGGGCACCAATGGACTTCAAAAAATACCTCACCGTTAGTATTGACCCATCAAAAAGCTTCTCACCCCGAGTGGCACCGACGCCAATAAAAGCACCCTTCCTTGATTTTTCGGGAAGGTTCTTGAGGATATATCTTCTCACCCATAAAGCCTGAGAGCGGTCAATAAGCGCCTTAAGCTGACTGGTCAGCCCATAGAAGAAAATCGGCGAAGCAATGATTAGTCGGTCAGCCTCAATTAGTTTGGGATAGATACTGTCCATATCATCCCTGATAACACAATTGCCATCCCGAAGACAACCATAGTACTCCCGGCAAGGGGCTATCTTTAGCTTATCGACAATAACCTTCTCGACTTCGGCACCCTGACCCCGCGCCCCGGCTAGAGCCTCATCCAAAAGCAGGTCAGTATTGCCCTTCACCCTCGGGCTCCCCATAATTCCCAGGAGTCTCAATTGCACCACCAACTCTGTGGAGAATGTCTACTTAACACTCAGCATTCTATACCGCTTAAAGCCCCGCGTCAATCAAATATTTGGTTCCCTAACTATCACCTGTTAGCCAATTAACCCATTTAAGCACAGGTCTTGTTAAAAAACGCCGGCCTAACTTCAAAGGTTAGACCGACGCTATGAATTCGATCGGCAAAAACGCCTCAAAAGAGGCTGGATAAAGATAAGCGGGCCGGAGCCTTTTCTTCCCTACTTAACTCCGACTGTTTCAGTTTCCAGTTTATCTATCTCCTGGCTAATCTCAATACGCATCCTTTGTAATGTTTTTATCTTGTCTCTGACATTAGTGTTGTTCTTATGCAGGAACTCTAAAATAGCCTCCCTACCCTGCCCGGTAAGCTGGTAGCCCCTGGAGCTATTCCCCTTTAGATAGCCACGCCTGACCAGTGAATCATATAAATAACCAATATACTCACCGGTAATATCCATCGGGTGATTTACCAGTTTTCTGCCAAACTCACCGGCTTCAACAATCGCCATCAAGATTACCATCTCACTGGGAAACATATCACCCTCCTTAATTTGCTTCGCTACCCTTTTGTCTAAAGGTCGGGTAGGGGTGCTGGACAGGAATTAAGCCCGAAGCCAGGCGTATCCCACGGCGAGGTCTCAGGACGAAAAACCTTATGGACATCCATAAGTAAAAGGCCCACTTCTACTCCTAAAAGCTTTACCGTAGCACCCCTTTTGGTGACATCAGACGATATTATTGCATCTAAAATGTCATTTGTCAATAACTATGAGCCCTTTTATCAGTCTTTAAAGGAGAGAAATACCTGAATTGAGGTTTTAAAATTGTGGACACTTTTGGTGGACAAACTATTTGGCAAGCCCTAGAAAAGGGGTAAAGTGTCAATAAGAATTAAAGGAGGCGATTTTATCCACTGGCTCTCGTCCATTTTCTGAAGTCGCTTTTGCCCCGGTGTAGTAGCCCAGGGCGAGCAGAATATCTATCCTCTTCTGCCGCGGCACATTCAAGGTTGATTTCACCGCTTCTTCGTCAAACCAGCCGATCCAGCAGGTGCCGAGACCCAAATCCTCAGCCTCAAGGACAAAATGTTCAACTGAGATGCCGATATCAATCAGATAGTATTTGGTACCGCGAAACCAGCCACCGATTCTGGCCGAAAACTTGGATTTTTCCGAGACGATGGCAACGATAACCGGTGCCGTCTGGCAAAAGGAATTCATTGAATAGACGCCACTGAATGCGGCTTTACACAACTTATCCTTTAACCCGGGATCATCAACGATAATAAATTTCCAGGGCTGTGAATTACAGGCCGAGGGAGCCAGTCGGGCCGCTTCAAGACACATCATTATCTTCTCCCGCTCGACAGGTTTATCAATAAAGCCCCTGATACTTCTCCGGTGTTTTATCAATTCAAGTAGCGCCATAGAGGACCTCTGCAGTCTATATTCTGGTGGTTATAAACTACAACAAATCATAATTCTGAGAGAACATCCTTGTCAAATATCGCCTCTAAGAGAGCCATCCTCTCCACCGGAGGTAAAAATAGCTCTTGTTGCAAAGATTTCCTTCGGCTATTGTTGACAGCTAAATATTAATTGTGCTAGACTTTAAAACTGGCTTTATATTTTAGCTCATAGGTTTCCGTACTTCAGGTGAAGCCACGAATGGATGAGCTTAAGCTCATCCATATTAAGTTGTGTGAGTTCGGAGGGATAAGGTTGCCAACAGTTAATCAATTAGTCCGCAAAGGACGCAAGAAGATAACTAAAAAAACCAGGACACCGGCATTACGTCTTAGCTATAATGCTTTGAAGAATACCATGGTACAAGGAAAAGGCTCACCGCAAAAACGAGGGGTATGTATTCAGGTAAGAACCACTACCCCGAAAAAACCAAACTCAGCGCTACGTAAGATAGCCAGAGTACGCTTGACCAACGGTATTGAGGTAACGGCTTACATCCCTGGTGAAGGACACGAACTGCAAGAACACTCGGTGGTGTTAATCCGCGGCGGTCGAGTCAGGGATTTACCCGGTGTTCGCTATCATATCGTTCGAGGTACCCTAGATACTTCGGGGGTAGTTAACCGACGCCAAGGTCGTAGCAAATATGGATCCAAACGAGCCAAAAGCTCAGCGGTTGCTGAAGAGGCTCAACTTTAGGAGTTTAAAATGCCGAGACGAGCTCGTGCCAAGAAAAGAGAACTATCACCCGATGCCAAATATCAAAATGTGACTCTAACCAGGCTGATTAATAAAGTAATGCTTAATGGTAAGAAAGCCACTGCGGAGAGAATAGTCTACACCGCTTTAGAAAACCTGTCACAACAGGAGAAAAAGGATCCGGTGACCCTCTTAGAGCAGGCAGTTAAGAATGCGACGCCACTACTCCAAGTTAAACCCCGCCGCATCGGGGGTGCTACCTATCAGGTACCTGTGGAGGTTTCACCTGAGAGGGGGTTATCCTTAGCCCTACGCTGGCTGATCCTTTCAGCCAGAGCCAGAACCGGCAAATCAATGGCTGAAAAGCTGGCTTCAGAGCTTGGTGATGCCTTCAAGGAACAGGGGGTAACGATTAAGAAGCGTGAGGATACTCACAGGATGGCTGAGGCCAACCGGGCCTTTGCCCACTATAAATGGTGAGGAGCAAGCTATTACTAGTCCCAATGTTTTAACAAACAAAAGAGCGGCCAAGTTTGACGTGGGGGAGAGAGAAGTGCCCAGAAGTTTCCCGCTGGAGCGTATCAGAAATATAGCCATCATTGCTCACATCGATGCTGGTAAGACAACCGTCACCGAAAGGGTGCTGTATCACACTGGTCGCACCTATAAGATTGGTAATGTAGATGAAGGCACCGCGGTGATGGATTGGATGGAACAAGAGAAAGAGCGCGGTATTACCATTACCGCCGCCGCCACTACCTGTTACTGGAAGAACCACCGAATTAATATTATTGATACCCCAGGACACGTGGATTTTACGGCTGAGGTTGAGCGTAGCCTGAGGGTACTTGATGGAGGGGTGGTTGTCTTCGATGGTGTTGCCGGGGTTGAAGCTCAATCAGAAACAGTCTGGCGGCAGGCTGACCGCTATAATGTACCCCGAATTTGCTTCATCAACAAGATGGATCGAGTCGGTGCTGATTTTGACCGAACGGTAGGCATGATTAAGGAGCGCCTGTACGCCAAACCCTTACCAATACAGTTACCTTTGGGTAGCGAGGCATCACATCAAGGAGTCATTGACCTTGTAGAGCAAAAGGCGTGGCGTTTTGATAATGTTGCCGACATAGAACCAGTAGAAGTGGCTATCCCGGATGAAAAGCAAGTAGCCGAAGCACGCTATGCCCTAATTGAAAAGCTAGCCGACAGTGACGACCAGATTTTAACCTCATACCTTGAAGGCAAAGAGATTACCCAAGTGGAACTAAAGCAGGCTCTAAGAAGGGTAACCATTGCCGGCAAGGGAGTACCGGTTCTCTGCGGCAGTGCTCTAAGGAACAAGGGGGTTCTGCTACTGCTTGATGCTATTTTGGACTACCTGCCTTCTCCCTTGGATATGCCCCCGGTGCGGGCGATTAACACCAGACTAGGAACTGAGGTGGTTCGCCCTGCCAAAGACGAGGCTCCCTTTTCCGCTCTAGCTTTTAAGGTAGTTGCTGACCCCTTTGTTGGTCGTTTGGTCTATTTGAGGGTGTATTCAGGTAAGATTAAAGCGGGAGCACAGGTATTCAATGCCAGCCGAGAGAGAAAGGAACGCATTGGCCGGCTACTTTTAATGCACGCCAATACCAGGGAAGAAGTGGACTCAGCCGATACCGGGGCAATTGTCGCCGCCCTGGGGCTCAAGAACACCCTTACTGGCGATACGCTCTGTGAAGCCACGCAACCAGTAATGCTTGAGGCTATCCGTTTCCCGGAACCAGTAGTCTCAATTGCGATTGAACCGAAAACCAGAGCTGACCAAGATAAGATGGGGGCAGCCCTGCAGAGATTATGTGAGGAGGACCCGACCTTTAAGGTTAAATTCGATGATGAGACGGGACAGACTATCATCTCCGGTATGGGCGAACTTCACCTCGAGGTATTAGTTAGCCGGTTAATCAGTGAGTTTAAGGTAGCAGCCAAGGTAGGCAAACCGCAGGTATCTTATAAGGAAGCCATCACTCAAGCGGTAAAGTCCGAGGGGAGATTTGTTCGACAGACCGGAGGACATGGCCAGTATGGCCATGTCCTGATTGAACTTGAGCCAACAGAACGTGGTAGCGGTTTTAAATTTATCGAGCGCATCAGGGGTCAGGCTATTCCAAAACAGTATGTCTCTGCGATTAAGCAGGGCATCAAGGAGGCGATGGACAGCGGAGTGCTGGCCGGATACCCTCTGGTTGATATTAAGGCAACCCTCTATGACGGCAGCTATCATGAGGTTGACTCTTCAGAGATAGCCTTTAAGATGGCTGGCTCAATAGCCCTGAGGGAAGGTGTCTTAAAAGCCAAACCAATTCTGCTTGAACCGGTAATGGAATTGGAGGTGGTTTCCCCTGAGGAGTTCCTTGGTGATATAATCGGTAGTCTCAACTCAATGCGGGGGCAAATTGAGGTTATTGAGACACACGACAGACTAGGCACTATTCGTGCCGCAGTACCCTTAGCTGAAACTTTCGGCTATGCCACCGGCTTGAGGTCATTAAGCCAAGGCAGGGCCACCCATACTATGGGATTTTATCGCTATCAGGAACTACCGGCTGAACTAGCCGACAAAATTATCCATAAAGCTAGAGGCATAGTGTATGGCTAAACAGAAAATTCGCATCAAACTAAAGAGCTTCGATCACCGGATACTTGACCAGTCGGCAGAACGGATTGTCGCCGCGGTGGAGCGCACTGGAGCGGTCATCTCCGGACCGATCCCCTTACCGACCCGGATAGAAAAGTTCTGTGTGATTCGCTCCCCATTCATTGACAAGGACTCTCAGGAACAATTTGAAATCAGAACCCACAGGCGTCTGATTGATATCGTTGAAACAACCTCGAAAACGATTGATGCCTTATCCAGTCTAGATCTGCCGTCTGGGGTTGAGATCAATATTAAATTATAGAATTAGAGAAATGATTTACGGACTAATTGGTAAAAAGATTGGCATGACCCAGATATTTAGAGACAGCGGCCAGATGGAGGCAGTAACCGCTATCGAGGCCGGTCCCTGTGTGGTAACTCAGATTAAAACTGAGGCCAAGGAAGGTTATAATGCGATTCAACTTGGCTTTGGTGAAGCCAAAAAACTTAATTCCCCAAAGCGGGGACATCTTAAGGGTTTGGGACAATTTAAACATCTGCGCGAGTTTAAAACTGGGGCTATCCCCGATATAAAAGAGGGGTCCATAGTCGATACTGGTCTGTTTAAGTCTGGTGACCTGGTTGATATCAGCGGGCTATCAAAGGGCAGGGGTTTTGCCGGTGTGGTCAAACGCCATCACTTCGCCGGTGGTCCCAAAACACATGGGCAATCAGACCGGCACCGTGCCGCAGGCTCAATAGGTGCCGGTACCTCCCCGGGCAGGGTATTTAAAGGCATGAGAATGGCCGGGCATATGGGCGACGAGCGGGTAACTGTCCGTCATCTGGAAGTAATTAGAATTGACCCGGAGAGAAACCTGCTCCTGGTTAAAGGAGCTGTACCCGGCGCCAAAAATGGGCTGTTACTGATTAAAAAATCAGGTGGGGAGGAGTGAAGAAGTGAAAGTTCCCGTCTATAACCTCACCGGAGAAGTGGTGAAAGATATTGAAATAAGTGATGCTGTCTTTGCCGTGCCGTTTAACCAGGCAGTGGTGCACCAAGCGATGGTAAGACAGCTAGCCAATGCTCGTCAGGGGACAGCAGCCACCAAGACCCGAGGTGAGGTCTCCGGAAGTACTAGAAAACTTTTCCGGCAGAAAGGCACTGGCTCTGCCCGGGCGGGTGCAAGAAAGTCACCGATCCGTCGAGGCGGTGGTGTTACCTTTGGTCCCCACCCTAGGGATTACCGCCAGGCGATGCCAAAGAAGATGCGGCGGCTGGCTTTAAAGTGTGTCCTTTCAACCAAGGCCGGGGATGGAGAATTAAGGGTCTTAGATGGGCTGAAACTCGACCGGTCCAAGACCAAGGAGATGGCAGCTATTCTAAGGGCGCTGGAGGTTAACTCCTCAGCCTTAATCGTTACCAGTGTGGTGGAAGAGAACGTGGTTAAATCAGCCCGTAACCTGACAGGAATTAAGACCCTGCCGGCAAGGCTGCTTAATGTCGTCGACCTGCTTTCTCACCGGTTACTGGTGATGACGGTTGAAGCAGTCCGCACCACTGAAGAGCTATGGGGCAAAGAAGTATCCGAGGAGGCAAAGAGTGCATCCCTATGAGGTGTTGCGCAAGCCACTAATAACTGAGAAGATTACCGACCTTCAGGCTCAGGGTAAATACGCCTTTGAGGTCTCAGGTGAGGCAAATAAACCGCAGATTAAGCAGGCAGTAGAAAAAGCATTTGAGGTCGAGGTTATCAAGGTCAATGTAATGACCGTTTCCGGCAAATCGCGAAGGACGAGGGGGCGAGTGATAATAAGCCCATCGTGGAAAAAGGCAATTGTTACCCTAAAAGCCGGGGATAAAATACAGCTATTTGAGAGTGTTTAGTTTTTAGGAAAGGGGCTGCCCAGTGGCATTAAAAATATATCGTCCCACCTCGCCCGGACGGCGGGGCATGAGCGGCTTAACCTTTGAGGAGATAACCAAGGATAGGCCTGAAAAATCGCTCCTCCTGCCCTTAAAGAAGAAGGCGGGACGTAACAACCAGGGGAAAATCACGGTTAGACACCGCGGTGCCGGTGCCAAGAGGAGGCTGCGCATCATTGACTTTAAGCGCGATAAGATTGGCGTTCCTGGCCGGGTAGCTGCCATTGAGTATGACCCTAACCGTTCGGCCAATATTGCCCTAATTTTTTATGCCGACGGGGAGAAGCGCTATATCATTGCCCCGCTGGGGCTTAATGTTGATGACCAGATAAAATCGGGTGGCGACGCCGAAGTAAAGCCCGGAAATGCCCTGCCCTTAAGGCTAATCCCCAACGGTACACCTGTACACAATATTGAGCTACAGGAAGGCAGGGGGGGGCAATTGGTACGCAGTGCTGGAGCGTCGGCGCAACTGATGGGCAAAGAGGGTGAATATGCCCTAATCAGGCTACCATCGGGTGAGATGCGACGCTTAAGGTCGGCGTGTATGGCGACTATTGGACAGGTCGGCAATATTGAACAGGGAAGCATTAAGCTGGGCAAGGCAGGCCGCAAGAGGCACATGGGCTGGCGACCGACAGTAAGGGGGTCAGCAATGAATCCCAGTGACCACCCACACGGCGGGGGTGAGGGCAGGTCTCCGATAGGCTTACCGGGGCCAAAAACACCCTGGGGAAAGCCAGCTCTTGGCTTCAGAACTCGCAGGCCCAAGGCTTCAGATAAAATGATTATCAGACGCAGAGGAAAGTAGGTAAAATGTCACGGTCGACAAAAAAAGGACCCGCCGTTTCAGTAAAACTTATAAAGAAGGTAGAAGCCCTAAAGAATTCAGGGGAGAGGACGGTAATCAAAACCTGGGCACGCTGGTCAACCATCCTACCTGAGATGGTTGGGTTTACCATTGGTGTGCACGATGGCCGCCGACATGTCCCAATCTTCATCACCGAGGATATGGTTGGACATAAATTGGGTGAGTTCGCCCCGACTCGAACCTTCCGCGGTCATGTCAGGAAATGAGAAGGGTCCCAGGTAAAGAAGCAAGGTAGAACTTAAATCGATTAGGTCAGGAAGTATGAGAATAAAAGCCATGGCTAAAGATACCGGTATCTCACCTCGCAAGGTGCGCCCACTAGTTGATCTGGTGAGGGGCAAAACTGTGGATGAGGCACTAACCATACTTAAATTTACCCCGAAACAGGCCGCCAGGGTTGTGGCCGGGGTAATTAAATCAGCGGCAGCTAACGCCGAGAACAATTTCCAGTTGTCACCGTCCGACCTTAGGATTACCAATATCTTTACTGACCAGGCACGAACCCTAAAGAGGTATCGTCCCCGGTCTAGGGGACAAGTTAGCCCGATTTTGAAACGTTCCAGCCATATTACTGTAATTGTAAGTGAGGAAGAATAATGGGGCGTAAAGTTCATCCGATTGGTTTTAGAATTGGCGTCATTCAAGACTGGCAGGCGAAGTGGTACGCTGACCGAAACTTTGTTGAGTTTTTGCATGAAGACTTAAAGCTTCGCCAAGCGATTCAGTCCGGGTATCGTGAGGCTGGCGTCTCTCGGGTTGAGATTGAACGCCAATCAAATAAGGTGTCGGTAACGATACATACCTCCCGGCCGGGCATTGTTATCGGACGGGGAGGACAAAGGGTTGACGAAATGAGAGCTCAATTGGAGGGCCTGCTTAAGAAAAGGATTCAGCTCAATATTCAGGAGATCCGCCAGCCTGAGCTTGATGCCTATTTGGTTGCCAGAGTCATTGCTGAGCAAATTGAGCATCGCATTTCTTACCGACGAGCAATGAAGCAGGCGATCTTCCGTACCATGCAGGCTGGAGCCAAGGGGATAAAGATTAGTTGCGCCGGCAGACTGGGCGGCGGTGAGATAGCTCGCCATGAGAAGGCGCATGATGGTCAGGTGCCATTACACACGTTAAGGGCTGATATTGATTACGGTATTACCGAGGCACGTACCACCCTAGGCAGGATCGGGATCAAGGTCTGGATATATAAAGGTGAGGTCTTTCCCGAGGTAAAAGTGGAAGAGGAAATTCTGGTCGAATCACCGGCTACTGAAGACATGAAGGTATCACCCACCACCCAGCCAGAGGCAGTAACCCCTGAACAGGAGGTAGCTGTGGAGAAAGCTGTGGAACCTCCAGTGAAACCAGAGGTAGAGGCTGAAAAAGTCGAGGAACCTGTCGCCGAAGCAGCAGAGAAGGTCAGCAAACCAACGGAGGTTGCTTCTGAACAAAAAGTAGAGTCGGGTAAAATTGAAAAGCCCGCTACTGAGCCAGAAGAGAAAACTGCCAAGCCGGTAAAAAGAAAAAGAATCAAACCAGCCACTGCTTCTATAAAAAAGAAGGAAAGTATCAAGGAAGAGGCGAAGGATGTTACAACCCAAACGAGTGAAGTACCGCAAGACTCATAAAGGACACCGCCGTGGTAAGGCGCAGTCGGGCAATGTAGTTCTTTTCGGAGATTTCGGTTTGCAGGCACTTGAGGCTGCCTGGGTTACTGCCCGGCAAATTGAGGCGGCGCGACGGGCAATGACTCGTAGTATTCACCGTGGTGGCAACATCTGGATACGCGTTTTCCCTGACAAACCAGTTACCAAAAAGCCAGCCGAGACTCGCCAAGGTGGAGGCAAGGGGCCAGTTGACCATTGGGTGGCAGTGGTCAAACCAGGCAGAATCCTGTTTGAAATGAAGGGTGTCAGCCAAGAAGCAGCCAAGGAGGCAATGAGCTTGGCTTCAAGTAAACTCCCGATTGACACCAGGTTTATCATTAAAAGAACCACTGAAGCAAAGGAGTTAACACGAGTTGAAGCTTAAGGAACTTCGCGACTTAGGTAGGGAGGAACTCATAAAACAACTTGAGACGGCCAGGGAAGAACTTTTTAATCTTCGGTTCAAACTGGCTACCAAGCAGCTAGTTAACCATCGTGAACTGCCGAAGGCAAAAAAGAAGATTGCCCGCTTGAAAACTATAATCCGAGAGCGAGAGCTGGGCATAAGGCAGGTTTAAACTAATGGATAAAAAACCTAAAATCAGACTCGGTCAGGTAGTGAGTGACAAAATGGATAAGACTGTGGTGGTGAGCGTCAAAACACTGCGCCGACATCCACTTTATAAAAAGACCATCAAAAGAGCTGTCAAATATAAGGTTCATGATGAGAAGAATGAATGCAAACTTGGAGACACGGTAAGAATCATTGAGACTCGCCCACTCTCAAAGACCAAAAGGTGGCGGGTAGCTGAAATAATAACTAAGGGAGAAGTAGTCGAGATTAAACCCGAGGAGGTAACCTAAACCGCTTCAGGTAAGGTAGCTAGATATGATACAATCCAATACCAGAGTCAAGGTAGCTGATAATACTGGCGCTCGCCAGATAATGTGCATTAACGTGCCAGGGAATACCGGAAGGTATGCTCAGATTGGTGATATCATCGTGGCTTCGGTAAAGAAAGCCATGCCAGGCGGAGGGGTGAAAAAGGGAGAGGTGGTTCGGGCAGTTATCGTCCGCACCGTTAAACCACATCGCCGCCCTGATGGTTCCTATATCCGGTTTGATGAGAATGCCGCGGTGATTTTAACCGATAAAAACAACCCAAGGGGAACCCGGATATTCGGACCGGTAGCCAGGGAGCTTAGAGAAAAGGATTTTATCAAGATCATTTCCTTGGCACCTGAGGTTTTATAGGGAAGCAATGAAGATTAGAAAGAATGATACCGTCCTAGTTATTGCCGGCAAAGACCGAGGTAAAAAGGGTAAGGTACGCTCTGCCCGCCCCAAGAAACAACACTTACTGGTTGAAGGCATTAACTTCATCAAGAAGCACACCCGGGCAACGAAAGGAGTGAGGCAAGCCGGCATAATTGAGCAGGAAATGCCAATTGATACCTCTAATGTGATGCTAATCTGCAACCGGTGTAACCATCCGGTACGGATTGGGTTTCGCCGTCTTGAGGATGGTAAAAAGGTTAGAATTTGTCGTTCCTGCCAAGAGGTGATTGATTAAATGTCAGGACTTAAAACAAGATACCGGGAAGAGGTTATTCGCGACTTGAAGAAACGTTTCAGTTACAAAAATGCGATGCAGGTCCCGCGCCTAGAAAAAGTGGTGCTTAATATTGGTCTTGGAGAAGCAATTCAGAATGCCAAGGCGCTTGAGGCTTCTAAGGGAGAGCTGACGGCTATTTCAGGACAACACCCGGTGACCACCCGAGCCAAAAAGTCTATCGCCGTCTTCCGATTGAGAACGGGAATGCCGATTGGACTTAAAGTAACCTTGCGTGGGCAGCGAATGTATGACTTCTTCGAGAAGCTGGTCAATATTACCCTGCCCAGGATGCGTGAATTTCAAGGGGTTCCCCGAAACTCCTTTGATGGTCGTGGCAACTATACTTTGGGCATCCGGGAGCAGACCATTTTCCCGGAAGTCGATTATGAAAAGATAGACAAGGTGCGCGGGTTTGAAATCTCAATTGTCACTAATGCCAAGACCGATGAAGAGGGCCTGGCACTTCTTGAAGAACTGGGAATGCCCTTTGCTAAAAATTAACTGGGAGAGGAAATGGCCAAAACTTCGAAGGTTGTAAAGTCTCGCCGTCCAGCAAAGTTTAAGGTTCAGGAACGTAACCGCTGTTACTTATGTGGTCGGCCACGTGCCTACATACGTAAGTTTGGCTTATGCCGCATTTGTTTCCGCAAGTTCGCTCTTTTAGGCCAGATTCCAGGAGTAAGAAAATCAAGCTGGTAGGAGTTTAAAGTGACAATTTCTGACCCAACTGCCGATATGCTGACTCGAATACGCAACGCTCTTATGGTGCGACATGATTCCGTACTTGTGCCATCTTCAAAATTTAAGCTTTCCATCACCAAAATCCTAAAGAGGGAAGGTTTCATCAACGATTATGAGGTGGTCAAGGCTAGAGGTAAGTCAGAACGGCAGATTAAGATTTACCTCAAATACGATGAAAAAAATGAGCCTATCATCTCCGGGCTGGAACGAGTCAGTAAACCTAGCTTGAAGGTATATACCCAGTATAAGGAAATCCCTCGTGTCTACGGCGGCTTAGGTATAGCCATTGTTTCTACCTCCAAGGGAGTGATGGTCGGGAAGCAGGCTTTCAGGCAAGGGATTGGTGGTGAACTTTTATGCTTTGTTTGGTAAGCAAGACCGGAGGAAAAAACTATGTCTAGGGTAGGACGGATGCCGATACCCGTCCCCGAAGGTGTTAAGGTGGAGATTAGGGAAAATAAGGTCGCTGTAAGCGGACCTAAAGGGGAGATTCATCGCCAGTTTAATCCTGATATGGCGATAACGCTAGAAGATGGCAACTTAATAGTTAAGCGACCCAGTGATGGCCGAGTACATCGTTCCCTTCACGGGCTGACCCGTAGTCTTCTGGCCAATATGATTACCGGGGTGTCAAATGGTTTTGAGAAGGAACTGGAAATAGTCGGCGTGGGTTATCGCGCTGAAAAAGATGGGGAGAAATTGGTACTTCGAGTCGGCTATTCACACCAAGTTGAGGTATTACCACTCCCGGGTATATCTCTAGCGGTTGAGGGAACCAATCGCATCAAGGTCGCTGGGATTGAGAAAGAAATAGTTGGTGAGATGGCGGCTGAGATTCGGGCGATCCGTCCACCCGATGCCTATAAAGGCAAGGGGATTAGATACGCTGGGGAAGTAGTTCGCCTTAAAGCCGGCAAGGCAGGTAAGGCCATCGGGAGGCCGCAATAATAATGGGAAAAACAAACCCAAGGCTCAAGCGGCAAAAGAGACACGCCCGGGTTAGGGCTAAAATCGAGGGCACTGGTTCAAGACCAAGGTTATGTGTCTTCCGTAGCCTGAGTTATATCTATGCTCAGGTGATCGATGATGAGAAGAAACATACTTTAAGCTCGGCTTCATCACTTGACCAGGAGATAAAAGAGAATAGCTCGGGCAAGACCAAGACTGAAGTTGCCCAACTGGTTGGTACCCTGGTTGCTAAGCGGGTATCAAGCCTGGGAATTTCCAGCGTTGTCTTCGACCGTGGAGGATACAAGTATCACGGCCGAGTTAAAGCCCTTGCCGAAGCAGCCAGGCAAAGTGGACTTAAATTTTAAGACAGGAGATTTTTAAAGGCAATTGAGAGAAGTAATTAGCAAGATAGATCCAACTGGACTCGAGTTAACTGACAAGCTGATCTACATAAATCGCGTCGCCAAAGTGGTCAAAGGCGGTAAACGCCTTAGTTTCAGCGCCTTGGCCGTAACTGGAGACGGCAACGGGCATGTTGGCTTAGGCATTGGCAAGGCTAATGAAGTGCCAGCAGCAATCAACAAGGCCAACGCCATTGCCAGAAAGAATTTGATTAAGGTGCCCATGGCAGGCACTACCATTCCTCATGAAATCACAGTCAAATTCGGTGCTGCCAAGGTATTCATGAAACCAGCATCCCCAGGCACCGGCATTATCGCTGGCGGCAGCATCCGGTCTCTACTTGAGGTAGCCGGGGTAAAGGATATCCTGACCAAATCGCTTGGCAGCTCAAACCACGCCAATATGGCCAAGGCAGCACTCCTTGGCCTGAGCAAGCTCAGAAACCCAGAGGAGGTTGTTGCCAAGCGCAAATTACTCCTTCAAGATGAGGAGGCAACCTCAAGTGATTAAGCTAACCATAACCTGGGTTAAAAGTGATATCGGTTATACTCGGATGCAACGAAAAACTATAAAGGGACTCGGTTTTAAGCGGCTAAATCAGAGTATTACCCATAGTGATTCACCTTCAATTAGAGGCATGATTAACAGGGTAAAACACCTGGTCAAAGTGGAGGAGGTAAGCTCTTGAGACAGGATGAGCTTTCCCCGGCCGCTGGTTCCAAGAAGAATCGGAAGCGAGTTGGACGGGGAAATGGCAGCGGCCATGGCACCTATTCTGGACGTGGCATAAAAGGGCAGAAGTCTCGCGCTGGCTTTAAAATGCGTCCCGGCTTTGAGGGCGGGCAGTTACCGCTCATCAAACGCCTGCCGCAAAAACGTGGCTTCACCAATATCTTCCGGATTGAGTATAATGCGGTCAACCTAGACCGGCTTAACCGGTTTGAGGCCGCCAGCGAGGTAACTCCAGAAAAGCTGCTTGAGGCCGGTATTGTAAAGTCACTGCGTCGACCGGTTAAAATCCTGGCCCGGGGTGAAATCAACCACCCCCTGATGGTAAAGGCAAACAAGTTCTCGGCAGCGGCTAAAGCTAAGATCGAAGCCGCCGGCGGCAAAGCGGAGGAGATTAGGGCGTGAGACCCAAACAGAGCAGACCACGGCTACTTCAGGCGATGCTTGACGCTTTCAGCCTGCCAGACTTAAGGCGCCGCATCCTCTTTACCCTTGGCGTCCTAGTGGTCTTTCGTTTTATCGCCCACATACCACTTCCTGGAGTGAACCCTGATGCCCTGGCTGAGCTATTTCAGCGTAACGCCCTGCTAGGCATGCTGGACATGTTCAGTGGTGGGGCAATGAGATATTTCAGTATGGCGGCCATGGGGGTTTACCCCTATATCACCTCCTCGATCGTAATGCAGCTCATGGTACCGGTCATCCCGAGACTAAGAGCCCTGGCGGCTGAGGGTGAGGGTGGACGTAACCAGATAAACAAGTTCACCCACTGGCTCACCATACCGATGGCCGGCATGGCGGCTTACGGACAGATGGTACTGCTTCAGCGTGAGGGAGTTCTGGCCAGTACCGGGCTCCTGGCGACTTTGGCCATGGTTATCACAATGATCGCTGGTACCATGTTTCTGGTCTGGCTGGGCGAACTGATTACTGAATATGGCATTGGGAACGGCATATCAATCATAATCTTTGGGGGCATTGTGGCTGGACTGTGGGAGATGATCGGACAGGGTCGCCTGGCGGCAACAACCAACCTCAGTGGTTTGGCCTTCTATCTTGTTCTATCACTCCTGACCGCTGCCATCATCGTCATCTTCACCGAGGCGCACCGCCGTATCCCAGTTCAATATTCCCGCAGTGTTTTCCGTGGCGGTCGCATGTATCGCCATTCAGGGCAAACCTTTATTCCTTTACGGGTAAACACGGCCGGCATGATACCCCTCATCTTCGCCATGTCGCTGGTAATCTTCCCCGGCGTGGTTGCCAGCTACTTTGTTAACCCGGTGGAGCCCAATTTCGCCAACACCATTGTCGACCTCTTTAACCCCAATGCTCCTCTGCCGTTGGGTCTATTTTACTGGGGTATCTATTTTATGATGGTGCTTGCCTTTGCCTTCTTTTACACCATGGTAATCTACCAGCAGCAGAACCTGCCTGAGACACTGCAGCGTCAAGGGGGGTTTGTCCCAGGTATCCGGCCTGGCCCTAATACGGCCACCTATCTTAATAATGTCATTAACCGTATTACCTGGGCTGGGGCTTTATTTTTGGCCGGAGTGGCAATCATGCCTTTCCTGGGGCGAGAAATTACCAATGTCCAGCAGCTCCAGCTCTCAAGTATAGGGATGCTGATTGTGGTCGGTGTTGTCCTTGACACGATGAAACAGCTTGAGGCACAGCTAGTAATGCGGCGCTATGAAGGTTTCATCAAATAGATGGTAGATGAGTGTATATTGTTTTTCTTGGAGCCCCTGGGTCGGGTAAAGGAACACAAGCCATCGCAGTGGCACAGAAACTAGGGTTAGCCTATTTTGCCACCGGTGACCTGTTCCGGCAGGAAATAGAAAGGGAAACCGAGTTGGGATCGAAAGTCAAGTCATATGTTGAAAGTGGGCAGCTGGTTCCGGACGAGATAACCATCAGGGTGGTTTTAGAACACCTGTCAACTCGGGATGCTCGAGACGGAGCCATTCTTGATGGTTTCCCCAGAAATCTAAAGCAGGCTCAAGCCTTGGATGAGGACTTAGCCAAGAGAGCAAAGACGATTGATAAAGTAATCTTTATCAATATATCCCGAGAGGAGCTTCTAAGGCGTTTGAGTGGGCGCTGGACTTGTCCCCAATGTCAGGCTCAATATCACGCCATAAGTTCTCCACCCAAAGTCTGGGGCAAATGTGACAAGTGTGGCTCAAAGCTCCGGCAACGTCCGGATGACGCTCCCCAAACAGTTAAGAGGCGGCTTGGAGTCTACTTTGCCCAGACAACCCCCCTTATCGACTATTATATCAAGCAAGGAAAGCTGGTTGAGGTAGATGGGGAGGGGAATATTAGTGAGGTAAGCAAGAGAATAACTCAGGTCCTTGAAGAGGCTGAGTTCGTGGCTCGATGAGCATTATTATTAAGTCCGACCGTGAGATTGCTTTGATGAAGCAAGCAGGAAAAATTGTTACCATAGTACTGGAGGTAGTAAGCAAGAAGGTGAAGCCAGGAATAAAAACCAAGGAACTTAATGTCCTCGCCGCTCAAGAGACCGAAAGGCTCGGGGGCAAGCCTTCGTTTAAGGGATACCGGGGTTTTCCGGCTAACCTGTGTATCTCAATAAATGATGAGATAGTTCACGGTATTCCCGGCGATAGGGTATTAAAGGAGGGTGATATCGTCTCCCTTGATTTCGGTGTCATTTTCAAAGGCCTTCAAGCCGATGGAGCCATAACAGTAGCGGTTGGGGAGATTTCTCCCGAAGCAAAACGGCTCATCGAGACAACTCAAGGTGCCTTAAAAGCCGGCATCGCTGCCAGCTTTGCCGGGGCGAGGTTAGGCGATGTTTCAGCCACAATCCAGAGTTATGCTGAAACCAGGGGCTACTCAGTTGTGCGCGAGTATACCGGGCACGGCATTGGCCGAGAGATGCATGAGGAGCCTCAGATACCCAACTTTGGAGAGAAAAATTCAGGACCAGCACTGGAAAAGGGAATGACCTTTGCCCTTGAACCAATGGTAAACGCTGGTGGTTGGCAAACCCGACTCAGTGATAATCACTGGACAGTGCTTACCTCCGACGGCCGTCTTTCAGCACACTTTGAGGACACCATCGTCATTACCGATGGGGAAGCGGAGGTACTGACGATTGCGTAAGGAGGGAAGAGCCAAAAAAGAGGCGATTGAGGTTGAGGGGACAGTATTCGAGTCTCTACCTAATGCCATGTTCCGAGTTGAACTGCCCAATGGGCATAAGGTACTGGCGCACATTTCAGGTCGGATGAGGGTGCATTATATTAAAATCCTGCCGGGTGACCGAGTATTAATTGAACTCTCTCCTTATGACCTGACCCGGGGCAGGATTACCTACCGTTTTAAATAACAAGCAAAGATGGACTAAATCGGCTATAATAGATAAGGTTTACCATGAAAGTTAAAGCTTCAGTTAAAGTTAGATGTGATAAGTGTAAGGTGGTGCGGAGACATGGTGTGGTTAGAATTATCTGCTCCAACCCAAAGCACAAGCAGAGACAGGGTTAATCCCACTTAAGGAGGAATAAGGTGGCTCGTATCGCCGGTGTAGATATACCAAAAAACAAACAGGTCTGGGTGTCACTGCAATATATTTACGGTATCGGCCAAACCTTAAGCCAAAGGATTCTGGCCAAAACCTCAGTCAACCCTGAGACCAAGGTGAATGACCTCACCGATGAAGAGGTTAGCCGCCTGAGAGAAGTTATTGATAAGGAATACGCGGTTGAGGGAGAGCTTAGAAAAGAGGTCAACCTTAACATTAAGCGCCTGGTTGAAATTGGGAGCTACCGGGGTTTAAGGCATCGTCATAGCCTGCCGGCTAGAGGGCAACGAACCCGAACTAATGCCCGTACCAAGCGTGGCTCTCGTAAGACAGTCGCCGGCCGAGGACAGAGACGCGGTGTGGCTAAGAAGTAATTAAACTTAAGTATCTAGGAGGACAGAGAATGCCAGAGAAAAAGAGAGCCAGACGGAGAAAAGAGCGCAAGTCCATTCCGTCGGGTCGCGCTTATATCCAGTCCACTTTTAATAATACCATCGTCACCCTTACCGACCCGCAGGGTAATGTCATTGGTTGGGGGAGTTCAGGAACGGCGGGGTTCAAGGGTTCACGTAAAGGCACTCCCTACGCCGCTCAGTTAGCCGCCCGCGATGCGGCACGTAAGGGCAGGGAGCACGGACTCCGCCAGGTAGAGGTTTACGTCAAGGGGCCCGGCAGTGGGCGTGAGGCAGCAATCCGCTCTCTTCAGGCGTCCGGAATTGAGATTACTAGCATTCGGGATGTAACCCCGATTCCACACAATGGATGTCGTCCTCCGAAAAGAAGACGGATATAGAGGTAAGAAATGGCAAGATACACTGGAGCAGTTTGCAGACTATGTCGGCGTAGCGGCGAGAAATTGATGCTTAAAGGTGAGAGATGCTTTACCCCCAAATGTGCCGTAGAGAAACGGAACAGACCCCCGGGAATGCAGCTTGGCCGGCGCCGTAGGGTTTCCGACCGGGGGCTTCAGCTTCGGCAGAAGCAACGGGCTCGTTATAGCTACGGAATGCTGGAAAGACAGTTCAAACGGTTTTTTGCTCAGGCTCAGCATCAGCCGGGTATCACCGGGGATAATCTGCTGGTGCTCCTGGAAAGGCGACTGGATAACGTCGTCTATCGTCTTGGTTTGGCCGACTCTACTTCTCAAGCCCGGCAACTGGTACAACATGGACATATCATGCTTAACGGACGAAAGACCGATATACCCTCCTGTCTGATTAAAGAGGGAGACACCATCAGTTTCAAGGAAAGCAGTACCAAAAGTGCGTACTACAAAGGACTGCTGCCAAGTATCGCGGGTAAGATTACCCCAAGCTGGCTGGCTCTGGACAAAGAGAATCTCGCTGGTCAAGTGGTATCGCTACCTACCCCGAATGATGTTGAAGCCAAGTTTGATACCATGGCAATCGTTGAATACTACTCGAGGTAGTTAACTCTATGGAGGAATAATTTGTCACCTTTAGCCATCGCCAAGATTGAATGTCATGAATGTGAAGGTAACTTTGGGCACTTCGTAGCTGAACCATTGGAAAAGGGCCTTGGTACGACACTAGGTAATGCTCTGCGTCGAGTGCTACTGGGTTACCTTCCTGGAGCTGCCATAACCAGAGTCAAGATCGAAGGGATTCATCATCAATTCTCTCCAATTCCCAATGCCAAAGAAGATAGCGTAGAGTTTTTACTCAATGTTAAGGCAATACGCTTAAAGCCCCTTTCCGACCAGCCGGGTAAACTAACCCTGGAGGTGGAGGGACAAGGTCAGGTTACTGCGGCTGATATTAAACCCTCGGTTGACTTTGAAATCGTCAATCCTGAACAATATCTGATTACCCTGGACTCGCCTGAGGCAAAACTTTACGCCGAGTTTGATGTAGAATTGGGTGAGGGTTACCAAGCGACTGAATCAGGTGATAACCCGCTTATCGGCGTTATCCCAGTAGATGCCATCTTTACTCCAGTCCACAAGGTCAATTTCACCGTCGAGCAAACTCATCTTAGCCGGGAGACCACGGCTGAACGTCTATCCCTGGAGATATGGACCGACGGCACCATCTCCCCGGTTGATGCCATTAGCCGCAGTGCTGAAATCCTCTCAAAACAGCTGTCACCATTTGTTGAATATTCACGAACCTTCCAGCTGGAAGCAGAAGGTGCGGCTCCGGAGGTAGTCACCGATGAGAGATATAATATTCCGGTGGAACAGCTGGACTTATCAGTAAGGACGATGAACGCCTTGAGACGTAGCGATATCACTACCATTGGCGAACTCCTCAAAATGGGGGAGAAGGAGCTGATGTCGCTGCGAAACTTTGGGCAGAAGTCCAAAGAAGAGCTTGAGGCAAGACTTAATGAATCAGGACTGTCTTTGAAGGGTGAAGAACCCTCAGCGCAGGCCGAAGACGAGGCTGTTGAGCCCACGATTGATGAATAAAGTTAAGTGAGACTTTAGATGAGACACAAGGTAGCTGGCAGGAAATTAGGTAGACCTTCAGGGCACCGCAAGGCGATGTTCCGCAACCTGGTGACCGATCTTCTCGGCTATGAGAAGATCGTAATCACTGAAGCTAAAGCCAAGGAGGTGCGCAGTTTTGCCGAGAAGATGATCACCCTGGGTAAAAAGGGCGGCCTTGAGTCCCGTCGCCAGGCATTATCCTTCATCCTGGAAAAAAAAGTGGTGGACAAGTTATTTGCTGAACTTGCCCCCAGATATACCGAGCGAAATGGTGGTTATACCCGTATCACCAAGATAGGGCGCCGAGTGGGTGACGGAGCACCCATGGTCCACCTCGAGCTTGTGACCTAGGGGAAAGGTCTTTATTTTGGCCACCAGGATGGTATTAACAATCGAATATGATGGCCGTCGTTACCACGGCTTCCAGTTGCAGGCTAAGGAGCCGACCATTCAAGCTGAGCTTGAGCAGGCATTATGGAAGCTTACCCGAAAGCAGACTCGGGTAACAGCCGCCAGCCGGACTGATGCCGGGGTTCACGCCAGGGGACAGACAGTTAGCTTCAAGACCGGGTCATCCCTGCCGGAGAAGACATTTATCAGTGGTTTAAACCACTATCTACCCAGGGATATTGCGGTTAAGTCAGCACATAAAGTGGACGAACATTTTAGTGTCAGACGGCAGGCCACGAGCCGGGAATACAACTACTATATCCTAAATAGCCCGACCCGGTCGCCACTTCGCCAGGAGTTCACCTGCCATGTCAGCGGCAACCTGGATACCGAAGCCATGAACCAGGCCTGTCAGGCACTCCTAGGTGAGCAGGACTTTGCTTCCTTCGCCAGTTCTCTTGAGCCGGAAATAAAAAGTACCCGGCGGCAGGTATATAAAGCGGCGGTGCATAAGAAGGATGAACTGGTGATTTTCAGTATCATCGCCAACTCATTCCTGCCCCACCAGGTACGCAATACTGTTGGGGCGCTAATCAGGGTTGGCCTGGAGAAGATGAGCCCCGATGAATTTTATAGTATAATGGAAAGGAAAAGGCCCGGGCTAGCCGGCCCAGCCGCTCCGGCCTGTGGGCTTTGCCTTGAGCGGGTAAATTACCCCAGACCTTTTGGAGAGAATAATGAAAACTTATAGCGCTAAAGCCTCTGAGATTAAACGGGAGTGGCATCTGGTTGATGCTAGAGATAAGATTTTAGGCAGGCTGGCAACCCAGATAGCCACTTGGCTCATGGGCAAGCACAAGCCAACCTTCAGCCCAAATCTGGATTCAGGTGACTATGTGGTTGTCATCAATGCCGAAAAGATTCGCTTCACCGGCAACAACAAAGCTAAAGACAAGTTCTACTACCGTCATTCCGGCTACCCCGGCGGGTTTAAGAGTATCAGTCTGGAGGAACTGCTGAAGGCTCACCCCACCCGGGTGATTGAACACGCCGTTAAAGGGATGTTGCCTCATAACCGGCTTGGGGCTAAGATGATTAAAAAGCTCAAGGTGTACGCCGGTGCTGACCAACCTCACCTGGTTGCAAAGACTGCAAAAAAAGAATAACGCTGCAAGGGGACAATTTTGGAAAATTACTATCCTGGAACTGGCAGACGCAAGACCGCCGTGGCTCAAGTCAGGCTCTCATCTGGGGGCGGTGCCATTATCGTCAATGGTAAGCCCTACGAGGAACTATTCCCCCGCCTTCAGCACCGCCTGAAAATAATGCAGCCCCTGGTGGTTACCGAAAATGCCGGCAAGTATAACGCTATGGTAAAGGTAGCCGGCGGTGGCATCTCGGGGCAGGCTGATGCCATTGCTCACGGCATCGCCCGAGCGCTGGTGAACCTAAATGAGGGTTTTAAGACCCAGCTACGCGAATACAACCTGCTTACCCGCGACGCCCGAGCCAAAGAGAGAAAGAAGGTCGGCTTAAAGCGAGCGCGTAAGGCGCCTCAATACACGAAGAGGTAAGGTTTATTTACCCAACCTCCCCTTCAGGTAATCAATCGCCTTAACCGGGGTAGGGTCTATCTTATAGAGTATTGCCAGGTAATAGCTCACGTAGTCGCCGAAGAGCACCAGGCTCATCATCTGGCTCAAGAGGCTTTTGCCCTTTCCATCAACAAAGTGATAGCTGACCCTGGCTTGGCTTAAAAGCTCGGAGGTTACCCGGTAGCGGAGCTTGATGCGTTCAGATAAAAGGTCTGACCTGAGCAGGACAACTGCAATCTTGCTGGCTAATTCCGGTGGGAACTGGTAGCCCACCACGGCATTGTGGTCAAGTTCCGGGAAGACCTCATAAAAAGCCCAGGCTTTGGTATTCTCGTTAAGCTGGGTCTTCCAGCGGTGCGCCACCTCGGATAGAATATCCGCCCCGTAGATAACGGGGAACCTGCCGTATAACTCCCGTGCCAGCTTTTTGGCAGGGTTTCCTCCAGATGCCACCGTTTCACTGATTTCCTCTGCCAGACCATCAAGCACCTGGACTGCTTCAACTACATCCTTTGACTTATCATTTATAAAGCCAAGTTTTCCCAGAAAGCCGAGAACAGGTAAGAAGCCGAAAGGGAGGGCGGCACGGGGCGGGGACTTATAGTCAAAACCGAAAACGGGAACATTATTCTCACGAGCCAGAGCTTTAAGCCTGCCACCGGTGGTTACAACCAGTTTCTTTGCGCCTGACTTTAGGGCTGCCTCAAAAGAGGAAACGGTCTCTTCGGTCATCCCTGAGTAGCTTGAGGTAATAACCAGAGTCCTCTCGTCAACGAAGGCAGGCAAACCATAATCACGATGGATAAAGATTGGCAGCCTGGCTTCTGACATTACCAGAGCGGCTACCAGTGAACCGCCAATGGCTGAACCACCCATCCCGGAAATAACCACTTTGTTAATCTCGCGGTAGTCCTGAGGCAGGCTGAACTCCATCGCCATTTGCCAGGCTTGCTGGCATAGCCTGGGCATCTTTTTCAGGTGCTCGAGCATACCTTCACGGTCATGCTGCTTAAATACCTGCGGGTCGTCCAAGTTAACCATAGCTAGACCCCAGCCAGTTTCTTGCCCAACTCAAGCAGCCTTTTCGCCCGAGCCGGGGTATCGGTTTCGGCGTAGATACGTAGCAGTGGCTCGGTGCCGGAAAACCTAACGAGCAGCCAGCTACCGTCAGCCAGGGTAAAGTGAAAACCGTCGGTGGTATTCGTTTTTACCACCTTAACCCCGTCAAGGACTTGGGGCGGATTATCCCTGAGGCGCTTGCTTATATTGCCACGCTCCCGTTCGGGGAACTCTATATCCAGACGCTGGTAGTGGTGGAGCCCGACCTTACTGTAGAGATACTTAAGTAACTCTGACGGGGTTTTGCCAGTCTTGAGCATCAGGTCAAGAAAGTAAAGACCGGCCAGGATTCCGTCCCGCTCGGGTATATGTCCCCTGAAGCCATAGCCACCGCTTTCCTCACCGCCAATGAGGGCGTTTTCTTTTGTCATTATCGGTGCCACATACTTAAAGCCCACCGGGGTCTCATAAACCGGCACCCCGAATATCTCACCCAGACGATAAATCATACTGGTGGTGGTTATTGTCTTGACCAGAGCGCCACGTTCCCCCTTTACCTCAAGTAGATAGAGGCACAGAAGTGCAAAGACCTGAAGCTGGGTCAAAAATTGCCCGTTCTCGTCAATAATGCCAGCCCGGTCGGCGTCACCGTCGGTAGCAATACCAAGACCAGCCCCCTCACTCTTGACTCTGGCCGAGAGTTTTTCAAGATTAGCCGCGATTGGCTCAGGCCTTATTCCGGGAAAGAGCGGGTTACGCTCACCGTTTATCTCAATTAGCTCAAGTGACCCCCCGTCAAGCAGCGTCTTAAAATAACCGCTGCCGGCGCCATACATCGAGTCAATAACCACCTTTAATTTGGCCTGACGTAGCCTCTTCAGGTCAACCAGCCTGCCAATTTGCTCCGAGTAAACCGAAGCGAGGTCAAGATGCTCTAAAAACCCCTGTTTTACCGCTTGAGCAAGCGGCATCTGGTTGGTTTTTCCTTCAGCCAAAGTGCGAGAGATATATTCCTCTATCTGGTTGGTAGCCTCAGACGAAGCGCTTGAGCCATCCTGTGCTTTAAACTTGAGTCCATTCCACCTGGCGGCATTGTGGCTGGCGGTGATGATGACCGCCCCGCCGGACTTCTTGGCCAGAACGCCAAAACTTATTACCGGCGTTGGAGTGGCGCAACTTGTGAGGTAAACCTTTATCCCGTTGCCCGAAATTACCTCAGCAACCGCTTGAGCAAAGTCTTCGGAGGCAAAGCGGGTATCATAGCCGATAACCAAGCCTTTTCCTGCCAGCCCGGTCTTCCTGAGGTATTGGGCGATACCCTGGGCACAGGCTCTTACATTATCAAAGGTAAAATCCTCAGCAATGATGCCCCGCCAGCCATCGGTGCCGAATTTAATGGGATTTTTTATTAACCTCACCCTCTTACTCCACCCCTCCACTTAATAATTTGGAGAGGATAAATTTTTGGTCAAATCTTTAGTGCCTACAGACTTATATTCTCCACCTAATCAGATTCTATAGGCTTTATTATCTGCCTTGCTGTTTCAGCAAGCCTCTTTGGCACCAACACCCTTACTTCCGCCAAGCCATCCACAGTCAAACCATAGACCCTAGCCGCACTCTCGTATTTCAGCAAAACAGGGATTCCCTCACTCTCCAGATGGGACTTCACAATATTTGCCTCTAGTTCACTCTGCACTGTACAAATAACCACAAGGTCTGAACTGTTGTTTTCCATTTTAACTACAGCCCTAAATCAAAACCTTATCTGGCTCTTATTTACCCCAGTGCCTCTTTTTTGAGGATTTCAGCTTTATCCGTCTTCTCCCAAGGCAGGTTGAGGTCATCGCGGCCAAAGTGCCCATAGGAGGCTGTTTGTCTAAATATCGGGCGTCTCAAGTTGAGGTTCCTAATAATAGCGGCCGGTCTGAGGTCAAAGTGTCTATTTATAAGTTCGAGGATGACCTGCTGGGAGACTCTGGCGGTGCCGAAGGTCTCAATCGAAACAGAAAGAGGATGGGCCACGCCAATGGAATAGGCAATCTGGATTTCCAGACGTTCAGCCAGCCCGGCGGCGACGATATTTTTGGCAATGTAGCGGGCGGCATAGGTGGCTGAACGGTCAACCTTGGTCGGGTCTTTCCCTGAAAATGAGCCGCCACCGTGCCGGGCAATACCACCATAGGTATCAACCAGAATCTTGCGTCCGGTAAAGCCGGTGTCAGAGACCGGGCCACCAATCTCAAACCTCCCGGTGGCATTAACGTAGTATTTGGTCTGACTATCCATTAGTTTTGATGGAACGACCGCCTCAATTACCTGCTTGATAATATCCTTTCTAATCTGCTCCTGGCTGACATCGGGGTTATGCTGGGCACCAATGACAATAGAGCCTATTCGCTTGGGGATGCCGTGGTCATATTCTACTGTTACCTGCGATTTGCCATCAGGGCGAAGATAAGGCAGGGTTTTATCTTTCCTCACCTTAGCCAAGCGTCGACACAGTTTATGCGAGAGGGAAATAGGCAGGGGCATCAGTTCTGATGTCTCGCTACAGGCGAAGCCGACCATCATCCCCTGATCACCGGCACCGACTTTATCAAGCTCGTCTTTAGAGCCCTGTTTTACTTCCTGAGACTGGCTCACCCCAAGGGAAATATCAGCAGACTGCTCATTTATTGAGACCATTACCCCACAGGACTGGTACTCAAAGCCGTATTCGGGCCTGGTGTAACCGATATCTTTAACCACCTCACGCACTATCCGCGGAATCTCAATATAGCAAGTGGTAGTAATCTCACCCATGACAACAATCAAACCGTTGGTCACCGCAGTCTCACAGGCAACCCTACCATAGGGATCTTGGGCTAGGATAGCATCCAGAATGGCATCCGATATCTGGTCGCAAAGCTTATCTGGATGTCCCTCACAGACCGATTCTGAAGTAAGTAGATAGGATGATGATTCGATAAAGCTATTGGTCATTTTTCTCCCTTTCTATGTTCCTTCTTCCCAGCTGGAGAGGTATTTCTCCTGCTCTGGAGTTAAGCGGTCAATAGTGATACCCATTGACCCAAGCTTCAGCTCGGCTACTTTTTTATCTATTTCCTCAGGTACCGGGTAGACACGAGACTCAAGCTTGTCCTTATTTTTGGCCAGATACTCAAGACAGAGGGCTTGATTAGCAAAGCTCATATCCATCACTGAAGCCGGATGTCCTTCAGCAGCCGCCAGATTAATAAGTCTGCCCTCCCCCAGCAGATAGAGCCGCCGCCCGCCATTTAGTGTGTATTCATCAATGAAGGAACGTATTTGACGCTTGGTTCTAGCCATGTTCTCTAAAGCCGGGATATTTATCTCCACATTGAAATGCCCGCTGTTGGCTAAAATCGCCCCGTCTTTCATCAGCTCAAGGTGATTTTTGCTAATAACATTCTTGTTACCGGCAACAGTAATGAAAATATCACCTATCCTGGCGGCCTCATCCAGCGTCATCACCTGATAGCCGTCCATAACCGCCTCAAGTGCCCGGACTGGTTCAACTTCAGTTACGATTACCTGAGAGCCGAGCCCCTTGGCTCTTAAGGCGATGCCGTGCCCGCACCAGCCGTAGCCCGAGACAACCACCTTTTTACCCGCCCACAGGATATTGGTGGCGCGGGTGATACCGTCAATGGTGCTCTGCCCGGTACCGTAACGATTATCAAAAAGGTATTTGGTCTGGGCATCATTAACGGCAATTATCGGGTACTTGAGCTTGCCTTCCTTCTCCAGGCTGCGGAGCCTGATAACACCGGTAGTGGTCTCCTCGGTGCCCCCAATGACATAACCTAAAAGGTCCTTTCGCCGGGTGTGAAGGGTAGAAACCAGGTCAGCACCATCATCAATGGTAAGCTCAGGTTTGTGGTCCAGAGCAACGCTTATGTGCCGGTAGTATGTTTTTTCATCCTCTCCCTTGATGGCACTGGTTGGAATACCATACTCCAAAACCAAGGCGGCGGCAACGTCATCCTGAGTGCTCAAGGGGTTAGAGGCACACAGGACAAGGTTGGCACCTCCATCTTTTAAGGCTAAAGCCAGGTTAGCTGTTTCGGTGGTGATGTGAAGGCAGCCTGAAACCCTGATACCCTCAAGCGGCCTTTCCTTAACAAATCTCTCCCTGATCTGCCCCACTACCGGCATCTCCCTGAAGGCCCACTCAACCCGTTGCTTGCCAAGTTCAGCCAGTTTAGAGTCTTTGATATCGTAATTTTGAGGTAAATTCATATCGGCTACTCCCCGTTAATCTTTTCTAAAATCTGTTTTGCCGCTTCATTAGCTGGCAGCGAAGCGTCAATTATAAGGTGCCTTTCTTTAGGCACCTCTGTAACCGCTTTCCATCTCTTTTTCTGCGACTCAAATATTTCCCAGCGTCCGTCGGATACCGAGCCTTCCTTTAGCCGCTCTTCAAGGCGTTTTTTTATTGCCCCTTCATCAAGCCGACACTCAACGATAAAAAAGTCGGCACCTGCCTCTTGAGCCAGCTCCTTTGCCTTTTGCCTCTCCTCACTCCTCGTGAAAGAAGCATCAATAATTACTGGTCTATCTTTGCTTAAAAGCTCCCCGGCTTTAGTAAACATTGTATCATAGGTGAGGCGAGAAAACTCAGGGGAATAAATGCCGCTATCAAATTCCTCAAAGCGGTGCTCGGTTTTGGGAATTGAGGCCAGCTCTTTTCGGGTAATATCTGATGAGATTACCACCAGCCCCAGATTTCCGGCCAAAGCCAAGGCAAGGGTCGTCTTGCCGGTGCCAACCAGGCCAGTGGTAATTAGAAGTATTGGCCTTGACCTGATGTAAGCCGAAGCCAGTTCAAAGTAACTCCGGGCGACCTCTTTGGTTTTTCCCTTCTCCGATTGGGTAATGTATGGGTCGTCAAGCTTAAAGCTTGCCACCTTGCCCCGCACGTAAGCCCGGTAGCACTTATAAAAATTGAGCAGCTCCAATAGCTCCTTATCCTTACTTTCGTCCACATAGGCATTGACAAAGCTATGCGAGAGTTCAGCGCATCCATAGTGGTCCAAATCCATCGCCAGAAAGGCAACCTCACTGGCAACATCCGAGTAGCGGAAGCGGTCATTAAATTCGATACAGTCATAGATACAAATACCTCGAGTAAAGCAGATGTGGGCGGCGTGAAGATCACCGTGACAATCCCTGATTTTGCCGGCAACAACTCGCCTCTTAAATAAAGAAGCCTTTTCCTCAAGGAAGCGTTCGTTGTAACCCTTCAGGCGCTGGTATTTACCACGAGAGATAGTGTTACCAATATACTTTTCGGTCTGGGTGAAGTTCTCACTAATATTCTGCCATATGGCCAAGAGGTCACCAAAGGCAGAGATCTCGGCACCGGTCTCCGCCCTCTGGTGGAACCTGGCTAGCTTCTTCGCTACCTTGACTACCATTTCAGGTAAAACCTTATTTCGCCTGAGCAGGAAATCCATCATCCTAGCCTGTGGCAAGCGGCGCATCTTGACCGCATACTCTATAACCTCACCCTGACCCCCAATCAGAATATTACCCTGACGGCGCACAATTGGTACCACTCCGAGATAGGTATCAGGGCAGAGCCGTCGGTTAAGCTCAAGCTCACGCCAGCAGAAGTAATGGCGTTTCTCCAGAGTAGTATAATCAAGATAGCCCAAATTTACCGGCTTTTTTACCTTGTAAACATAGTCATCGGTCAAGAAAACGAATGACATCTGGGTCTGCCTGAGCTCTATTTGCCCCGGCACCTCGGCATAAGCCTCGGGCTTAAGCAGCGCTCGGGCCACTTCCGGTAGCCCTAACATCAGGCACTGCCCCCGCTAAAAGACTTAAGCCATCCTCTCAAGTCCAAAAGCACTTCCGGGTGGTTAGTCCCGGTTAAAGTTACCAGATTCACCTGAGGATGCTCCTTTAAACTATCTGCCCACGGATGAGGACCAATCAAGATAGTCCCCAGAACCCTCTTGCCACTTTCAATTATCTTTAAGACAACCCCCTTGAAGTTAACCGAGAGTAGCTCCATCTTCCCAATTTCATCAATCACGACCAGGTCAGATTCCTTACTCGCCCTCTCTAGCGCCGCAACCCCTACCCGCTCAAGCTCATTGATATCAACCCCGTACTTACCCACCCGGTGAGGACTCTTGTGTTCAACATGAGCCAGAATACCCTCCCTGCCATCCAGGGTAACCAGCCTGAAGCCCTGTCTTATACCTCTGGTACGTATTTCCTCGGTATAAAAGCCTCCAGCCCTAATTTTAAGCTCGGATATGACCTCTTTTATCAGGCTGGTTTTACCCGTGCCGGGTCGGCCGGTAAGCAGATAGACTTGTTTCATCAGCCTTTATTTAGCCTCGGACCTCGCCTCGGTTTTTCTCCTTAACTTTAGCTTCTTCTATCGGTGTTTTAAGAGGGCGACTCTTCTTTTCTTGTTCATTTTTCGTAATTAATCCAGGGTATTTGGCACTCCTACCATCCAGAAATGAAAAAGCTCTGCAAGCCGGCCGAAGGAACGGTCACAGGTACAGGTACACTTTAGCCTATTTCCTTCAATTTGACATTCCATTTTAAAATCACCCTTTTCTTTTAAAGGTATCGCTTTCTTACTAGGGCCGAAAGCTCAACCAATAATTCCAAGGCTCTGGCTGCTGCCTCAGGGCTGGAGAGAGTCGCCAGTCCGCAACTGGGAGTTAAAAGTCCCTGTCGTATTAGTTCTCTAAAAGGGATACCAGTCCTGGTGAAGGGTGCCATTGCTTCCTCAAGGCGATCCTTGAGGCTTGACACCGTTTCCTTTTCAAGTGACGACTCATCGCTTGGCACAATCCCCCAGGCGATAGCACCCTTTCTTGCCAGAAATTTTTTAACCTCCGCAGGATAGAGAGTTAAAGACTGTGCATAGTTGTAGGCGTCAAAACTGATTATATCGGTGGTGGTAGAAAGCAGAACTGACCAGTCGGTATTGCCGCAACAGTGAATACCCTTAAGCCCGCTGATACCACTAAAGACCTCTTCCAACGAGCTGATAACATCTTGGGATGAAAGCGTGGTTGCAGTCGAGGAGCCATAGGCAGCCATATACGGTTCATCAACAAAGATGATGGTATTAGGTGAAATTTGACGCAAGGCTTTTTCCTGCCAGCCTGCCTTGAGCTTAATAAATTTGGCTACGGCGTCACCCAGGACTTCATCATAAAGTATTGGCCTGCGGCTGTCATCACTTACCGTTAGCCCCCAAGTTATTGGCCCGGTTACCTGCCCCTTAACTGCCAGCGGCGATAGATTGTCTAACTTACGAAAAACATCCAGTCCGGCGGCATAGTCAGGACTTATCGGATATTTATTAATGTTATTCTCAAGATAGGCAGCATAAAGCGCCTCAAGGGATTTGTCTATGTCTTGAGAGCGGTCAATATAGATATTGTCATCGCTAAACGACACCCCGGGAAAACCCTCACTAAACTGGGTATACATATTCTCCAGATGAGAGCGCCTGGGCAATTGAGGCCAACAGGGTATCTCTTCGAGGTAACGAGTGATATCAGAGCATGCCGCCTCAGCCTCAGTGTGTGGCATACTGCCAATCATCGTTGGCAAGCAACTAAATTCGGTATTTGCCATGGTTATTTCCTCTCTAGATACTTGCCGATTAAAAGCTTTAGTTTTTCCTTCAGCTCGACCGGCATTAGTTCCGGTGCAGTGACAATCGCCGTCTTCAGTGCCGCGCTGCACTCGCAATCACGTTTTTTGGATATGCGGTTAACCACCAGTTTGATAATCCTCTTTGAGGTATCAGCATTTTGACGCAGGGTCTTAAGGATAATATCAACCTTAACCGGTTCCTTCCTTTCATGCCAGCTGTCATAATCGGTAACACAGGCAATCGAGGCATAGCAGATTTCCGCCTCCCGCGCCAGTTTGGCTTCAGGTAAGACCGTCATGCCGATGATATCCGCCCCCCACGAACGGTAAAGCCTGGATTCAGCCCGGGTTGAAAATGCCGGGCCCTCCATAACGACAAAAGTGCCCTTGGGGTGAACATTAGCTCCTGCATCCCTGGCCGCCTTAAATAAAACCCCGCTCAAGACCGGGCAGAAGGGGTCGGCAAAGGGGATATGGGCAACAATCCCGTCACCGAAAAAGGTGTTAACCCTGTTTCGGGTGCGGTCAATGAGCTGGTCGGGGATGACCAAATCACCGGGCTTAAGCTCCTCCTTAAAGCTGCCACAGGAGTTAATAGCTATAATATGCTCAACCCCAAGCGCCTTTAGGGCATAGATGTTGGCTCGGGAAGGGACCTCAGTCGGCATAATTCGGTGCCCCCGCCCATGCCGGGGTAAGAATGCAACCCCAACCCCCTCAAGTTTGCCAATAGTAATAGTATCACTCGGCTTGCCAAACGGCGTATTTATGTCAACTTCCTCAATATCTGTCAGCCCCTCAACCTGGTAAAGCCCCGTCCCGCCGATAACCCCTATTTTTGCCTGCGGCATTAAGAAACCTCCTTCAACCTCTCCTCATACGACTCTCTTATTATACCCCGCTCGGTTATGATGGCGGAAATTAAATGGTGCGGGGTAACATCAAAGGCAAGGTTCAGTGCCCCAAAACCCTCCGGGGCAATGGCTACCCCACGAATATGGGTTACCTCATCGGGGTTTCGCTGTTCAATTGGAATCTGGTCGCCTGAAGCTAGGTTCGGGTCAACGGTAGTGGTGGGGGCGACCACATAGAAAGGGATACCGTGCTCCTTAGCCAGCACCGCTAAAGTGTAGGTGCCGATTTTATTGGCGGTGTCACCGTTTAAGGCAATCCTGTCAGCCCCCAAAATGACGCAGTCAATCTCCCCACGGCTCATCAGATAGCCAGCCATTGAGTCGATAATTAAGACCGATGGAATATTAGCCTTCTTTAGCTCCCAGCAGGTCAGCCTCGCCCCCTGAAGGAGGGGTCTGGTTTCAGTGGCATAAACCTTAATCTTCTTGCCCTCTTCTTTTGCCCATCTTATTACCCCGAAAGCGGTGCCATAGTCAGGGGCGGCTAAAGCCCCGGTGTTGCAGTGGGTTAAAATCCTGAAGCCGTTCTCAATCAGCTCTGAACCGAACCGGCTCATTTTCTTTGATGACTCGGCTTCTTCGGAGTGTATTTTCCCAGCTTCAGTGATAAGTAGCTCTTTAATCTCTTCTACATCCCTGCCAGACCGGGCTACTTTCTCCATCCGCTCGATCGCCTGGAAAAGATTCCTGGCGGTGGGCCTGGTTGAAGCTAAGGTTTTGGTCACCCCACGAAATCTCTCCAGGAACTCATCCTTTGATTCAGATTCGATTTTCAGGGCACCTAGAGCCACCCCGTAAGCCACAGCTATGCCGATGGCTGGAGCCCCCCTGATTTTCAATTCTACGATGGCTGAGGCGATATCCTGATAGCCATCTAGCTCAAGATAAACCTCACCCCCTGGCAATCTGGTCTGGTCAAGCAGTCTAACCCTGTCCCCAAGCCACTTAACTGGTTCGATTGACATTAAATCACACACTCCATCAAAACAAAATTCGACCTCGCACCCTTAATCTTCGGAATCAACTCCGTTCTCTTTAGTGGCGCAAGTATTAATTTTATCACATTGACTGTCTTTGGGTCATAAGCTACCTTCGCCTGCCAAACTTAGGGATGAACATCGGCACGTTCCTCTTATATTCAAGGTACTGCTGACCAAACTTCTTCTCCATTTCCTTTTCCTCGATGGTTTTAAGGTAGAGGAAATTAAGCAAGGAGAACAACGGGGCCGAGATTAAAATCAAGGAGAACGAACTCAAAAGCACTCCTATCCCGTAAAGAAGCACGATATAGCCCAAAACCATTGGGTTTCTGAGATGAATATAGAGCCCAGTTACCACCAGCTTTTTCGGTGGGTTAACCGGCACCGGGGTACCTCGAGCTCTAATAAAACTGAGTATTGACCAGCCAATTAGAATTGAGGCAACCAGCAGCAATAATATAGCCAAGGTGAACTTTACCGGTGATGAGATGAACAAAGTTAGCGAAAAGAATTGGTCAAGCCACACTGAGACAAAAACCAAAACTACGAGGGTGCTCAGCCAGAAGGTCGCTCCTATCGGCGTCAGTATAATCCTGAGCTTGTTTTTAGTGGTAGCCAAACGATAGATAACTTCCGCCAATCGGTCAGTTAGATTCATTTTTGTCCTTTAACTAAAAACTCTAACTCAGACTGAGCTGGGCGTCAAGAGCAAAGTATTGTTCCTTGACAGGTTCTCAACGGTTAATATAGACTTGAACCGCTATCTGTACTTCCCCCTTTAAATCAAGTTGATAGGAGCAAGTCATGGCTGAGGATTCGCTGGTCTCTGAGGAGCTAAGAAGCAAGATTGGCGTTGAGTTACTATCTGGCGAATATGAGATTGAGAAGGGGATGATTCAGCGCTTCGCTCGGGCAGTAGATGACTCCAACCCCCTATGGCAGGATGAGGAGTACGCCCAGAAAACCAAATATGGTGGCATTATTGCCCCACCGCTCTTTGTGGTTATTCTGGGTTTTGATGAGTTTGAGCAACAAATGGCTAATCTCATGGGCGCCAGACTTCACGGGAGCACCGAGTTTGAGTATTTTGCACCGGTTAGACCGGGTGATGTCATCACTGCCTCGAGAAAGATAGCTGATATACGCGAGCGTGCGGGCAAAAAGCTGGGTAAGATGGCCTTTGTCACCGTTGAAATAACCTATAAAAACCAGCGGGGCGAGCTGGTTGCCAGGTGCCGGCAAACCATAATTGGCTATAAAGCTCAGGGAGAGACAAATGACTAAAGAACTCTACTGGGAAGATGTCTCCGAAGGCAGTGAAATCACACCCCTATTTAAGCACCCAACCCCACGACAACTGGTAATGTATGCCGGGGCATCCGGGGACTATCACGAAATTCATTATAATAAAGAGTTCGCCTTAAAGCGCGGCTTACCTGGTATTATCGTCCATGGTCAGCTTTCCTGCCATTTTCTTGGCCAGCTCATGACCGACTGGATCGGTGATAAGGGCATGCTTAAAAAACTCTCATGTTCTTACCGGGGAATGAACTTCCCCGATGAAGATTTAACCTGCCGGGGTAAGGTTACCCGGAAGTATGTTGAGGATACAGAACACTACGTTGAATGCAACATCTGGGCTGAAAACCCAAAAGGAGAAAAGACGGCCTCGGGCAATGCTACTGTCACTTTGCCCACCAGAGTACAATAAATATCTTTAAGTAGATATTAGATGAAGGCGGATTAATAAGTGACGAAAAGACTTGAAGGCAGGGTTGCCGTAATTACCGGTTCCGGACAGGGAATCGGCCGAGCTACGGCCTTGGCAATGGCTGAGGAAGGCGCCAAAGTGGTCACCAACAATCGCTTTAAAGGCACTGATGGAGGAGATGCCGAAACTGTAGCCAAAGAGATTAACGATCTGGGTGGCCAGGCGGTACCCTGCTTTGCTGATGTCTCAAAATTTAATGAAGCTGAAAAACTAATCAAGACAGCGATAGATAACTTCAGCAAGGTGGATATTCTGGTAAATAACGCCGCCATTGTGCTCGGCGGCATGCCCTGGGAGATGTCAGAGGAAACCTGGGACCGGATGGTAGCCGTCGACCTTAAAGGTGTCTTCAACACCATTCATTTTGCCTCAGGCATCATGAAAGAGCAGGGCTGGGGACGGATAATAAACGCCGTCTCCCCCGCCTGGCTGGGTACGCTTGAGCGGATTGACTACTGTGCGGTTAAAGCCGGGGTGGTCGGCATCACCAGGGCAGTTGCCAGGGACATGGGTCAGTATAATGTCACCTGCAATGCCTACTCACCAAGAGCCGCTTCCCGACTTAGTCTGCGCAAGGCTTTCATTGAGAAGACCACTCGCTGGTACGAGGCCGGTATGATTTCCAAAGAGAAGTATGAGGAAATACTCCATCCACCCAGCCCGGATACGGTGGCGGTATTCTTAACCTATCTGTGCACTGACGAAGCCGCCAATATCAACGGGCAGGTTTTCTATGTTACCGGTGGCATTGTTGGGCTGATGTCGGAGCCGGTAATGACCAAAACCATCTATAACGAGCGAGGCGCCTGGAAGATTGAAGAGCTTGTAAAATTGGTGCCCGACGGACTGCTTGGGGGTTATGAAAACCCGGCACCGCCCAAGCCAAAGGAATAAAGAATCCGTAATTATTCCTTGACAAGGAGTCAATTATTTATACTAAAATCTTTATATTCTTACCTTCTAGTAGTTGTGAAATTTCCTCTGAATACGGAAGGCCTTCTATATCCACACCCTCGCTAACACACAGTAATTCTATACCCATTGGTATATCATCAGCATCGTAATCAATGTGACGCTCATTATCTAGGTCTTTACCATAAGCATAGGGTTTATCACTCAGGTAAATGTAAATAGCATCTGCCTGCTTGTCATATTTTAATCTCATTGATTTACCCCTTTATTTATTAATCAGTAACTGTAATAACTACTCCCGGATACTCTTTCTTAACTACAACTTTAATACATCTACCCTTTGGGGTTATAGCAATATAATTAGGATTCTATAGCTGTTGTCAATACCCTGTCAAATTCAAACCCATAACAATCCTATCTATTTCAACCAGCTCTTAGTGTCTTGACTTACTAGACTGATAATCTTTAGACTGGTTTAAGGTTATGAAGGTTATTGGTCTTACCGGCGGTATTGGCAGCGGCAAAAGCACCGTCTCCGAGATGCTGGCTCGGCTGGGTGCAGTGGTGATTGATGCCGACAAAGTTGGGCACGATGTACTCAAACCCAACACTGAGGTCTGGCGCAAGGTAGTAGCCAGTTTCGGTGAAGATATCCTTACCCCAAAGGATGATATTGACCGCAAAAAACTGGCTCAAAAGGTGTTCGGGGATGCCTCCGCACTTAACCGTTTAAACCAGCTGACGCACCCAGGAATATACGACATGGTAAAGGCTCAGCTTGAGGAGTTGAGGCGACAAGGGATAAGTGTGGCCATCCTTGAAGCACCACTCCTATTTGAAGCCGGCTGGACCAAACTCGCGGATGAAGTCTGGGTTACCGTAGCCCCCGAATCTACCATCCTCAGGCGGCTTAAGAAACGCTCCCGGCTTAGCCAACAAGAAGCCGTGGCTCGAATCAACTCACAGCTATCTCAAGGGGAGCGAGTAAGGCAGGCCAATGTAGTCATCGACACCGATTGTAGCCTTCGTGATTTAAAAGCCAGGGTTAAGAAGCTGTGGCAGACTCAGCCCGGGATTTGACACATCCGTGAGTAACTGGTAAAATGATGCGTTTGGGAGGTTTAAAATTTACGCAATTATTGAAAGCGGCGGCAAACAGTATAAAGTAAGCCCCGGTCAAACCGCAGAGGTAGACAGTTTAGGTACGGCTGACGGCGAAAAGGTTGACCTTGAGCGAGTGCTTGTCATTGGTAACGGCGATAAGGTAACTGTGGGCACGCCTCTAATTCAAGGGGCAAAGGTGGTTGCCACCTCTAAAGGAGAGGCCAAGGGGAAGAAGATTATCGTTTTTAAGTACAAACCGAAGGTGCGTTATCGGAGCAAGCGAGGACACCGCCAGCTTTATACCAAGCTCTCAATAGATAAAATAGTTGAACCCGAGACTGAGGAAGAAAAGACTAAGAAAGTTAGTCGACGCAAGAAAGAGGTAACAGAGGATGGCGCATAAAAAGGGAGCCGGTTCAACTCGCAACGGCAGGGACAGCCAGTCGAAACGGCTCGGTGTTAAGAGATATGCCGGCCAAACGGTACATGCCGGCACGATTCTGGTCAGGCAGCGCGGCACGCGCATTCACCCCGGAAATAACGTCGGGGTTGGCCGTGACCACACGCTTTTTGCCCTGATCAATGGTATCGTCAAATTCGAGCCAACCACTAACAATCGGAGGAAGGTTAGCGTTTACGCTGCCTAAATATTGATGAAAGAAAAAATACACCCCAAGTATTATGCTGATGCCACGGCAACCTGCTCCTGCGGCAACAGCTTCACCATCGGCTCAACCAAAAAAACGCTCCGGGTTGAGCTATGCAGCAAATGTCACCCCTTCTTTACCGGGGAACAAAAGATGATAGATACTGCCGGGCGGGTTGAGAGATTCAGGCGACGCTACAGGAAGAACTAGATAGTTTGATCTAAATAAAGGAGCGGGTTTTAGAACCGCTCCTTTATGTTTATTCGGGAGTTTTTATTTTGGCCAAGAAGTTTTACTATGGTGGGCAGGCGGTTATCGAAGGAGTGATGATGCGGGGCAAGAAGGTGATGGTCACCGCAGTACATCGCCCCAACGGCGAGCTGGCTATGGATATCCGGATGTTATCGAACATCTACACTGGCTGGGCAAGAAAAACCCCTTTTATCCGCGGTATTATCGTCTTAATTGAGGCCCTAGTTTTGGGTATTAAAAGCCTGATTTATTCCGCCAACGTGTCACTGGAAGAAGAGGAGGAGGAGATTTCGGGGGGGCTGACCTGGCTACTGGTTGCTTCAGCCATTGCCTTATCGGTGGTTTTGTTCTTTATTGCCCCGCTTTTTCTGACCAAACTCATCACCCCTGATACCATCTCAGCCCCAGTCTTTAACCTGATTGAGGGTGGCATTAGAGTTATCATCTTCATTACCTACCTGGCTCTGGTAGGGCTGGTGCCTGATCTCAGACGGGTATTTGCTTATCACGGCGCCGAACACATGGTGGTCAATGCTTACGAGGGAGGAATGACACTTGAGGCTGAGTCAGTCAGGAAGTTCGACATTGCTCATGTACGCTGCGGTACCAGTTTTCTCCTGGTGGTACTGATTTTGGCCGTTATCGTCTTTACCATGGTTGGCTTGCCGGCACTCTGGCTGATGATACTCTCCCGGATTATTCTGCTCCCGGTAATTGCCTCCCTCGGCTACGAAGTTACCTACTTTGGTTCAAGACACATTGAAAATCGCCTGGCCAGAATAATAGTCACCCCTGGACTCTGGTTACAGAAACTTACCACCCGCAAGCCCGACGAGGGTCAATTAGAGGTGGCACTTTCGGCGTTAAAGAAAGTAATCGAGCTTGACCAGGCTGAGGAAGCCCAAGCCTCCTCATAATGCCTCACTCGACATCATCTTGGGTTAGTTCCTGAAAGAAGCAGCTCTTATTTCCGGTATGACACACCGGACCCAAAGGCTTAGCTTTAACCAGAATGGTGTCGCTATCACAATCCTTCATGAGCGAAACAACTTTAATTCGGTTGCCTGAGGTCTCACCTTTATGCCAGAGTTCCTTGCGGCTGCGGCTATAAAACCAGACTTCGTCACCCGAAATGGTTCGCTTAAGCGCCTCCTTATTCATATAGCCAAGCATCAACACTTCACCAGTGTCAGCATCCTGAACTATGGCCGGAATGAGTCCCTTTTCATCAAACTTTAACATTACCTGCCTGCCTCTTCCTCCATTTGCCTAATCTGAGCCAGCGCTTCTTTTAGCTTAATGTCCCTAGTATAAAGTGCCCTGCCGATTATCGCCCCCTCACAACCAAGCTTCGAGAGCATCCCGAGGTGATTTATTGATGAAATCCCACCTGAGGCAATGACCGGCACCCTGACGTTATTTATTAGTTCCGAGATGGCAGCAAAATTCGGCTCGGTTAAAGTGCCATCGCGACCGATATCAGTGTAGATAAAACGTCTTGCCCCCAGCTTGACCATTGAGTGTGCCAGTTCGATTGCCCCCAATCCTGAATCCTCAAGCCACCCGTGGCTTGAAACCAGCCCCTCTCTGGTATCAATACTGATGATAATCGATTCACGGAACCTGGAGCAAGCTTCCCTGACCAGCGTGGGTTCTTCTAAAGCGGCTGTCCCAAGAATGACCCGCTCAACGCCAGCTTTAAGCAGCTTCTCTATCGTCTCAAGCCGGCGGATACCGCCACCAACCTCGATGGGAACGAGCAGCGAAGCGGCGATTTCCCTGATAATCTCCAGATGCCTAACTTCACCTGAAGCAGCACCGTCCAGGTCAACCACATGAATCCTTGTTGCTCCAAGAGACTGCCAGCCTAAGGCTACCCCGACCGGGTCTTCAGAAAAGACCGTCTCCTGCTCAAAGTCACCCTGATAGAGGCGGACACACCGTCCCCCTTTCAGGTCTACGGCTGGAATGATTACTATTGTTGACCCACCTCTGCTTTATTCACTCACCGTTTTTAGAGATTAATATTGGAATATTTCCGCCAGGGTCGGGCCTTATGTGCCCGCTGCCACTTATTTTCCAGAATATCCAGGCCAATATTGATGAGTTTTCTGGTGTCACCGGGCATTATTACGTCATCAATATAGCCCCGCTCGGCGGCGTGATACGGATTTTCATAGAGGTCACTGAACTCCTGGATTCGCCTGGCTCTAACCTCTTCTGGGTCTTCAGCCTCCCTTATTTCCCTGGCAAAGATAACGCTGGCGGCGGTGTCAGCCCCGACGATGGTGGCCTGAGCCGTCGGCCAGGCAAAGACAAAGTCAGCACCGATGCTCTTATCCAGCATCCCATAGTGAGCACCAGCATAGGACTTTCTGATGATGATTGAAATTAAGGGTACGGTGGCATCAGCCCAGGCATAAAGCAGTTTGGCACCGTGACGCAGGATACCCTTCCAGTCCTGCCCAGAGCCAATCATGTAGCCCGGGCAATCACCCAGGGTGATTACCGGAATATTAAAAAGGTCACAGAACCGGATGAACCTGGCGGCTTTATCCGAAGCATCAACGTCAATAACCCCTGAGGCCCACATCGGCTGGTTGGCGAAGACGCCCGTCGGACGTCCATTAAAGCGGGTAAAACCAATGATAATGCTCCTGGCATGCTCCTTCATCAGCTCAAAGAAATAGCCGTCATCGGCTATCGCCTCGATTACCTTGCGCATATCATAGGGTTGATATGGTTTCTCGGGCAGGAGGGTATTTAGCTCCGGGCAGCTGCGGTGAGGGTCATCCTCAGTCACCATCCTGGGTGCTGCTTCCTGATTATTTGAGGGCAGGAAGGAGAGGAGTTCCCGGGTCTTATCTAAGGCATCCTTGTCATCCTCAGCAACGATATGGGTCTGTCCTGATTTAACCGCATGAGCTTTCCATCCGGAGAGTTCCTCAAGAGAAATCTCCTCACCAAGCTGGGTTTTGACAAAGGCGGGGCCGGCTATGCCCATAAAACCGGTATTCCGGCATTGAATCAGAAAATCCTGCATTACCGGGTGATAAGCCTGCCCCCCAAGGCAGGGCCCCATAAGCAACGATACCTGGGGAATAATACCTGAAGCCAGAATCTGCGAACGAAATAACCAGCCGTAAGCCTCAAGGGTGTCCATCCCTTCTTGAAGTCGGGCACCGCCAGAGTCGTTCATGCTGATAAAGGGCCAGCCCTTATCCTTGGCAAAGTCCATTGCATAGGAGTATTTCTTGCCATGATACTCGCCGAAGGTTCCAGCCATGGCAGTAAAATCCTCAGAGGCAACCACCACCCAGCGTCCATTTACCTTGCCAAAGCCGGTTATAACCCCTTCGGCCGGTATTTCCCTCTTATCCAGGCCAAAAGCAGTGGTTCGGTGTTTAACGAACAACCCGATTTCAGTGAAGGTGCCCGGGTCATAGAGATGCTCAATCCTCTCTCTGGCCGTCCATTGACCCTTCTGGTGGCGTTTTTCAACGGCCTTGGCACCACCCATCTCGAGTATTTTTTCCCGCTTTTTTTGATATTCCTCGATTTTTTCCTTAGGCGTTAACATCGTTAAAATTGTTCTCCTCTCCTTGATGAAGACTGAAAAACTGGGTAAAAGCCAAGTGGCAGGCTTTATTATACCACTACCTTATAAACCAGAACAATGCCCAGGTTAGTAACTACTGCAATCACCAGTCCCTAAAAGTATTGACATGGCGATACCAGATTAACTATGCTCTTATATTGGTCCCTGGATAATAGTAACCGTGAACTGAAAGTGAGGCAAACCTTGAATTTAGAAGGCAAAGTGGCCATTGTTACCGGCGGAGCTAACGGCATCGGCAAAGCTACAGCCCTAAAATTAGCCCAGGATGGTGCCAGCGTTGTTGTGGCTGACATCGATATCGAGGGAGCAAATAAAGTAGTCAACCAAATCAAACAATCGGGGCGCCAGGCCCTGGCCCTAAAGGTGGATGTGACCAAAAGTGAAGATACTGACCAAATGGCCAAGACCGTACTTGCACAGTTTGGGCAGATAGACATCCTGGCTAATATTGCCGGTGGTGGTCCCAGGGATAGACGAGCCCCCTTTCATAAGTCGAGTGAGGAGGTCTGGGATTTCATAGTTTGTTTTAATTTAAAAGGGGTACGCAACTCGACCCGAGCGGTGATTGAACACATGGTGGCAAGAAAAAGCGGTAAAATCATAAATATCGGCTCGACCGCCGGGACGATGGGTTCAACCACCAAAGCGATGGCTGACTATGCCGCCGCCAAAGCCGCTGTTATCGGCTTCAGCAAATCGCTGGCTAAAGAAATGGCTCAATATGGTATTAACGTCAACTCCATTACCCCCGGCCCAATCGCCACCGAGGACTTCCTGAACCGAAACCCAAAGGAAGTTGTCGAGAAACTGGCGAGTACCATCCACCTGGGCAGGATGGGTAAACCAGAGGAGGTAGCCAGCCTAGTAGCATACCTGGCATCTGAGGAAGCCGATTTCTTCATCGGCTCCAATATTGTCATAGATGGTGGGGTGAGTCTGGGGTTTTAGAAGATATTCAACAACCGAACCTAAAAAGGTTTTCCTATTAGCACAAGGTTTATGACTTTCGCCTAAGTTGAGGTGGAATTCGTCAAATGGCTAAAATAGGATTTGCTGTGGGCATGGTTTTATTGCTGAGCCTAGCCAGCTCGCTGAGTCTGCCTGTGCCGGCCTCAGCCAGTCAAGATGTGGTGAAGTGGTCTCGGGTTAATATCCCCACCGAAGGTAAGGCAGGTGACTGGGTGCTGGCCAGCGGTTCGGATATAAAACACCCGGCTTTGGCGATTGATGGCACCCTTTACGCTTACGGGGAGGGACTTACCTATACTCTGTATAAATCCACCGACGGCGGTTCAAGCTGGTCATACTGCGACCGGGTTAGTGATACTATCGTTGGTATTGCCCCCAGTCCGGTTGATTCAGATGTCGTTTATTACTCCACCTCAAGTGGTGTCTATAAATCCACTGACGCTGGCAATAACTTCATTATGCTAGCTGCCAATCCCGGCGGGGCAGGCTCAAATAATATAGAAATCACCTCAATCGCTCTTGCCCATCAGGACAACCGTCATATTATCGCTGTTGGCACCAGAGACAGTGACCCGTCCCAGTACGGTGGTGTCTATATCCTGGACGAAGGCACACCTTTTTCCGGGTGGAAAGACACCAGCGTCGGCAACTATGACGTTTATGCGGTCGCCTTTTCACCAAACTTCGCCAGTGACCGGCAACTTTTGGCGGTGGTCACTGATGAGACGGATACGGTGGTTACTTTTATGGATAGCTTTGGCTGGGTCAATACGACTGGCGATGCCAAGCTTAATAAAGATAATTCTGCTATCCCTGCTGCAGTTGCCGTGCAAAACCGGGCGGCGATTGCCTTCCCCAGTGATTATGACCCAAGTACAAACGGCATTCTCTTCGTCGCCATTGATGCCGGCGCCGGTAGCGGCGATGTCTATATGATTAACGGGGTGGAACCCCCAGGTAACTCGGTAGCTATTGACCTAAATATCGGTTCCGGCTATGGCTTAAACAATGTTGACGCTACTTCCCTGGCAGTTACGGGCAATGCCCTCTCAGCCAAGATACTGGCTGGCGCTGCTCAAAGCAGCCAGGTCTATCGGAGCAGTGACCGGGGTTCAAGCTGGACAAGGAGCCAGAAACCACCAACCGGGCAGTCAGAAACCTACATCCTGATGGCCCCTGACTTTACCGCCAGCGGCTTAGCTTACGCCGCTACCACTGGTAACGGAAGTGCTTTTTCCTACACTACAGACGGCGGTTCAAGCTGGAATCAACCTGGTTTAATTGACACCGACATCAGCAATATCGTTGACCTGACGTTCTCACCGAACTATAGCCAGGATGATACCCTGTTTATGCTGACTCAGGGTTCTGAAGAAAGCCTGTGGCGCAGCCAGGATGAGGGTAAAAATTGGGAAAGAATACTTACCCGAACCCTGGCTGGTGCCGACAGTCTAACCCTGGTTGAGCATTCCCCACAGCCGGGGAGTCAGGTGTTATTTCTGGCTGGCGGCAGTGCTGGTCAGGCGGCAATATGGAGGTCATCTGATAACGGACAGACCTTCGCTTTACCTCAGCCAACCAGTGACCCGATTAGTGGGACTGATTTTCACGTTGATACCTGGGTAATAACCAATGATGATATCCTATTTATTGGCAGTTTTGATGGTTTAAACGCCTTGGTTTATCGCTCCAGCAACAGTGGTTTGACTTATTCCATCGGGGCAATGGCTGGCAATCAGCCGCCAAAGTCCATGGCTCTTTCACCTGGCTATGAACAGGATAAGACCGTTATGCTGGGTAACGCCAACGGTTGGGTCTATTGGTCGAGTGATAACGGTACCTCATTTGAACCATTACCGCCGGATGCTACCTCACCACCCCTAACTGGTTCAGTCACAGCAGCTTTTGACCCTAAGTTCAACCGTAATAGAACCGTCTATGCCTCGAGCTCAAACCCGGATGAGGGTATTTTCCGTTTTGTCATTGGCTCAAGCACCAGCTGGGCAAGCATCGACAGCACCCTGCCGGGTAGTAGCATCTTAAGTGGGTTTGAGGTTTCCACTGAAGGTGTGCTTTACGCTTCAAACCTCAAGGCTGAGAAGGGCATAGAGCGCTCTCTTAACCCGACCTATTCACTTGGTCCGACCTTTGAAACGGTAACCCGTGGTCTTGAATCAGGAGCCACCCTGAGCGGGCTCTGGCTGGTAGCTAACCAGTTATGGTCAATTGACAGCACCAACATTAAACTGATGACCTTCGTCGATAGCTTAACCAGGCCAGTAATATTGTCTTCACCGGCAGATGAATCATCCGGCGTCGGCACAGTCACTAACGACACCATAAATGATGCCAACCTTGATTGGGAAACGCTGGAGGGCGCCACTAGCTACCGCTGGCAGCTCGATAGTGATACTGATTTCTCGTCCGTTCCGGCTGGATTTGAGGGAACTACCCGAGCCAGCCAGGCTAAATTACCCGCGCTTATGCCAGCCACCACCTACTACTGGCGGACTAGGGTCACTGAACCGATATTAAGCCCCTGGTCAGCCAAATGGGCTTTCACTACCAGTCTGGGTACCGAGGTCATCACCTTGGAACTCCTTTATCCTGAAGCTGGTGCCGGTGAGATGCCAGTAAAACCACTCTTTCAGTGGAGCGCTATTGCCGGTGCCGAAGCCTACGAGCTCATGGTATCTGCCGACCCACGCTTTTCCAACCCGGTAATCCTGAAGACTGGCGACTATGCCTTATCCGACACCGCCTGGCAATCCAATATCAATTTAAATTATGATACCACCTATTACTGGAAGATCAGGGCACTTGGCTCCGGCACCAACAGTACCTGGAGTGCTGCCGGTGCTTTCACCACCACCTCACCACCAGTCCCATCATCATCTCCCACTCTTGTTCCGTCACCACCGCCCCCACCACTAACCCCACCAGCCCAAGAAACTACTCCAGAATGGGTGAAGTATTTAATCGGTGCCCTGCTCCTGGTCATAATTTTACTGGTAGTTATACTGCTGACAGTGATACTGGTTATAAGACGTGGTTAATCTATATATTTAAAGTTAAAGGAGAAGTTACGTGAAAAGCATCCAAAATAGTGGTAAGGCACAGACCGTCCTTGGCCCAATTGGTGGAGATGAGCTTGGATTTACCCTGACACACGAACATATCCTGTCTGATTTCAGTTTTAGAGTTAACTTTGCCCTGCCCGAAGACCCTGAGGAAAAAGACCTGCCCTCTCAACCAATCACACTGGAAAACCTCGGCTGGATTCGTTCTCACCGGTTCAGCAATGTTGATAATCTACGACTTGATAACGAAGAAACTGCCATTTACGAGACTATGCGTTTCAAAAAAGCCGGGGGCAATACCATTGTCGAAGTAACGCCCAATCACGTTGGCCGTAATCCATCCGGACTGGCCAGAGTTGCCCAGGCAACCGGCATCAATATAATTATGGGAACCTCCTACTACATAGCAGAGTCACACCGTCCGGAGATGAAGATGAATTCAAAAACCGAAGAGGATATCGCCCGAGAATTTATCAAAGACATAACCACCGGGGTCGATGACACCGGTATACGTGCCGGGATTATCGGGGAGATAGCCTGCACCTGGCCACTTCAAGAAAATGAGCGAAAAGCCCTGCGCGGTGCTGCCCTGGCCCAACAGAGAACAGGGGCCGCCATAAGCGCCCACCCGGGTGTAAATCAGGATAGCCCATTTGAGATTATCGGGGTGCTTAAGGATGCCGGCGCTGACCTTGGCCGTGTTATCATGTGTCATATTACCAGTGCCTTCCCCATTTCAGCCCGCAGTGTCCGCCGCAAATTAGCTGAAATGGGTTGCTACCTCGAATACGACATGTTTGGCGCCGATGGACACCTGCCAAGGCATAGCCCCTATGATGTAGCCGCTGATTCGATGCGAATAAGTCAGATTATCGAGCTTATTGAAGACGGATACTTAAACCAGATTCTGATATCACAAGATGTCTTTTATAAAATAAGCCTCAGCCGTTATGGCGGCTTTGGCTACGACTACATCCTGAAGACGATTTTACCCATAATGCGAAGCAAAGGTCTAACTGACGAACAAATCCACACCATAACAGCTGAAAACCCAAAACGCTTTCTGACTTTCGCCTGACAGAATTAGTGTGGGTAGTCAAGCAGGATGACCTGAGTGCTTAAGGGTAAGTTTGACTTGGTTATGGATAGCTTGGCTTGAGGCTGGACATTTCTGGCCCCTATCTCCTCGAGGAACCTTTCCACCGGCTCCAGCTCAAAAGATAATGCCTCGGTTTTGTAGTGCATTGGGATTACTACTTTTGGCTCAAGCTGCCTGACTAAAGCCGCCGCCATCGGGGCATTGATGGTATAAACACCACCCACTGGCACCAAGAGAACATCAACGTCATCAATCTCCTCCACCTGCCCGGCAGTAAGCCCATGCCCCAAGTCACCGAGGTGACAGACTGATATTTCATCCAGGTCGATAAGGTAAACCGTATTCTTACCCTTTTCATTACCACCCTCACTGTCATGAAAGGTGGAAATCCCAATAATCAGGACATCGCTGATTTCATACTCGCCAGGAGCCCTGATTACCTTCGGGCTATCTGTAATACCCTGAGAATAAGAGTGGTCGTAATGATCATGACTCAGCGTTACAATCTGAGCCGCTGGCTTGCCCAGTGAGTAACCCACTTCGGGTGGATAGGGGTCAGTGATAAGCGTGGCTTGCTTACCTTTGAGTCTAAAGCAGGAGTGCCCTAACCAAGTAATATCCATAGTTGAAAACCCTTCTAAATATAACACAGACGGGTTTTCAAGGTCAATTAATACTAAATACTCGGCGCCAAAGCCCCTGCTCTCTCTTGACAAATAGTAGCCAAAATGATAAGTTAGACGTGATTAGCAGTCTAAGCTTGAGAGTGCTAATTGGAGACAAGAGATGTTAAGTTCTCGAACCGAGACGGTATTAAAGACCATAGTCAGACAGTATATTGAGGAAGCGGTACCGGTAGCATCGCAGAGTATTGTGGGCTCAAGCGGGCTTGAGGTAAGTTCGGCTACCTTAAGAAACGAAATGGCCTACCTTGAGAGAGAGGGCTACCTCCTCCGCCCCCATACTTCAGCCGGTAGTATCCCCTCAGATAAAGGCTACCGATACTATGTAGAGACATTGGAGGATATCAAGCTCCCCTTATCTGAGCAACGTCTGGTAAGTCATCTTTTCCACCAGGTAGAGAGGCGGCTAGAGGAATGGTTGAGCCTCACCGCCAGACTCATCGCTGAACTGGTACAGACGGCGGTTGTAGTTACTACCCCTAAAGCCAAAAACTCCAGATTAAAACACCTGGAACTGGTCAGTTTAAGGGATTCACTAGTGCTGATGGTCTTGATTTTCCACGGAGCCAAGATAAAACAGCAGTTGATAACTTTTGATAAACTCATGTCTACTTCAGAGATGGTGGCTGTTTCAGATAAACTAAATACGGCTTATTCCGGCTTAAATCGCTCTCAGATTCCAGCCACAAGGGTAGAACTTTCCCCTGTTGAACAGCAGATAACCGACACGATACTCGAGATAATGGAAACTGAAGACGGGCAAGAAGCCGAGGAGCCCTATCTTGATGGTATGCACTATATGTTTAACCAGCCGGAATTCGCCCGGAGCAAAAGGCTCCAGGCCCTAATGGAACTGGTTGAGCATCGGAATTTACTTAAGCTCGTTACTCCTCAAGGGCTAACTCCCTCCAGGGTCAGGGTAATCATTGGACACGAGAACGAGGCTGAGGCAGTTCAGGACTGTAGTATCGTCATCACCCGATATGGACTCCTCCATGAAGCCAGCGGGACAATCTGTGTCTTTGGACCGACTCGGATACCCTATGCTCGTGCTATCTCTAGCGTTGGTTATCTATCCACTCTCCTGAGCCAGCTAGTCGCCGAGCTGTATGAAAGCCAAAGCAACTAAACTAATAAGGATTGGAAAACTGCACTAAACTTTAGTTTTGATGTGGATATTGTTGTTCAATTACCCTTGACAATTGATTAGGAGTTTTAAATTGTGACACAACGAAAGCCAAAAGAAGTGAAAACCAGCGAAGTCAAGCTGGAAGTAACCGAAACTGAGGACGCAGGAACGCCCAAGGAGGCGCTGGAAGAGGAGAAGGCAAAGGCAGAGAGTTACCTGGCTAACTGGCAGCGGACGCAGGCGGACTTTTTAAACTATAAACGTCGTTCCGAACAGGAAAAGGCAGAAACTACCAAGTTTGCTAACTCGGTGCTGATGCTAAGTCTCCTGCCGGTTCTGGATGACTTGGAGCGAGCCCTCGAGGCAGTGCCATCTGAACTAGCCTCAGCCAACTGGGTTGATGGCATCAGGCTGATTGAGCGCAAGCTACGTTCAACCCTGGAAGCGCAGGGGCTAGCTGAGATTAAGGTGGTAGGTGAACCCTTTGACCCAACCCTTCACGAAGCAGTGATGCAGGAAAAAGGCGCAGAGGGGATTGTTGCCAGGGAGTTGGAAAAAGGTTACACACTTCACGGCCGAGTTATCCGCCCGACCAAGGTAGCGGTAGGAAGCGGAGAAGAGACAGTTAAGGAGGAATAAAATATGTCCAAGGTTATCGGTATTGATTTAGGTACTACCTTTTCAGCAGTAGCCGTAATGGAAGCCGGAGAACCGGTGGTAATTACCAATGCCGAGGGTGGTCGCATCACCCCATCGGTGGTGGCGGTAAGTAAAAACGGTGAACGCTTGGTCGGGCAGATAGCCAAGCGACAAGCAATTACCAATCCTGACAACACCATCTCCAGCATCAAACGGCTGATGGGTCGAAAGTACGACGAACCATCGGTTGAGTCTGACCGCAAGCTTCTGCCCTATAAGATAACCAAAGCCCCGAATGGCGACTCTAAAGTGGTAATGGGTGATAAGGAGTATAGCCCACCCGAAATTTCGGCGATGATTCTGCAAAAACTTAAAGCTGATGCCGAGGCTTACCTGGGAGGAAAAATTACCGAGGCCGTTATCACCGTGCCGGCTTATTTTAATGACAGCCAAAGGCAGGCAACCAAGGATGCCGGTAAAATCGCCGGACTTGAGGTCTTGAGAATTATCAATGAGCCGACGGCAGCTTCACTGGCTTATGGGCTGGATAAAAAGAGTGAGGAGACCATCGCCGTCTATGACCTCGGTGGTGGCACCTTTGATATCTCAATTCTGGAACTGGGTGAAGGCACCTTCCAGGTCAAGTCAACTAACGGTGATACCCACCTCGGTGGCGATGACTTCGACCAGAGGGTTATGGAGTGGCTATCTGATGAATTCAAGCGCGACCAGGGGATTGACCTCAGGCAGGACAAGATGGCGCTGCAGAGGCTCAAGGAAGCCGCGGAAAAGGCGAAAACTGAGCTTTCAACAGTGCAACAGACTGAAGTCAACCTGCCCTTTGTTACCGCCGATGCCAGTGGCCCCAAGCACCTTAATATCACCCTCACCCGCTCTAAACTGGAACAATTAGTCATGGACCTGGTGGAAAAGACCCTGGGACCATGTAAGAAAGCACTGGAGGATGCCGGGAAGACTCAAGCCCAGATTGATGAGGTGGTGCTGGTTGGCGGGCAGACCAGAATGCCGCTGGTGCAGCAGAAGGTCAAGGAGTTCTTTGGTAAAGAACCTCACAAGGGAGTCAACCCTGATGAAGTGGTAGCAACAGGTGCCGCAATTCAAGCCGGGGTGCTTAAGGGAGAGGTTAAGGATGTACTCCTGCTTGATGTTACCCCCCTTACCCTCGGGATTGAGACCCTCGGTGGCGTCGCCACCCCATTGATTCCACACAATACCACCATTCCTACCTCAAAGAGCCAGAATTTCTCAACCGCGGCTGATAATCAACCCAGTGTTGAGATTCACGTTCTTCAAGGAGAGCGCCCGATGGCAACTGACAACCGAACCCTAGGGCGGTTTATCCTTGACGGTATCCTGCCGTCGCCAAGGGGAGTACCTCAGGTTGAAGTCGCCTTTGATATTGATGCCAACGGTATCCTCTCGGTTAGGGCTCATGACAAGGGTACGGGTAAGGAGCAGAAAATCACCATCACCGCCTCAAGCGGTCTATCCAAGGAAGAGGTAGAGCAGATGCAGCACGAAGCCGAAGCGCACGCCGCCGAGGATACCAAGCGTAAAGAAGAGATCGAAGCGCGCAACACTGCTGACACCCTGGCCTACACTGCGGAAAAAACTTTAAGGGAGCAGAAAGATAAGATACCCTCAGACCTAAACCAGGAGACGGAAAGCAAGGTGGCCGCCGTCCGCTCGGCACTTCAGGGCACCGATATCGAGGCAGTCCGTCGGGCAACACAGGAACTGAATGAAACCCTGCAGAAAATAGGGGCCACTGTCTACCAACAACAGCAGCAGCCACCACCACCGCCTGGGGAGCAACCACCTCCCGGAGGTGAGACACCTCCGGGCAAAGAAGACGAAGGCACCGTGGAGGGTGAATTCCGAGAGGTTTAAGAATAACCAATCCAAAACCTACAGGCTATAGCATTAACCGCCTAAAGAATATACCTTCGCAGAAGGAGTGTCTGATAGATTAGGAAATACGTGGTTTCTTCATAAGTAATATATTAAGTAAAAGAGTTAAAGAGGGGTAAAGCCCCTCTTATAAAACCGCCTCCCCTCTACTTTGAAGTAGAGGGGGCACAGGGGATGAGGTAGAAAACAAGATGGCGACCAGACGTGATTACTATGAAACCCTTGGTATTGACCGCAACGCTACCGATAAAGAGATAAAGCAGGCTTTTCGCAAGCTAGCCTTTAAGTGTCATCCCGACCACAACCGTGAGGACGGGGCTGCGGAGCAATTTAAGGAGATAAGCGAGGCTTACGAAGTCCTCTCCGACCAGGAAAAACGTACCGCCTACGACCGCTTCGGGCATGGTGGCATGGAGGGACTTTTCGGACAGGGACTTGAAGGCTTTGGCGACCTGGGGAGTATTTTTGACACCTTCTTTGGCGGCATGGCAACCGCCACCCGGCAGGCACCAAGACGAGGGGCCGACCACCATTACCAGGCCGCCATCACCTTCGAGGAAGCCGCCTTTGGCTGCGAGCAGGCAATAAAGGTTACCCGCATTGAGAACTGCTCCCTTTGTGGTGGCACCGGCAGCAAGCCAGGCAGTAAGCCCAGTCGATGCCCCGATTGCAATGGCAGCGGACAGGTCCGCCGGGTTCAACAGAGCATCTTCGGTCGCTTTACCAATATTACCACCTGCCCTCGCTGCCAGGGGGAAGGGAGGGTTATTACTGAACCCTGTCAAGAGTGCCGCGGCAAGGGCAAGGTGCAAAGACAACGGACAATCACGGTCAAAATTCCACCTGGTGTTGAGGATGGCGCCCAGGTACGTCTTTCTGGTGAGGGTGATGCCGGCTCAAGAGGAGGGCCAGCCGGCAATCTGTATATTATGCTGGCGGTTAAACCCCACCAGTTCTTCATCCGAGACGGTGATAATATCCATTGCCAGCTCGAGGTAAATTTTGCTCAGGCTGCCCTTGGTACCGAACTTAAAGTACCCACTCTAGACGGCAAGACAAAACTCAAAATCCCGGCCGGCAGCCAAAGTGGCAAAGTCTTTCGCCTGAAAGGCCAGGGCATTCCTCATCTTCACCGGGGTGGTCGTGGTGACCTTCTGGTTGAACTGGCTCTGGTCACCCCAAAATCACTGAATAAAAAACAACGCCAGCTCTTTGAGGAGCTGGCCAGTACCTTCAACCCGACTGGGGAGAAGTGAAGAAACTTATTTTAGGAGCTCCTTCGACGCCTGAAGATGGAGAGGAGTTTCCATCTCCGGCCGACCAGCTCATGCCTTGACTCAGCTGCCATGAGTTCATCGGCTGCCGTACGCGGGTCAACACCCTGATAAAGCACCTGATAAATCCTTTCGGTAATCGGCATCTCAAGCCCAATTTTTCTGGCGATGTCCAGAGCAGCAATAGTGGTGCTCACTCCCTCAGCTATTCCACTCATTGAACTGGTTATTTCCGAAAGCGGGCGACCTTTAGTCAACTCTTCGCCGACATAGTGGTTACGGCTCAAGCGACTGGAGCAGGTGGCAATGACATCACCCAAACCAGCCAGCCCTGAAAAGGTAAGAGGGTTGGCTCCCAGGGCAACCCCGAGAGCGGTTATCTCAGTTAGCGCCCGGGTGATAAAGGCCGCCTTGGCATTATCACCGTAGCCAAGTCCATCAGCCATGCCGGCACCGAGGGCAATAATATTCTTTAAGGCGCCTCCCAATTCAACACCGACAATATCAGTATTGGTGTAAACACAGAATTTTGGGGTTGTCACCAGTTTCTGGACTCTTTTGGCTACCGCCTCGTTCTCGGCGGCAGCGACAGTTGCCGCCGGCAAGTCATCTAAAATCTCCGGCGAAAGGTTAGGACCAGAAAGGACACAGATATTCCCAAAGTAGCCAGAATCAATTTCATCCGCAATTACCTGTGACATCCGCTTATTAGTGCCAATCTCCAATCCCTTGGCGGCACTGATGATGAGCATTGACTGGTCAAGGTAGTCTTTAACTAACCTTATGTTCTGTCGCATTGTCTGCGAGGGTACTGCCAGAATTACGGCCTTAACCCCGTCCATAGCCTCACCTAACGAGTGGGTAACCAGTAGCCGGGGAGGTAGAGGAATCTGTGAGGGGGTCGAGCCAGGTCCAGTATCCTTGAATTTAGCCGCCTCCTCCTCACTACGTGCCCATAACCTGACCTCGCGCCCCCTTTGAGCTAAAATAACCCCAAGGGTTTTTCCCCAGCTGGTGGTACCAATAATAGCGAGCTTGGGCATTTAGTTTATGCTCTCCATTAGCTAAACTTAAGAACCCGTCTTTAGAGGAGGTTTGAGATTTTCAGCCTTGGCCTTTTGGCCCTGGGGACTCAGATTTGGGCATTGCTGCCACCTTTTCCCCTAATCTCCGCTCTTTGCCGTTTAAGAGCCTAACAATATTGTCCCGGTGCATGAAAATAACGATTACGACACCCAGCAGACTATAAAGGAGGTACTCAATTGGGAAGCCATTGAAGAGGGTTAGTGGCACCAATATCGCATAGGTACCGACTGCCCCAGCGATTGAGCCCAGTGACATAAACCTAGTAAGCCCGGCACCAAGGATTAAAACTTCACCGCCAAATATGGCGGCTGCCGGGGATAAGGCGATTAACCCCCCAAAGAAGGTGGCTACCCCCCTTCCACCCCGGAACCCGAGGAATACCGGCCAAATGTGCCCCGCCACCGCAGCTAGAGCCGCCAGAGCCTGAGCACCCGGAAGGAGCCACCATACTTTAAAACCATCAACCAGTACATATTCAGTACTGAAAATAAGTCCAGCTATAATTACTGCCAACAACCCTTTTGACATATCCAGCAAGGCTACCGTTATCGCAGCTTTACGCCCCATTGTTCGGAGCACATTGGTTGCCCCAATCTTGCCACTGCCCCACCCTCTGAGGTCAATCTTTGCCTTTCGCCTAGCGATTAAAACTCCAAAGGGGATAGAACCTATAAGATAGGCAATAACGACCACAGCAATCAGTTGGACAGCTAACATCATTTACCCCCTCGATTTGAAGACTAGACGGAATGGTGTACCATTGAAGTTGAAGGCTTGGCGCAACTTATTCTCAAGATAGCGCCGGTAAGAAAAGTGGATTAACCTTTCATCGTTAACAAAAAAGACAAAGGTTGGTGGATTTACACCGGCCTGGGTAGCATACAAGATCTTGAGCCGCTTCTTGCCAGCTTGTGGCGGTCGGTGCTTGACAACTGCCTCTTGAACCACACGATTAATCTCGGCAGTTGATATCCGCCTCAGCCTCTCCTGATAGACCTCAAACGCCTGGGGAACAACCTTATCTGTCCCCCACCCAAATTTAGCCGAAGTATAAACCACGGGAGCATAGGTCATAAACTTGAACCGACTCCGGATATATTCAGTATATTTAGCCTGGCTCTCTCCAGTTACCAAATCCCATTTATTAACTACCAACACTACCCCTTTCACCGCCTGCTCAATATAGCCAGCGATGTGCATATCCTGAGCTGCAAGCAACTGGCTGGCATCAATCACCAGAATGGCCACATCTGCCCGCTCAATCGCCCTTAAAGCGCGAATGGCACTATAGCGTTCAACCCCCACTCCCCGCCTACCACGCCGCCTGATACCAGCAGTGTCAATAAGTAACACATTTTGCCCACCAAAGTCAAGTAAACTGTCAATTGCATCACGAGTAGTCCCCGGGGTATCAGCCACAATGACTCGCTCCTCGCCAAGGAGCTGATTTAACAGCATTGACTTACCAACATTAGTCCTCCCCACAATAGCCACCTTCATCATTTCCGGCTCGGCTTGAGCCGTTGATGGTGCTGGCACCAGAGAACTAATCTTATCCAGAAACCCATCAATATTGCGGTTATGGTAGGCACTGATTTCAAGCGGTTCACCCAGTCCTAACCGGTAAAATTCCGCCGTCTGGTTTCCTAATTTGTCATTATCGACTTTATTAGCCACTAGCAGGAGCGGTTTACTGGTCTGCCTCAGCTTATCAGCAATGTCAAGGTCGGCAAAGGTTAAACCGTCCTTAGCATCAACCAGGAAAACAATAGCGTCAGCCTCAGCGATGGCAGTTTCCACCTGTTCCTTAACCCTTGGGGTAATATCAGAGTCAGACTCGGGCTCAAGCCCTCCGGTATCAATCAGAACAAACCCAGCCCCACGCCAGGAAACATCAGCCAGGATACGGTCACGGGTCGTCCCCGGCAGGTCGCTAACAATGGCCATTTGCCAGCCCACCACTCGATTTAAGAGGGTTGACTTACCAACGTTTTGTCGGCCCACGATAGCGACCACTGGTTTACCTGAAGCCACCACTCGAACCCCCTTAGATTTAGAATCCCTCACTCCAGTCAAGTTAGTCGTCACTTTATTTCCGCTAACTGTGGTGCCATCTTTAAACTGGGGGGCTCAATCCCGGTTCGAGCACTCCTGCCCAGCTCACTGATGCTCTCCCTGAAATCCTGAATAAAGGCATTATATTCCATGACAAATCTGCTATACTGCTCTAAAGTCTCTTGCGGAAGCTCAATATTTTTTGCCACCTGGTAAAATTGCTCCACAAATTCGTAATAGTGGGTATTTAAAAGCCACAATTCATTCAGGTAGATAGGCAGATAAATATTGAGGCGGTGTGTCCTGATGTCACTCTCCACCCTAGCAGTGAAGTTAGTGCCCCAGGTATTAAAAACTCGCTTTGACATATCACACGCCCGTGCCCAATCCCACGCCTTGGGGTTATCAACCTTAAACAGACTATTAATGATGGCAAAGATTGATAGTGAAGAATCGCCCATAAAGCGGCGATTAAAATAACCGACCAGTTGCTGGAACTTCACCATGGAGAGCTCAAGCCTCTTTTCCCGAGCTAAAACTAACGCCGCCACCAAACCTACAACCAGAAGGCTAACCAAAGTCAGGATCAGAACTTCAATCGGCCATTCGTACAGATAGCCAATTATGGCCAGTGCTGTTATCAGGATTGGACTCCAACCCCAGCTTACTAGAGTTCTCAGCATAACACCTCCCTAGCTTAAGCTGGTTACCTCCAAACCACCCAACATTTCGGCGAGTAATGCCTTCTCAAGGTGCATCCTGTTTTCCGCCTGCTCAAAGACCACCGCTTTTGGGCTATCGATAATGTCACTAGATACTTCCTCGCCGCGGTGAGCCGGAAGAGGATGCATTACTATAGCATCCCCTCTGGCTAAAGACAAGAGATCTAGATTTACCTGATAACCAGAAAACGCTTTACGCCTTACCTCAGCTTCAGCCTCCTGCCCCATGCTTGTCCAAACATCAGTATAAATAACGTCCACTCCCTCAACTGCCAGGTTTGGGTCATCGGTACAGACTATTTCACTGCCATTTTCGTTGGCGTTTTCTTGAGCCAGGCGCAGTATCTCCTCTCTAACCATATAGCCAGCCGGGGAAGCAATCCTAAAATTTACCCCGCTAAGCGAAGCCACCAGCATCAGGCTGTGAGCCACATTGTTGCCGTCACCAATAAAGGCTAAAGTTAGCCCCTCAAGCCCACCCTTTTTTTCGTAAATGGTAAAAAGGTCAGCCAGAGCCTGACAGGGGTGCTCAAGGTCGGAGAGGGCATTTATTACCGGCACCCGGGAGGACTCGGCCAGAACTTCAAGCGTCCGGTGGGAAAAGGTTCTGGCGGCAATAATATCTACATAGCGACCAAGCACCCGGGCAACGTCAGGCACCGACTCGCGCTCTCCCAGGCCAACCTCACTCGGAGAGAGATAAATCACCTGCCCACCCAACTCTCGCATCGCCACCTCAAAGCTGACCCGAGTCCTAAGCGACGGTTTCTCGAAGATAAGAGCTAAGACCTTCCTCTCAAGTAGAGAAAGCCAGCCTTCAGCCTTCAGCTCTTCAGTTTTAAGGATAAGCCGCTTAATATCCTGGCTACTTAAATCGGCTATGGAAAGTAAATCCTTCCCCCTCAAACTAACCCCTTAAGCTCTTTTGTACAGTATAGCACGAAATAACCATTCAAAATAGACCAAGCGGATTAAATAAACCTGCCCTAGTTTTGCTATAATGATACCATGCCAAAACCAAGGCTGGTTTTAATTGACGGTCATGCCCTGGTGCATCGTGCCTACCATGCCCTGCCACCACTCACGGTAAGCAAAAGCGGTGAGATGGTAAACGCTGTTTATGGCTTTGCCTCAATGCTCCTAAAGGCGATAAGTGAACTAAAACCAAGCCACTATGCCATTGCCTTTGATAAAGCGGCACCTACCTTCAGACACAAGCTTTTCGACCAGTACAAGGCTCAGCGGCCAAAGACACCGGAGGAACTGGTTAATCAGCTGGGACGGGTAAGGGAGCTGGTGGAAGCCTTTCACATTCCGGTCTTTGAACTTGAGAACTATGAGGCAGATGACGTCCTGGGAACTTTAAGCCGCCAAGCCCAGGATAAGGGAATTGAGACCATTATTGTTAGCGGTGATGCCGATACCATGCAACTGGTATCACCCACGGTCAGGGTGCTCTATCCAAAACCGCGTGGCAGCTTTTCGGATACCATACTCTATGATGAAGCCGCGGTAAGCCAGAAATATGGCGTTGGGCCGGAGCAGATTTCCGACCTTAAGGCACTGATGGGAGATTCTTCAGATAATATCCCCGGTGTCCCCGGTATTGGGGGAGTTACCGCGGCTAAACTGATTAAAGAGTTCGGCTCATTTGAAGAGATATACACCCACATTGAAGAGGTAACTCCACCTAAAATTCAAGCCCTCCTAAAAGAGCATGAAGCCCAAGCTCGCCAAAGTAAGGAACTGACGACGATTGTTACCCAGACAGATGTTACCCTTAACCTTGATGACTGCCGGGTCAGCCACTATGACCGAAGTAGAGTCACTGAGCTTTTCCGTGAGCTTGAGTTTTATAGCCTATTGCCCAAGCTGGCAGCACTGGATGGGCTAACTCCTGAGAATCAAACTGAAGCCAAGCCATCAGAGGGCGCTTATCACATTATAAATACTGACTCAGCCCTAGATGAAGTTATAAACCAACTTTCTCAAGCCCGAGCCTTCAGTCTGGACCTGGAGACCACCAGTCTGGATGCGATGTCAGCTCAAATAGTCGGCATCTCTCTATCCACAGCCCCGGATGAAGCCTGCTATATCCCTTTAGGCCATGTCAGCCTAAGCCAGATTGAACAACTGCCACAAGAGCTAGTCCTAAACAGGCTAAAATCCCTCTTTGAGGATGAAAAATTAGCCAAGTTTGCCCATAACGGCAAGTACGATCTGGTGATTTTAGCTGAGCACGGGGTTAAAGTTAAAAATCTCGTTTTTGACACCATGCTGGCGGCATATCTTTTAAGTGAAAAATCCTTAAACTTAAAAAACCTGGCTTTTACCAAGCTGGGTATTGAGATGACCTCAATCACCGACCTTATCGGTTCCGGGGCAAAGCAAATTTCCTTCTCCCAAGTTGAGGTGGAAAAAGCAGCCCCGTACGCCGCTGCTGACGCCGATATCACCCTGAAACTCAAAGGACTTCTTGAAGGGGAGCTCAAACGTCAAGGGCTGTGGCAGCTATTTGCCGAGGTCGAGATGCCACTCCTGCCGGTTCTGGTCAGCCTGGAAAGAAACGGGGTGGCGCTGGATAAAGAGCTACTCCGGCGGATGTCACGGCGCCTTGGTGAGCAGTTAATGCAGCTTGAAACTGGGATATACAATAATGTTGGGCACCAGTTCAACATCAATTCGCCACAACAACTAAGCTCAGTTTTATTCGAGGAACTTGGGCTTAAGCCAACCAAAAAGACCAAGGGTGGTTATTCCACCGGGGCGGCTATTTTAGAGGAATTACGCGGAGCTCATCCGGTTATTGAACTAATCATTGAGTACCGCCAGCAAGCCAAGCTCAAATCAACCTATACCGATACCCTGCTGGGACTGGTGAACCCCAAAACTGGCCGGCTGCACACCAGTTTCAACCAGACACGCACCGCCACCGGCAGGCTATCTTCAAGCGACCCCAATTTGCAGAATATCCCGGTGCGCGGCGAAATGGGGAAAGAGATAAGACAGGCCTTCATCGCCGCCCCAGGGAGCCGACTTCTGGCTGGAGATTACTCACAGATTGACCTCCGGGCGCTGGCACACCTCTCAAGAGATGAAAACCTCATCGGTGCCTTTGGGCAGGACGAGGATATTCATACCTCAACCGCAGTCCAAATCTTTGGCATTGATGCCTCCAAAGTAACGCCAGATATGCGCCGAACGGCCAAAACAATCAATTTCGGTGTCATCTATGGCATGAGTGAATACGGGCTGGAGCAGGCAACCGAGTTATCACGGGAGGAAGCCGCTCAATTTATCACCGCTTATTTTGAAAAATACCCAGGGGTTAAAAATTACCTCGAGGCAACTAAAAAACAGGCCAGAGACCTGGGTTATGTTGAGACAATTTTGGGTCGAAGGCGCTATATCCCGGAAATTAATTCCTCTAACCGACAGGTTAAAGAAGCCGCCGAGCGTATGGCAATCAATATGCCGGTTCAGGGCACCTCAGCCGATATTATCAAGCTAGCTATGATTGACCTCTATCACCAAATGGAGGAGCTAAACCTTGAAAGCAAGATGTTGCTTCAGATACACGATGAGCTTATCTTCGAGGTGCCGGAAGGGGAAATGGAAATAATGCAAAAGCTGGTGCCGGAGGTGATGTCGAGGGCTTTAACCTTGAGCGTGCCGCTTAAGGTGGATATTAAGATTGGCCGAAACTGGGGGGAGATGGAGTAGTCATGCCTGAGCTTCCTGAGGTAGAAACAGTAAAAAATGAACTCGCCCCTTATGTAATTGGGCACCGTATTACTGACATTACCCTTAACTGGGAGGGGATAGTCAAAGAGCCTCATCCCTCTAAGTTCCGCTCCCGTCTTGTCGGGCAGAAAATAACCGGTTTGGCCCGACGGGGCAAATACCTGCTCTTCAGCCTGGATGGTGATGGGGTTCTGGTTATCCATCTCAAGATGACCGGTTCACTGCTTCTGGCACCGACTTCGGCTGAACTTGGGAGGTTCATCCGGGCTGTAATCCATCTTGACGGGGGGGTAACAATTCACTTTCGCGACCCGCGCAAGTTCGGGATGATGCGACTGGTTCAGGACCCGGGTCCGGTGGTTAAAAGACTTGGTCCCGAGCCACTCGAAGATGATTTCACACCCGAGCTTCTAGCCAAGCACCTGCAAAACCGCCAGGCACCAATAAAGGCAATCCTAAATGACCAGACGGCGGTTGCTGGCCTGGGTAATATGTATGCCGATGAAACCCTGTTTTCTGCCCGACTCCACCCGCAAAGGGCTGGCAGCAGCCTCTCGTCCGAGGAGGTAAAACGACTCCACCAAAGCATCAGGGAAGTGCTATTAGCCGCAATCAACGATAAAGGGGCTAGTATCAACACCTACTTTCGCCCCAGTGGTGAAAAGGGCACCGCCCACTTTGAGTTTAAGGTTGCCCATCAAGGCGGCAAGCTCTGTCCTCGTTGCGGCACCCCGATTGAGCGTATCAAGATCAGAAACCGCGGCACCTACTTTTGCCCTAAGTGCCAACGACTGGAAGCTTAGCCCCAAAGGGATGCCCTTCCCGGTCGAAATCGGGCAGGTAGTTCTCCCCTGCCCCCAACTCCTGTACCCAGCCGTTTTCCATCCCAAGTTCATCAAGTATCTTTAAGACCATTTCATACTCAGCAACGGAGATGGTTCTTGCTAGCTCAGGGAAATCCTTAGCCCGGTTTTGCGGTGAGTACTGGGACATGATACTTACTGCAACCTCTGGTGAGACCTCCCCAGCCAGCCAGATGAGCGAGTCACGGCTGCCGGCGAGGTCATTGGGCAGAACCAGATGGCGTACAATAAGCCCCTTTCTAGCCAGACCAGACTCATCAAACTCGAGTTGCCCAACCTGCCGGTACATCTCCTTAATCGCCTGGTGGGAGTGCTCGACATAATCGGGGGCAAAGGAAAACTTCTTTGCCCAGATATTTGAGGCATACTTTAAATCGGGCAGGTAAATGTCTATTATACCGTCAAGCTCCTTCAAAGTGGCAATGTCTTCATAACCGCTGGTATTGTAAACCAGTGGCAAGTGAAGACCCCGAGGCACTGCCTCAAGCAATGCCAAAACTACCTGCGGCACAAAATGCGAGGGTGAAACCAGGTTAATATTGTGGCACCCCAGTTCGTCCTGAAGATAGAGCATATAACGAGCCAGGGCATGGAAACTACCCTCCTTGGACTTTTGCTTTTCCGACATCTGGCTTATCTGGTAGTTCTGACAGTAGACACACCTTAAGGTGCAGTTAGCGAAGAAAATTGTCCCTGACCCCTGCCATCCAGAAAGGACTGGCTCTTCTCCACGGTGAGCACAGACTGTAGAGACGATTGGCAGGCGACTAGAACAGCAAAAGCCCCGTTCATTTTGAAGCCGATTTACGCCGCACTTCCGGGGGCAAATATCACACTTTTCAAGTCTGGCCTCAAGCCTCTCGGCACGGGACTCAAGTTCACCAGACTGATTAAGCGCAATATATCTCGGCTCAAACAACTAATTCCCCCGGCCCATAAGTTTGGAGAGGTTTTCAAGTTGTGCGTAGTCGATCATGCCGCTCTCAGCGAAGCTCTCAACCTCAACTCCAGCCTCAACGGCGGCCGCCACCGGGTTTAAGCCACCAAGCAGCACCATGCCCACCCGGTTCAGGCTGACGGCCACCTGACAAACTGGTTCTGAGGTGTTACCCAGGGCATAAACCCCACCGATACCGGCCTCCCTGAGCTTCAAAAGTACGTCCTCAACAATGGCTCTGGCTAGAGCTGGAATCTCGCGGTAATTAGCGAGTATCCTGCCATTGCCACCCCTAACAGCTTCACTGACGCTGGTCATCCCGGCACGAATATACTGTTCTGAGGGGTCAAGTGAAGTGCCGGCATAGTTGATTACAGCAATAAAGCGTTTTGGGCTATTGTCCCTAACCTCAAGCAGCCCACCGAACCTGGCATGTACTGGAACACCATTTTTTAAGAGGACACCATTTATGGCAACGCTACAAACGGTAGCCAAGCCTACCTTGCCGGCTGGAATTGTTACGTCACCGAGTTTTTCACCCTCAGAGGCGATAGCGACCAGCTCACTGACGCAGATTCCAGCCTGGAAAGCGCGCTTCATCACCGTTATGGCTTCAGGAAAATCATCTCTTGAGAAAAAGGAGGTATTTATTGGCAGTAGACCGCCTCGTTTTTCCGGATCAAAGGTGGTACTAAAAGCCAAGAGGTCCAATTTCTCCAATATAAAGCCGACCTGCTCCGGGGCCAGCGCCAGCTTCAGTTCCTCAAGCCCCCGCTGGGTAAGCATCCGGCCGGCACGACCTAGAGGCCGGGTGTAACCACGCTCATCGGTTATCCTGAGGTGATATCTAACCGCCCGCTCGGTCAGGAAAATCCCGTGACGCTCAAGTTCACGAGCGATGGTGATTGAGCCAAGCGGCGCGGAGGACTCGCTTAATACCTTAAGGATAGAGACAAGCTTTCTTTCTGTATCAGAACCAGCTCCTTGTAACATACCGCTTTCCCTCCAGCCCTCCCCCGATAAACCATCATTTACCCGGCCAAAGCTTAAATTACAGGATTGGCAAATACCGTTTAAGTTCGTAGTCAGTTACCTGAACTCGATAGTTCTGCCACTCTATCTTCTTGTTTTCGATAAATTTATGAAACACATGGTCACCAAGGGCTCGCCTTACCAGCTCACTCTTCTCGGTTAGTTCAATGGCTTCCCGGAGACTGCCAGGCAGGGTTCCAATGCCCCTTTTCTCCCTTTCCTCATCACTCATCTCGTAGATATTCTCTTCCACTGGTTCCGGCAGTTCGTAATTTTTTTCGATTCCGTCAAGCCCGGCCGCCAGCATGAGGCTGAAGGCAAGATATGGATTACAGGCTGGGTCGGGAGACCTATATTCAACGCGAGTTGCATTCTCCTTTCCCAGTTTATACTCCGGAACACGGACCAGGTCAGCCCGGTTTCGCCGCGCCCAAGAAAGATATACCGGAGCCTCATAGCCAGGGACAAGACGCTTATAGGAATTAATCCACTGGTTGGTAATGGCGGTAATTTCTGGGGCGTGCTTCAGAAGACCGGCGATATAACTCTTGGCTATCTTGGAGAGGTAGTGCTTTTCATTCGGGTCAAAAAAGGCATTTCTGTCACCCTTAAACAGTGACTGATGGGTATGCATGCCACTGCCGTTGATGCCAAAAACCGGTTTGGGCATGAAGGTGGCATAAACCCCGTTCTTGAGGGCGACCTCTTTAACTGTCAACCGGTAGGTCATTACATTATCCGCCATGGTTAGGGCATCAGTGTATCTCATATCTATTTCATGCTGGCTGGGAGCGACTTCATGATGGGAGTATTCAACCCCAATACCCATCTCCTCCAGAGCGAGTACCGTATCCCGTCTCAGGTCAATGGCCACATCAAGTGGTGTCATGTCAAAGTAACCACCAGCATCTAAAGCCTTGGTTCCATCTGAGTTCTCAAAGTAGAAATATTCAAGCTCTGGCCCAACATAGAAGACATAGCCAAGTTCAGCCGCCCGCTTGAGGTTTCTCTTCAAGACAAATCGTGGGTCACCCTCAAAAGGCTCACGGTCTGGCTTTATGATGTCGCAGAACATCCTGGCAACGGTGTATTCCTGTGCTCTCCAGGGCATTAAAACAAAACTGTCCGGGTCAGGCAGGGCAACCATGTCGCTTTCATCAATACGGGCGTAGCCTTCAATTGATGAGCCATCAAATCCCATGCCGTCCTCGAGAGCCCCTTCAAGTTCCTCAACGGTGATGGTGAAGCTTTTGAGGAAGCCTAAAATATCAGTAAACCACAGCCCAATAAATTTAACCTTTTGTTCTCTAGCGGTTTTTAGAACATACTCTTTGGCATCCATAGAACCCCTCTCTTCCATGAGACCTGAACCTCCTTAGAGTTTAATTATATTACCGTTTCCCCGCTTCCACCAGTGCAAATCCAAATAACAATCGTCAACCGGAAGAATGAATATCTTACCATCTCCCATTCTACCAGTTTTAGCAGCTTAGAAGATAGTATCAATTACCGCATAGCTTACTACTCAAGCTCAGCCGCCCTCTTATATGATTTAAATCATATTCAGGGTTTAGTTTATATCGTATTATAGTAAGAGATGGGATACGAGGATTTAGGTGATACAAGTTAAGGAAGGACGAGATGTACATCAGATGTCCTGGTCAAAACAGTAGAAATCTGAGAGTTGAATTACACAAATGCCCAAGCTGCGAGGCTGAAGTTGAGATTTTCTCCGATGAACTTAAAGTCAAATGCCCCAAATGTGGTGCCAAAGTTTACCGGGAGAAAACACCTTCCTGTATTGAATGGTGCGCTGCGGCACGAGAGTGTCTCGGAGAAGAGCGGTGGCAGCAGCTTAAGGGTACGGATTGATAAAACTTATCTTGAGGAAACCAATAAAGGAGGAAGATGATGACAACCAGGGTTTTGAGAAAGATTGTCAAGATTGATGAGGAGAAGTGTAACGGCTGTGGCGTCTGTATTCCAGCCTGTGTTGAAGGGGCGCTCCAGATTGTAGATGGCAAGGCAAAGCTTATCAGCGAGAGCTATTGTGACGGCCTTGGCGCTTGTCTTGGGGAGTGTCCTCAAGGGGCAATCACCGTTGAAGAGGAGGAAGCTGAGGAATTCGATGAGGAGGCAACCAGGCAACATCTTGAACTGCAAGAACCGGTCCAGGACGGGCTCCCCTGTGGCTGTCCCTCAGCTACGGTTACCCAGTTTGAAAGACCCATTACTGCGGAAATCCCCCAACCGCAAACAAGCCAAACATCTCAAGGTTCAAGGCTCAGCCACTGGCCGATCAAGCTGACTTTAGTTCCACCCACCGCCCCCTTCCTTCAAGGTACTCGAGTGCTGCTGGTGGCGGACTGCGTTCCCTTTGCCCATCCAGACTTTCATTCAAGACTCTTAAAGGACCAGGCTCTACTCATTGCCTGCCCTAAACTTGACGATTTCGAGAGACAGTTGAGGAAACTGCCTGAGGTCGTGCGCTTTTCAGCTATTAAGGGCCTGACCGTAGGGCATATGGAGGTAC